>OBLR010000211.1_pt1 | contig 12778 bp, 16 predicted proteins | sample 1519891 | NCBI WGS metagenome assembly OBLR01 (sample SAMEA3113583, study PRJEB22503) | soil metagenome | reverse complement strand
CATCTTTGTATTGTGCCAAACGCTGTACGGACATATAGACTTTTTCACATGACTTGCTACGAAAAATCTCTCGACCTACTCGACTCACCCATGTAAGCGTTTGTATCGATATCGACACCTCCAACCATTCCGACACCCCCAGCAGGATCAGGGCTATGTCATTTCAGGGGAAAGATTTTACTCCAGAAATGAAACAGTTGGTCATTAACCGGCTTTGGTGTCGCTGGCATTAAAATCAAGAAGTTATATGGAGCGGGTGATGGGAATCGAACCCACGTTCTCAGCTTGGGAAGCTGATGTTCTACCATTGAACTACACCCGCACTCAGGTATCTCAAAGTCTAAAGCGATATGGGGGAATTACACCGCAGAACGTCTTATAATATTACTAGGCTTAAACCAGGCTCGGCAAGCTTTATAGGCTATAATTTTATAATGACTATGCAAGTCACCATTAATGGCAGTGTGATGAAGATCCAGGAGGACTATACCATTACCCGTCTGCTCGAGCAGTTGGCTGTCAAAGGCCGGTTCGCAGTCGAGGTAAATGAAGCCATTGTGCCGCGCAGTGAATATGCGAATTACCCCCTTCAGGCCGGTGACCGGGTCGAGGTCGTTCGTGCGATCGGCGGTGGCTAGCCCTGTGATCTATACTATAAGTTGATGTTACCCACCTCTCAAATTCTCGAAAATGATTATCTAACGGTTGCCGGGATCAAGTATCGGTCCCGGCTATTAGTCGGGACGGGGAAGTACCGCGATCTGGAACAGACGCGTCTGGCCATAGAGGCGAGTGGAGCCGAGATCGTGACCGTGGCGATCCGGCGGACGAATATTGGACAGAACGCGAATGAACCCAATCTCCTCGATGTGATTCCACCCAATCGCTATACGATCCTGCCCAATACCGCCGGTTGTTTCGATGCGAATGCCGCTATTCGCACCTGCCGGCTTGCTCAAGAGTTGCTCGATGGCCATAATCTCGTCAAGCTCGAGGTCATGGGGGATGAAAAGACCCTGTTCCCGGATATCCCCGAAACCCTCAAAGCGGCTGAGATATTGATCAAAGAGAGGTTTAAGCTCATGGTCTACACCAATGATGATCCGATCATGGCAAAACGCTTTGAGAAGATGGGGTGTGTGGCGGTCATGCCGCTCGCGGCACCCATCGGCTCGGGGCTTGGGATCCGTAATCCTTACACTATCCGTACGATCGTCGAGAACGCCCAAGTGCCGATCCTGGTGGATGCTGGGGTGGGCACAGCCTCGGATGCCACCATTGCTCTGGAATTAGGTTGTGATGGCGTGCTCATGAACACCGCGATTGCCCAAGCTAAGCACCCGGTACTGATGGCCTCTGCCATGAAAAAGGCCGTTCAAGCAGGACGGATGGCTTATCTCGCGGGCCGCATACCGCGGCGAGCCTATGCCAGTGCTTCATCGCCTATGGACGGCACATTTTTCTAGGTTGCGAAGGAGTCGAGTATGCTGAAAGCGCTCAAGATAGAACCCGAATTATGCACCGGCTGTCTGCAATGCGAGCTGGCTTGCTCCTATGAGAATGAGGGAGTATTTAAACCCGGCCAAATCCCGGATCTAAGGTGTTCGCCTTTCACGAGCAAGGGATCCTGATCGATCGCGCTATGCAGACAAGCTATCCGGACATTTATGCTGCGGGCGATGTGGCTCAGGGTATAGATTTTTCTACAGGCCAATACTCAGTCCAGGCGATCCAGCCCACCGCCGCCGAACACGGACAGTCGCAGCCCGCAATATGGCGGGTCTTAAAGGTGCCCTACATCGCGGTAGCATCAACATGAATGTACTGGATACCTTGGGACTGATCTCGAGCTCATTTGGCTTGTGGATGGGGGCCAAGGAGGGCGATTCGGTAGAGCTTTGCCATCCTGAGCGCTATCGTTACATCAATCTACAATTTCAGGATGACCTATTAGTAGGGGTGACGGCCTTAGGACTCACCCAGCATGTCGGTGTGCTCCGAGGATTGATTCAAAGTAAAATACGACTTAAGTCCTGGAAGGATAAACTGAAGGCCGATCCCACACGGATCATGGAGGCGTATATCGCCAACACCCACGCCCTGGGTTTTAACGGTGATCGTTTTAACGCTGAATTCTATTATGAAAATAAAACTTAAACTTTACGCTACACTCAGTAATTACCTACCCGCGGAAGCCGTTAATCACGCCACCGAGGTAGAGATCCCAACCTCCGCCACCGCTTCTCAGATCCTGGATAATTTCAAGGTTCCGCGGCAAATGGCACATCTCGTATTGCTGAACGGTGTTTATCTGGAGCCTACGCAACGCGACACCCCCACGTTTAAAGATGGAGATACCCTCGCGGTTTGGCCCCCGGTAGCAGGCGGTTAGGCGTCTAATTCCTCCACCGCTTCTTCATCTTCAAACAACATAGGACGGCTTTCTGTAAAGCGGCGCGTCCAGCTATTTTCACCGCGTGCAGCGCACACCGCATCGATCAATGCCAGATAGCGCTCGGCTTCTTCTTTCGAAGTAAGCGGCCCTTCGCGTCCCATCGGTGTATCAACATACCAGCCGTTTCGGCCTTCGTGATACAGCTTCGTTAGATTGCTCATACTAATCTCCTGACTGCTTGATTCATATCTATTGAACCGTGGAGAAGAACACCACGTCTTGAATATGATTCAGCACTATCTATGCCATATTTATTGTGCAGCGCGAATCGTCAGGCTTAGCTGTTGTTCAGTAACGATGGATGAAGGTAGGGATGTCAACCACCGACGCGTGACATTTCTACTTTTTCAAGACTTCTTGTCGCATCACTGCGGAGCTCAGAGTAGCGATCGGTCCGCCTATGCCATAGCGCCCGCAAAAGCATGCCGATATCCGCATCTTGGGCCTCGCTGCGAAGTAGACGGCGCAGATCGTGGCCACGCGTGGCAAAGAGACAGGTGTATAATTGACCATCGGCCGTGAGGCGCACACGGGTACAACTCCGGCAGAAGGGCTGGGTGACCGAGGCGATGATGCCGATCTCCCCGCCTCCATCCCGATACCGATAGCGGCTGGCAACCTCGCCGCGGTAGTTGGTGGCCATGGGTTCTAGCGGCCACCGGCTAGCGATCCTGGCCAGGATCTCAGCCGCCGAGACCACATCCTCCATACGCCAATCATTGGAATGGCCCACATCCATATACTCGATAAAGCGGACGATATGACCGGTATGACGAAAATGATGGGCCATATCCACAATACTGTTTTCGTTTACGCCGCGCTTGACCACCATATTGATCTTGATCGGTTTAAGCCCCACGGCCTCTGCCGCCGCAATCCCTTCGAGCACATGGTGCACGGGGAAGTCAACATCGTTCATCGCCTTGAATACGGTGTCATCCAGTGAATCCAGGCTCACCGTTATCCGCTTTAGACCCGCCTGCTTGAGATCACGGGCCAGGCGCGCCAGTAACGAGCCATTGGTCGTCAGGGTCAGGTCGCGCACGCCTTCAATCCTTGCCAGCATCTCGATAAGCCTTGGCAGATCCCGGCGCAGCAGGGGTTCACCGCCGGTCAAGCGGATCTTTTCTATACCATGGTCGACAAAGATCCGGGCGAGCCGGGCGAGCTCCTCGAAGCTTAGCAGATGCGCGCGCGGTAGAAAGGCCCAGTCCCGCCCGAACACCTCTTTAGGCATGCAATAAGGGCAGCGGAAGTTACAGCGGTCGGTAACTGAGATACGCAAGTCCCGCAGAGGACGATTCAAGGTATCAGTAACTTTCATGTGGGAGACTGTCATCAAGCGACTTAAACCCTACGAGTTCTATACTTGAGCATTATAGTCAACTTTTAGCTCCCTGGAAGCCGGCTCTGCTCCCTTTTTGTTGAGCAGCCTCTCATCGAGCTCCTGAAAGCAGGCGTAGCGGCCGCTGTGCAGCCTTTCACCTATAAAGTGTGAGAATGCATCGTGCGATATCACCTGGATCTGATCCGCTTTGTTCAGCGTCGTGATATCACCTTCGGTCACGGCGTAATGAAGCAGTGCCAAGGCGTACCATCCGGCTACCTCTGGTTCGTCGAGAGAGAGCACAACACCTCCGCGATCCTTGAATCTCTTGAGCGTCGCATTGGTCACGGGCCAGCGCGGTGGTGCCGGCAGGGGACAGCGGGGATCGCGAATATAAAAGGCTCTGGCCGATTTGTTATGGTCCAAAAACCTGAGTGCTTTGATAAGGTTGGCATTGACCGAGGCATGATTGAGGTGGGTATCGATAATGAAGGCCACGGTGCTGAGCGCGCCAGTGGCTGTTCTGATCTGCGTTATGAGGTCGATATATTTATCTTCCCCCCGCCGTACAGAGACTATTTCATATCCACACCTGCCTGTGCTATGGCGTAAGTAAAGCTCCAAGGCACATTGGAGCCTGCCTCGATCAGGCTCATAACGGCTAAAATCCGCAACAATTGCTTGGTATTGTCGTACAAATGCCTCCTGTAATGTGTCCAGTGGGTCGATCACCGGCGAGGGATCCTTGAGGATATCGGCAAGCTGTCTGTTGGCCAAGGTAATGACGTTTCTCGGTGAAATAAAGCCTGAGCCGAGCTTCTTTCTTAAAGCCTCCTCGTTAAATGGGCTTAGATCATGGACATGCGCTACTCCATAAGCAAAAGCCAGACGCGCCCGGATGAGATCGAGCGCTTGTTCGGTAGTACAGTCCTCGAGCTCAAAGGCGTTGGTGGTAAGCCGGGTGGTTACGTGTTGATTGAGTTTCTTGGAAAACCTGTCTTGCCAAGCCTGACCTCTAAAGAAAACCACAGGAAGTATCGCCGGTACCCGGTCAATGAGGAACTCCAGCATAGTCTCCAGGGCGCCTATCTTTTCATCGGTAGCCAGGTTTTCCAGGCGATCAAAGCATACCAGCATGGGCTGCCTAAACCGTGATAACAGCAAACCGATCGATTCCAGCACAGTAATCGCCTGCTTTTCCAGAGCGGCTTCCGCGGTGTTCGGATCGATAGGGGGAACCCCAAGCGCTGAGGCATCCTCGCTGTCGATGTGCTCTCCTTTAAGCCAGCTGATCGCTAGAGGCCGTCTTGCCGGGATCCGGTAATGGAAGAGCGCTTTCAAAAAGCTTCTGGAGATCGTGGGACATCTCCCTAGCAAGTAGTTTATGAGCGTCTCAGTGATATCTTGCTTATTGATGGTGACACGAAAGGCGAGCTTTATATCTTGGTTTATAAGCCCTAATACCTTGTTATACTGAAGCGGATCCTTGGGCTTGAATCCATGCTCGAGATAGTCTTTGATGATTTCAGCAAGCAGTCGCTCGATCTGGGTTAATTGTTGATCGCTTTGATCCATGGAGGGTTGGAGAAGGTTGACAATGATCTCACGCAGAAGATAACGATAGGTCTGGGTAGGATCCTCAATCGGCTGGATATAAGCGAAACACACAGGCGGGTGCATCTGTTTGGTGTGTTCCAAGATCTGCCCGATAAGATGGGTTTTACCGCTACCGACCTCGCCAAGCACCAAGGCGCCGAAGTTTTCCAGCGGAGCTTTGGCCTTATGGGCAAGCAGGCGGAAAATACCATTAAAGGCCGCTCGGTTGATCGAAGGGACATCAGCATATCGCCCCTCCCACGGGTCGCCTGCACTGGAAGAGACAAAGGGATTATATTCCTTCAGGCGCTCGAGCTTTTCTTGTGGCGTGCTCATTTGCGTTTCCAGGTCAGCGTTAGATAAAGAATATTGTTTTCATCCATGTAGGAATCCTGGAGCTCCTGTTCAGTCATGCTCGAAGGATCGCCACCGTGAAGCTGAATGGCATAGTCACGCTTTAATTCGCATAAAACGGCGTCGAATCGTTCATGCGGCCAGCCAAGATGCCGCCTTATCCGATAAATGTCCACAAAACTTTTTCCTTTACCAATATCCTCGTAGGTTTCTTTAAAGGCCGCCCGATCATCGAGCGAAAGCAGTGGAGAGGCTCTCAGGACCTTCAGTAGAGGGGTACAGTCAGGATTATTCTTAAAGGTGCAGCGGATACTTCCGGCTTCTATGAATGCATTAAGAGCAGCGATGAATTCGCTTTTTACCGCGGGTATTCGCTGCGCCACTCTCAACGGAGAGAGATTGGGGTTTGCCTTGATATAGTTAAAGACCATCTCCCGAAGTGGGATCCTTTTACCGATATAGGTCGCTCGAGGCCCTTTGTAGATCTGCAATTTCCCCCGAATGTAGGGCCTCAGTTGTTTAACAGCGGTGGCGGTATTGGATCTTGCGCTGAGGCCGAGGCGCTTTTTTAAATCACTGGCGAGGTTTCTCACCATCTCAGAGATAGCAATGTAATCCTTGTTCTGCAAGATAGTGAGGATAGCTTCTTCGATGTCTTGCACCTCTTTGTTTTCCATTCAGACGCCCTAATATTTTTAAGAGATTGGGCATGCTGCAATAAAGTTTCATCGCAGCAAGCTCACTAAGGTTTTGAAATATTCGTGGTTAGCGTCTTTTAACCATTCAAAGATCACCGATTCCGCGCTGATCATAGTGATCCCCACCTGATATAGCCGTATTAAGGCATTCTGGTAGTTTTCCAGCTTGCGGGAGCAGACCGCATCTTCAGCGACAAAAACCCCTAGGCCCTTGTTGCGTAACTCTATCGCTGTCTGCAGTACACATACGTGGGCCTCCATTCCGGTAATGATGACCTGCGGGCGGCGATTTTCATGGATGGCCGTTAAAAAACCATCCGCCTCAGTACAGGAAAAACAGGTCTTCGCAAAGCGTTTGGTCGAAGCAGGCAGATACTCACTGATGCTGGGTTCGAGCGGTCCCAACCCCTGGGGATATTGCTCACTGGCAAGTACGGGTATATTGAACAGATTAGCGGCCTTAAGCAGCAATGTAGTATTCTGCACCACCCGATTAAGCACCTTTGCCGGCATAGCTGCACCCAGCTTACTTTGGATATCGACGACCACGAGCTGACTGTGATTGGCCTCACAGAGCAATGAACCGGGGGATCCACTCTGGACGGCAGCTATATCCTGAGTAGGTAAGCCTTGCGGGTCCATGATTATTTCCTTAAATAGTTAGTATTGAGCCATCTTCAGATCAATCTCGCGCGCCCAAGCATCGATACCGCCGTCAAGGTTTGCGACATCTACAAAGCCTGCTTGTTCAAGAAAACGGGCGATCGCTTGGCTGCGCATCCCATGATGGCAGATCACCACGATCGTGGCTGTTGGATCCAATTCCTCCAACCGGCCTGACAGCTCGGCCATGGGTATAAGCCTGCCGCCGTCGATATGGCAGATCTCATACTCCCAGGGCTCTCTGACGTCCAGGATCACGGGAGGGCACGCGGGTGTATCCAGTAAGGCTTTAAGTTCTGAGGGCTGCAGGGATCGCATCGGGTTTAAAATATAAACCTCTGGGGACAGGGAGCGCCTCTTAGAGCGGGCAGATCCGTCTCAAATAAGCTTTCCTCGGTCCATTCGTATTCATCCACGCGGGTAACGAGCCGGGCGTCCATCACCGGGGATTCTCCTACGATCACAAACAAGCGTCCGCCGACCGTAAGTTGCCGCTGAAAATGATCGCTCAGGAGCGGGACCGAGCCCGTGACGGCGATGACATCGTAAGGCGCCTCGCGTTCCCACCCGTATACTCCATCGGCTGTTTCCAGCTTGACGTTGGCGATAGTATGTTTTACAAATTTGACCTCAGCAGCACAGGTAAATTCAGCCTGGATCTCTATGCTCGTGACATGCTTTCCCGATTTGGCGAGCAGCGCCGTAAGATAGCCACTCCCGGTGCCAATCTCCAAGATTTTATCGGTCGGTTGGACCTCTAATGCCTGCAACAGACGAGCCTCTACCTTGGGTGGCATCATGACCTCACCGTGGCCCAGGGGAATACAGGTGTCGGAAAATGCAAGCTTGCGGAAAGGCGCCGGCACGAAATCCTCGCGCGGCATACTCATCAAGAGATCGAGCACACGTTGATCGAGCACCTCCCAAGGCCTGATCTGTTGCTCGACCATATTAAATCGAGCCTGTTCGAAATTCATAGTGGAATATAGTGAGCAGTTGCTAAAGATAAGACTTATTATATATAGTGGCAATCGCAATTGCAGCTAGGGGTGCCCTGGATATTTTATACCAGAGCTGAGAGATACCCTTTGAACCTGATCCGGTTAGTACCGGCGTAGGGAAGCACAGCCCACCCCCTACGCCTTGTATAGATTCAACGAGGTGTAGCCATGAATGCAGTACCCGAATCCTTCGATCGTCCAATCGCCCACGTTGACGAGAGGGTGGTTCAACCCTTTCCCAACTCACATAAGATCTATGTCCAAGGCAGCAGGGCAGACATAAAAGTGCCTATGCGGGAGATCGGGCTTGCGGATACATCGACCCCTATGGGCCATGAGAAAAACCCGCCCATCTGGGTATATGATACCTCGGGACCCTACACCGATCCGGCAATCAATATCGATATTCACAGCGGTATGCCCGAGCTCCGCTTGCGCTGGGTCGAGGAACGCGGTGACACCGAGTTATTATACGATCTGAGCTCCGACTATGGCCGTAAACGCGCTCGTGATTCCGCACTCGCGGCGCTGCGTTTTCCTCAAATCCCTAAGCCTCGCCGCGCGAAACCGGGCATAAATGTAACGCAGATGCATTATGCCAGACGTGGGATCATTACCCCCGAGATGGAATTCGTCGCTATTCGCGAGAATATGCGGCTTGAAGCGCTTAAAGACGAGGCTTTGCGTAAACGGCATAAGGGCATGAGTTTCGGTGCTGAGATCCCCGATGAAATCACCCCGGAATTCGTGCGCGCCGAGGTCGCGCGGGGCCGGGCCATCATCCCTGCCAATATCAACCACACCGAGTTGGAGCCGATGATCATCGGCCGTAACTTCCTGGTCAAGATCAACGCCAATATCGGCAACTCAGCAGTAAGCTCGAGTATTGCTGAAGAGGTCGAAAAGATGACCTGGGCTATCCGCTGGGGCGCAGACACCGTCATGGACCTCTCGACAGGCAAGCACATCCATGAGACCCGCGAGTGGATCATCCGCAATGCTCCGGTACCGATAGGGACAGTGCCGATCTACCAAGCCCTGGAAAAGGTCGGTGGCAAGGCGGAGGAACTCACCTGGGAGATCTATCGCGACACCCTCATCGAACAGGCTGAGCAAGGGGTGGACTATTTTACCGTGCACGCCGGGGTGCGGCTTGCCTATATCCCTCTGACAGCCCAGCGCGTCACCGGGATCGTCTCGCGCGGAGGCTCGATCATGGCCAAGTGGTGTCTCACCCATCATAAAGAGAGTTTTCTTTACACGCATTTCGAGGAGATCTGCGCGATCATGCGGGCCTACGATGTGGCCTTCTCTTTAGGCGATGGTCTTCGCCCGGGCTCGATTGCCGATGCCAATGATGAGGCTCAGTTTGCCGAACTTATGACCTTGGGGGAACTCACCCGGATCGCTTGGCAGCATGATGTACAGGTCATGATCGAAGGCCCCGGTCATATCCCTATGCAGCTTATCTGGGAGAATATGGAAAAGGAGTTGGCCGCGTGCAGCGAGGCGCCTTTCTATACCTTGGGACCGTTAACCACCGATATCGCTCCTGGTTATGATCATATTACCTCCGCGATCGGGGCGGCCATGATCGGCTGGTACGGTACGGCCATGCTCTGTTATGTGACGCCTAAGGAACATCTGGGTCTGCCTGACAAGGATGATGTCAAGGAAGGCATCATCGCGTATAAGATCGCCGCGCACGCGGCGGATCTTGCCAAAGGCCATCCTGCTGCCCAGGTGCGTGACAACGCCTTGTCCAAGGCCCGCTTTGAGTTCCGCTGGGAAGATCAGTTCAATCTCAGCCTTGATCCCGACCAGGCCCGGCGATTCCATGATGAGACCCTTCCTAAAGAAGGTCACAAGCTCGCGCATTTTTGCTCGATGTGTGGCCCGCGGTTCTGTTCGATGAAGATCACCCAAGAGGTACGTGATTATGCTCGTCAGCAGGCGATCAACGACGAGGAGGCACTCGCCATGGGATTACAGAGCAAGGCCCAGGAGTTCAAGGAGCAAGGCGGGGAGATATATCAGAAGGTTTACTAATAACGGGAGAAGCCTATGTCCAAAGCAATACACCCTGCGCGTCAACTGCGTAGCTTAATGATAAAGCCCGGCATCATCCGTTCGCTTGGAGCGCATGATGTCCTGACTGCCTTGCTTATCGAGCAGGCGGGGTTTGAGTCGGTGTTCATCGGCGGGTTCGGTACTAGCGCGAGCCTCTATGGTCTGCCCGATCTGAATTTCCTGGGCTTGGCCGAGATGGCGGAGGCCGTGCGCCGGATGACCCATCGGGTGTCGATTCCAGTGATCGCCGACGGTGATACGGGGCATGGGGATCTCCACAATGTCATGCGCTGTGTGGCTGAATTCGAAGGCGCCGGGGCTGCTGGGGTTATCCTGGAGGATCAAATCTTCCCCAAGCGTTGCGGGCACTTTGAAGGCAAGCAGGTGATCCCAGCCGAGGAGATGGTGCTTAAATTCAAAGCCGCCGTGTGTGCCCGAAGCAATCCGGATCTTGTCTTTATCGCCCGCACCGATGCACGCGAACCCTATGGGCTCAATGAGGCTATCGACCGGATCAACCGCTATTGCGAGGCTGGGGCCGATGTCGCCTTTATCGAGGCGCCGCTCTCTGTCGTGGAATTGGAGACAATCTGCCGCCGGGTCGAATATCCCAAGTTTGTGAATATGCTGGCCTTCGGCAAAACGCCTATTCTGAGTGTCGCTGAGCTTGAGCAGATGGGTTTTAAGATGGTGGTGGCTCCCATCGATTCGGTGCTGCTCACGGCCCGGATCATGCGCGAGATGGCCGAGGTCTTTAAACGCGATGGGCATACGCGGGCGCTTGCCGACCGGATGGTCGGATTTGACGAGATTAAAACGATCTTGGGAGTAGGTGAGTATCTCTCCCTACGAGACGAGCTTGCTAGGGATTCATGAATTCTCATCTCATCGTTGCGCCTTCACGACATTGCTCCCAGAGCTAACCCACCTGCGCTATTGAGCCCCGTAAAAGCAGCCAACAAGCCCTTTTCAACCACTTGCGAAGTCGCTGATCTACTACAGAAAGTTGAGGCAGCCGCTCTCCTGGGGTTTCTTTATATTTTAATTATTTTTATTTAAATCAAACACTTAAACATGTTGGTATGGTGGTTGCCTTAAGCTGATTGCCCGCGTAAGGAAACAGTGCTGAAGCAGCTGGTGAAGCTATAAGGCAAAGGGAAAGGATTCCCAAACGGGCATAACCTAATATACCTGGATAAGGTGTATTAAAAGGACTAAATAGATTCATCAAGGAAATATTACTGATAGGAGATTAGTAATGAAAACCCGTAAGTATCTTTACTCAAGCGTGCTGGCGCTCGGGCTCACCGCAGGTGCGGCACCGAGTTATGCCGCCCCAATGTTTGACAACGCGGAGACCAGTGGTTTGTGTCTGGCCGAGGCCATCGTGAGCATATTTGCGACTCTCACCGAACATCAGGGTTGTGGTGGGGTAGCAGGTGTATATCCCGTCGCAATATCCGCTAATCCTGCTACTGGCAAGGGAGAGGCGACAGTGGTTTCGTTTGGGGGTTCAGCGACCTTAAAAAACACACTGAGCGGGGCGACCCGAAGAGGTGTATTTTGTAGTGTCCAGACCCCAGGAGGCGTCATCAATGGGGCTGCTGTAACTAAGTATGAGGGATACCTGCCTTACGTTCCTAATAGAACGCATTCCTGGAATGGAGAGCGGACCATTATGATCAGCGGCGCCAAGGTTATAGTAGACGGGCTAAAGTTCGATGAGCATAATATCAAAGACTTCTATCGAACCAAGAATCCATTGATCTTTACGGATAAGGGGCTTGAGGTCATCACCAAGAATGGCTATCCTCGCTCCAAGTGGAAACAGACGTCAGAATACAAGCGTCCGGACGGCGGGGATGGGAGGCTGCACTTCGAAAAATGGCCGATAACCCCGGTCTCTTCGTGCACGATAACACTCGACTTGGAGGGAGATAATCCCGGCGGTACATGGGATTTCGATGGTACGGTGAAAGTCAGTCAGTAATAGTCACGAAACCGTAACAAAGGACCCTATATTTAGCTAACAACACCCCGGGTCTTAGGTACTAATGTGTACTGAGCCCGGGGTTTTCTTTCTATATCATTAGGAGTTTAAAGATGTGGACACAGGAGCGCAAGATGAAAGGAAATCGGAACAATAGAGGGGACCTCGTATTGGCCGGGGTTCTGCTGCTGTCCTTGGGCACAGCCTGGGCAGAAGACAGGGGAGCCGAGAACCGGACCGTACCCCCTTTTATTGTATCGGTCAAGGATAAGACTCTGAGCGTGAAGATCGAGAATGTCCCTTTAGGGGAGGTCTTGAAGGAGCTGACACGACAGGCTCATCTGGAGGTCTACCTCGGAGCCTCAAGTGCCGAGGAAAAGATCTCCGCCAAGTTTGATAATCTTCCTCTTGAGGAGGGGATTAAGCGCCTGTTAAGGGGCAAAAACTACACCCTCACTTACGCTCGGACTGCTGCTTCACCCAGAGTGGCTGAGATTAGAGTTATTGCAAACGGGTCAGGTCCCATCACCAAGATAACTGATGAGACCGCCTCGGTTTCCCCAGCTGCAGAGACAGGGTCCGGCTCTCCGGAGGAAAGGCCTTTCGAGGAACTTGCCCAGCAAG
>OBLR010000210.1_pt1 | contig 12795 bp, 7 predicted proteins | sample 1519891 | NCBI WGS metagenome assembly OBLR01 (sample SAMEA3113583, study PRJEB22503) | soil metagenome | reverse complement strand
CATGGAGACCTATCTGGCGGCGGCGCGGGACGACGTACCCGCCCCGGATCTCGCCGACATCGTGGGGAGGGCGATCGCGGCGCCGGAGAGCGCTCCCGATCCCCGCTACGGCTGGCCGTTGCTGCTGACCTGCGCGACGGCGTGCGTACGAGTCAGCACACGTCTCGGTGCGGACGCGCCGGCGCGCGTCGGCCCGCTGCTCGAGCGGCTGCGCGCGGTGGCCGGCCGGCTGAACGCCAGCGGCAGGCTGCGGGCGGCGTACCGGCGTACGGCCTACGCCGAGTGCCGCCGGGCCGAGGGCGCCCGCGATGTCGCCGAGTGGGACGAGGTCGCCGCCGGGTGGGAGGCGCTCGGGCAGCCGCATGAGACGGCGCAGGCGCTGCTGCGCGCGGCCGAGGCGGCCGTTGCCGACGGCGACCGCGACGGCGCGGCGCGGCGGCTGCCGCGTGCCGAAGCGATCGCCGACGCGCTGGCCGCCCGGCCGTTGCGCGCGGAGATCCACGCACTCGCCCGCCGGGCGCGCATCGCGCTGGCCGGCCTGGCCGCCGCCGATCCGCGCGAATCATGGGAGCGGCTCGTAGCAACCGCGATATCGCCGCCGAGCTGTTCATCGCCACGAAGACGGCGAGCGTGCACGTCTCCAACATCCTCGGCAAGCTCGGCGTCGCCTCCCGCGGCGAGGCGGCCGCCACCGCCCACCGGCTGCACCTGTTCGACTCCGGCGAAGCCTAGAAACCATCCTGCGGTGATCTTGCTCTTCGTGTCGACACGAAGAGCAAGATCACCGCGAGAAAAGGGATTATCGGGAGAACGCCTGGAGCTCGGCGGTCCGCACCTGTCCGGCCGTGGCGCTACCCGTCGCGCAGTCGGTGGTCGACCGCGGGTCGGCGTCCTGCTCCCCCGCGTACGCCGGGTTGCCGGTGCACTGGCTGGACACCACCTGCAGGCGCAGATGGGTGGCTGCCGTCGTCGGCACCGCGAACGAGCGCATGATCAGATCAGGCGCGGTCGGCCGCGGCACGGTCGCCGGGAATGCGTTGCCCGGGCTGGTGAAGACCGGGGAGTACGACGCGGCGTTCGAACAATCCGCTCCCGACGCGGCGTTGCAGGCCAGCACCCGGAACTGGCGCAGGGCGCTGAACCGGTTCTGCCCGCCCGGGTCGGCCGGGTTCTGGATGTCCGGCCGCAGCATCGAGCTCACCTGCACCCGCCGCACGGTGGCCGGCGCGTTCCCCGCCAGGTCGACGGTGACCTGCCGGCCGGCGACCGGCGCCGTCAGCGACGCCCAGTTGGTGGCCTCGGTCTCGTCGACCAGCCGTGCCTGGTTCACGCCGTCGCCCGTCGCGGCGGCACCGTTCGCCGCGGCCGCGAGGTTGCGCCGCAGCGCCGGGTCCAGGGTCCGGGTTCCGGGCCTGATGTCGGCGGTGAACCGCTGGTGCCCGAAGCCGGCGCCCACGGCCAGGAACGAGTACGTCCCAGGCACCATGCGGAACGTCGCGCCCCGCGTCGTCGCGGGGTCGGTGTCGGCCACCGGCACCGCCCGGGCCTCGTAGTCGCCCACGTACAGCCGTACGGGGGCGCCCTGCGCGTCGCCGGACGGCCGGAACGTGACGGTCGCGTTGGTGCCGGTCGGCGACTGGAAGCTCGGCACCGGGTCGGCGGCGTTCTGGTCGGGGCTGAAGGCGCCCGAGCCGAGTCCGTGCCTGGCGAACTCGCGCCACATGATGTCCTGGTTCGCGCCGCCGAACCGGATCGTGTCGGCGGCCAGCAGCGCGTCGCGGTGATCGACGTAGCTCACCGCGCCGCTGGCCATCAGCAGCAGCGCGTCGAAGGACAGCTGCGCCCAGCGCCGGTTGCCCGGGCAGCTGGTAACGGGGACCTGACCCAGCGCGCATTGGCGCTGCAGCGAGACGTTGCCGTCGCCGTAGCGGTCGATGAACGCGTCCCTGATGTCGAACTGGGTCGCGCTCCAGATCTCCCCGTCGGCGTGCACCTGCTGGCCGACCAGGTCGTAGGCGATGTCGCTGTAGTTGAGCGGGCTCTTGCTCATGTCGTAGTTGCGGATGCCGGCGTGGGGGTCGCCGGTCACGTACGCGCCGGTCACGAACGGGGTGTCGCCGGGCGGCCGGAACCCGAACTCGTTGAGCATCTCCATCGCGAACAGGTCCGATGTGCTCTCGTTCATCGCCCCGGCCTGCGCGCCGCTCCAGCCCGTGTCCGGGCCGCCGACCATGCGGCCGGAGATCGCGTGGGTGTACTCGTGGCCGATCACGGTCATGTCGTAGTCACCGTCGACGCACGGGGCGTAGAACGCGCCGGCCGTGGGCTGCCACACGTACATGTTGGTGATCGTCGGCAGGCCCTCAGGCGGGGTGATCTGGTTGGCGTTGTTGCGCTGCTCGGGGACGCTGCGGGCACCGGCCTGGGCGTTGCCGAGCTCGGGGTCGCCGCCGAGGCCGCCGCGGGTGCCGTTGCTGGTCTGCATGTTCCAGGCCGTCTCGGTGAAGCCGAGGCGGTACGACCAGTCGTGCATGCGGTTGTGGCCCGTGAACAGGTTCGATATCGCGGCCTCGAGGTCGGCCTCTTGCGGGCTGGCCAATGACGCGAGGTTGCACTTCTCCTCGAACCACTGGTTGGTCCAGGGGTAGGTGTAGTCGCGGTCGGGCGTGAGCACGTTGGGCCGGGTGCCGACCGTCCGCGCGTCGCCGTTGTCGCGGTTTTCGAACGTGCGCGCGGCGTTGCCGAGGCTGGTGTTGGTCGGCGCTCCGGTGAGATGGTCGACGTCCCACGGCAGGCCGGCGGCCGCGTCCCCGCCGATGACGAAGTCGCAGTCGGTGGCCGGGGTGACGCACCACGTCTGCCGGGTGTCGTCGCTTGAGTAGTCGGCCGGCGGCGCGGCCGGGAACAACGACCATCGGGGGTCGTCGGCGGCCTCGTCGATGAGGTTCTCCCTGATCAGCACCTCGCCGCTGCGGGCGTCGACGTACGAGGTCACCGCCGCTTCGTCGGGACCGTCGATCAAGGTCACCTGGTAGGCGCTGCGCGGGCCCTGCGCGGTGGGCACGGCGACCAGCTTGGTCCTGCGTATCGTGGCGGCCGCGGTGCTGATGGAGGCGTCCCTGGCGGCCGCGGCGAGCGCCTGGTCGGCGCTGAGGGTGGCCGGGGCGGGGGCGCCGGTGTCGCGGGCCAGCGTCGAGGTGACGCTGATGATCTTGCCGTCGGCCACGCCGACCGCGACCTGACCGTCGTGCCCGGCGGGCAGGTTGCCGAAGCGCTGCCGCAACAGCACGGCGGCGCCCTTGCCGATGGGGTTGACCGCGACCGTCTCGAGTGAGTTCAGCGAAGCCTCGCTCAGCCCGAACACGTCCGCGTTGGCTTTCAGGTAGTCGCGCGCGGCCCGCTCGGGGCTGGCGGACAGCCCGGTCGCCAGCGGCGCGCCGTGCTCCGTCAAGATCGCGGGCGTGCCGAGCGCGTTCCAGCGTACGGTGGCCTGTCCCGCCTCCGCCCGCTGCTGTCCGGTGGGGGCGAGGCGGCCGGGGCGTACGTCCTTGTCGGGCAGCGCGGCCGCACCGCCCTGGATGATCTCGGGGAGTTGCCGGCGCGGCTCGCCTTGAGCGACGTCGCCGAACACCGTTGACACCAGTACGGCCGCGGCGACTGCCGCGGTACCGCGGAACCACTTCCTTGTGGGCACGTAAGACCTCCCGGGGCGGAAATCATCGGGCGGTCTTGACGCAAACAGGGACAGAAGATCCCGTAAAGCCACAATTCTGGCCACATTAGGCCAATTTTTGACCTTTGGTCATGGATGCGCTCCATGCCGGATTCCGGACCGGCGAAAATGACAAGCCGACGTCAGACCGTCACTCCTCGCCGCCATTCGCGGTAAGGACTGGAGCAGCGGGATTTACTCCCGATATTCACCGTTTTCGACAGGCGAAATCCGCCAGGCACCGCAGGCATGACTCAGGCCTTCGGAGCGATGCCGAAGATCCGTTCGGCGTTGGCGTGGTAGATGAGCTCGCGGTCGGCATCGGAGATCGGCGCTGCGTCCATCCAGGCCACGGCGGGCGCGGTCGGCTGATAGGGATAGTCGATGGCCCACATGACGTTCTCCGCGCCGAGCGCCTTGATCGAGAATTCGAGGGCCAGATCGGACTCCTGCCCGCTGGTAGTGATCACGAAGTTGCGCTTGAAGTACTCGCTCGGCTTCAGCTCGAGCCTGGGGGCGATGCCGCCGCGCTGGGCCCGCTCGTTCATGAAGTCGATGCGCCAGAGCCAGAGGTGGACGGCCTCCCCCATGTGGCCGAGGCAGATCTTGAGGTTGGGAAACCGGTCGAACACCCCGGCGACGATCATCCGTACGGCGTGGGTGGCGACCTCGAGCCCGTAGCCCCACTGGGCGGCGTGCAGGCCATAGTGGCGGAACGGCAGCTCGAGACCGGCGGCGGCCCCGCGGGGATGGATATAGAGGCAGGCGCCCAGGGCCTCGGCCGCCTCGAGTACGGGAAAGTATTTCGGGTCGTCCAGATATTCGCTGTGCGTGTGGGAGTTGACGACGAAACCGTTCAGCTTCAACTCTTTGATGGCGCGTTCCATCTCGGCAACGGCGCGCTTGGGAGACTGCGGCGCGAAGCTGGCCAGCCCGGCGAAGCGGGTGGGATGACGCGAGATCACCTCAGCGAGCCGGTCGTTGGCCAGCGTGGCGAGTTCGGTGGCGGTATCGGCGTCGAACATCTGCACGCCCGGCGCGGTCAGCGAGAGCACTTCCATGTCGACGCCGTTGTCGTCCATATCGCGGATGCGGACGTCCTCCAGATCAAGCAGCTCCTCCAGAAAGGCGCCGCCGCCTTCTGGCGCGTCGTATATCCCCTTCACCAACGGCAGGTCGGAACTGTCGGTCGGCGACCGCGCGACCTCACGTAGCTTCGCGGCGACCTCGGGAATCGTGAAGGCCTCCTCCGTTGCGATCCGGCGCGTGCGCGCGTCTGCGGCCATAGCTACGCCTCCTCATTCGCGCCCCGTTTCCCGAGCAACCGATCCCCGAGCCGGTTCCGCTTTGTCGAGGCTATACCGCATGGGATGCTGACTAAATCGGTGCTGACATCGGTCGGCCGCTTAGCGTAGCGACCTCAAGAGGAGAAAGCCCATGGCCGCGGCGCCGCTGACGCCGGAGGACCCTCGAATTGTTGGCGCCTATCGGCTGGCCGGACGACTCGGCGAAGGCGGCCAAGGCGTCGTCTACCTCGGGTACGGACGCGGCGACGAGCCGGTGGCCGTCAAGATCCTCAAGGCCGATGCCGACGCCAAGGTGCGCGAGCGGCTGGCCCGGGAGCTGGCCGCATGTGAGCGTGTCGCTCCCTTCTGCACCGCCCGGGTGCTCGACTCCGGCGTCGTCGGCGCTCGCCCGTACGTCGTCAGCGAGTACGTTGACGGGCCGTCCCTTCAGCAGCGCGTGGACGGGCGCGGTCCGCTGCGCGATGGCGAACTCGACAGGCTCGTCGTCGGGACGGCGACCGCCCTGACCGCGATCCATGGGGCCGGCGTCCTGCATCGCGATCTCAAACCCGCAAACGTGCTGCTCGGGCCGGACGGACCGCGCGTCGTGGATTTTGGCATCGCCCGGCCGCTGGACTCGGGGACGATCACCTCGCAACTCATAGGCACGCCCGCATATCTGGCCCCCGAACAGCTTGGCGGACAGGGCGCGGCGCCGAGTGCCGACGTATTCGCGTGGGCTTCGACCATCGTGTTCGCCGCGACGGGGCGGCCGCCGTTCGGCAACGATACGATCCCGGCCGTATTGAACCGCATCGCCCACGCTCCGCCGAATCTCGCCGGTGTTCCACAACGATTCCAGCATCTGCTCGACTCGTGCCTGTCCAAGGATCCCCGCGTACGACCTACGGCCAGGGAATTGCTGATGCGGCTGGTCGATCCTGCCGCGGGGGCCGATGCCATCGGGCACACCGGCGCGTTCATCGACCAAGCCGCGACCCAGGTATTGAGGGAGCCCCGCCCCTCGGCGTGGGCACAAACGACCATGCCCGCGGCCGAAGCGCCGAATATTGGGCCGGCGCGTCGCAGGCGAGGTGGCTACGCCCTCGGCGCCATCGGAATCGGGGCCCTCGCATCACTCCTTTTGGGTTTCGCCGGACTTCGGTACATGAACGCCGACGATGGAGCCGGCGATTCGCCCCCCACCGCCTCGGCCGTCGCCCGCGCCAACGTTGTTCCCGAACGATTCGACGGCACGTGGCGTGGGCAAGTACGGCAGAACAACACCGGGGGGAGTACAAGTACTTTCGTCGTCCAGATCACCCTGCGCGCGGGACAGCGAGGCGGTTCGCTGGAAATACCTGAAAATCCGTGCAACGGAGCCCTGGAGCTGCAGGAGGCCGACGACACGGAACTGTCCTTCCAGCTGACTTTTTCCACCGGTTCCTGCCTTGACGGCGCGGTGACGCTCACCATGCGCGACGGTGACCTGCGATATCGCTGGAAAGAAAATAGCCCGGCCACGTCAGCGGCATCGTCGTCCGAAGGCATCTTGCGTCGCGCTGCCTAATTATCGTCACGCCTGGGCAGGACACAACGCCCGGCTCGATGAGCTCCAGCCCGTCAAAGAAGGCGGCGATCCGCCCCGGACCGCGCAGATCGCGAAGTTTCCGTCACCGTCCGCTCAGCATCCCCTTGGGCGCTGCCGCCTCCTCATCCGCGTGTATATCCTCGGCCGACCGACATCCTCCCCATTCGTCCGGCGGTTCAAGTTCGGCCCTCACTTGATCTGGTCGGTGCAGAACAGGTCGAGGGCTTGGAGCACTTGGTCGTATTTGTAGTCGGCGGCCTGCATGGCGACCCGCTGGAAATATTGCCGCACCGGATCGCCGTTCGTCGCCGCCGAACGCAGCGCGTTGGCCACATCGTTCACCGCATTTCCGCCCGGGGTGTGCGAGTAGCCCTTGAGGAGGGCGGCGATCTCAGCTCCGTACGTGGCGATGAGCCCGGTCAGCGCCGTGCGCAGGTTCTGCACCTTATGCGCGTCGAGAACCAGGGCATCGGGGGGACCCCCCTCATATCCTTTGAGGATCTTGGCATTGTAGGCTTTGGTCTGCTGAATTGCCTCCTGCGCCTCGGGGCCGACCTCATTTTCCAGGTCCAGATCCGCCACGGCCCTTAGTCGTTCGACGGTCTCCGCGTTGAGCGTCGGCGCGTTACCGGGCCGCGGAATCCGCAGATCGCCGTTTACCGCGTTCAAGGCGGTGTACGTGCGGTACAGTTTATTCTTGTATATATCGTTTTCGGCCAATTCGTTCGACCACTCGGTGCGCCCGCTCAGCGCCTTGGTCGCGTTGTCGAGCACGCCGTTGACGTCGTCCCCCACATCCGGATATGGCGTGTCCTCGGTTCGAGGCGACAGGTAGGGCAAGCCGAGGAGTTGGACGTAATTGGAGGTATTCGCACCCTCCAGGAATCTGACGCCATCGCCGATCCGGTATATTTCCCGGAAGACATCCTGGTCGACCGACGGCACGGTGACCGCGAGAACGCTTCCCGGCGCGAGATTTCGCAGTTTCTCTTGGAGCGTGTCGGCGTTCAGGTCCACCGACGTGATGTCGGGTGGTTGTGGCGCGTAGGCGACCCGGGTCGTCCCGATTTCCAGCAGCACCGTCGGCCTGTCCTGATAGGCCGCTCTGATCGCGCCGACCGCGTTGGCGTAAACCGAGGCACGCTCAGGATCTTCCAGTCGGTGCAGGCCGTACATCGGCACCAGTACCACTGTGCCCGACTGGCCGGCGGTGAGCAGAGCCGCCAGATTGGCCGAAAGGTCGCCGCTGATCGGTTCGTTCGGGCGCTTGACGTGGTAATGGTAGACAGCACCAGCGGGCAACTGCTGCAACTCGGCCGGTTCACGGTCGCGACGGTACAGCCGCCGCACAGAGGCGCTCCATGCGTAGGGCTTGAGAATAATGGCGTTGGTGGCGCCGAAATAGTCCAGGAATCGCAGGCTAGTGGACGACTCACCGTCCAGCCGGTCGTCGGCTCCGGCCATCACGAGGCCGCATGGGCCGGGAACCAGCGGTTTCGGATAATCCTGATCAGGGTTGAATTCGGCTACTTCCCGTACCGTTACCCGATCGCGCAGTCCGCCGGGCAGAATCCGCGTGATCTTCTCCAGGATATTAGCCGGGGCGACAAAGGTGAACTCCTTTGAATAGCCCAACTCGGCCAAGGACTCGGCAAGCGTCGCCGCCGAGGCCTGATGGCCGAAATTCAGCGCATCCTCAACCACGATGTGCATTGTTTCCTGCGCGGCTAAAAACTCATACACCCGACGGCGGACCGCAACCTCCAAGACAGCGGGTTCGACACCCCGCAACTTCCCGATCTCGGTACGGATGTTCTCGTCGGATACCCCTTCGGCAAAAAGGTCTTGCCAGAATTTGTATTCCATGGCGCTGACATTATCACCACCGCCGGCCCCACGAAACAGATCAATAAGTGGGGGTTGCCGGCCACCTATAGGAGACAGCGCTTGGCAAGATAGCGATGGACAAGCGTGCGCAATCTGGATCCGTCCGCGAAGTGCCGTCTACCCGACATCGGCCATGGGCAGGGCGGGCGACAAATTCGGCGGCGCCGGCCCTCGGCACCACGCGCACCCACCGTTGCTGACCCGTCCAGGAACGGTATCGAACGACACGGATCGTCTTCGTCACGAGGGGACCGGCCGGTCCCGCAGCGGACGGACCCCAAGATTCGCCTCGTCACCGGCGGCGCCGCGGGCCGATCGCTCGACTGGCCAGTCTCGGTCACTGCGGCGGGAACCATGGGCCACGTCTCGCCGGAGTTATCACGAATCTTGGTCCGGGTTCCACATGTCCCACCGTATTGGACACAGTGGCTAGCAGCATTAGGTCGCATGCCCATATAAGGCTAAAATAGCTGATCCTAGGCCAAAATACCCCAAATCCGCCGAGTAGGTCTTGGCGCGGGTTCCGGCGGTGGCGCTCATGGAATGCGGCTGACCATGGCGGGGCAAAAGCCCCGTTGTTCTTTATTGCTGTTGTCCGCACGGTTTTCACGGGTGGATAGCCATGACTCCAAGAGCTCCAGCGCGCTCGTGCCCGCCTCACCGGGGATCCTTTCCAGCATGCGGGAACCGTCATCGCGCCGGGCTGAGAGCGTCCATTGGTCATCGCCCGCGAACAGACGGATTTTGTCCTGCTTGCCCGAGGCATAGAGCACCGGAGCCGAATGAGCCGCGACGCGGAAGCGGCGCCACACTTCGTCGGTCGCCGCGACGCGTAGTTCACGTTCGTACGGCCATGGACGGCGCCAGCCGCCGCCAAGCCGCTCGTCCATCTCCCGCTGCGTCGGGTGCGGCGCGTACGTCAAGTCCGCCTGGCTGATCGCGTGGCGGAGGTAGCGCACCGCCTCGATGAGGGCGGGTTGCCCGTCCAGCCGCACGCCTGTCTCCACACCGGAGTCCAGACCGTGCACGGCGTCGAAGTTGGCGGAGAACAGGGCACCGTGGCTTTCGTCGGCGATGGCCGCTTTGGCGTGATTGAGCGAGTCGGCGTGGATGCGAACGCCGAGCCCGGCGAGGGCTGCGGCGTCTCGGCGATGCGCGCGGATGTTGTTCCGGCCGCGACAGAGCAGCGAAACCTCTACACCGTGGGCGCGGATCGCTCGCTCGAGCGGCTCGAGCAAGAGCCTAGGGTTTTCGGCCATGCCGTTCAGACTGAACGTGGCCAGGAGCAGACGTCGCCGTGCCCGGCCGATGATGTCGTGCATGGTGTCCCGGATGATCCACTCGTCGGTATGACTCCAGATCACTCCCGGCGCGGGCACCAGATCGGGCACAGGGACGAGACAGGGGCTGGCTTGCCGCGTTCGCTGCCGGATGGTGTGGTCAGGACCGGGCGGCATCTCGAACGTACTGGCGTACCACAGGCGCGTGAAGAATCGAACCAGCCGCTCGACTTCGGCGCGTTCGCTGACGACCACGCCGCTCTCCCCCGTCGCCTTGCGCCGTTGGGTGTCGCGCAAGGCGCTGGTTTCCAGGTTTGCGCTGGACACCAGCGCTCGATCGTCGGCGACGAGGAACTTCGCATGGCAGTCGCGGTAGCCGCGCACATAGATGCCCCGGACCGTCAGGTCTTCGAACCGCTTGTTCTGAGCACGTAGATCGGCGGCGTCCGGATCGTCGGTGTCCTCGGCCGCTTCCAACCCCTTGCGCAAGCCCTTCTCGTCCAGATCGGAGATCACATAGACCCCGCCGCGAAGACGCTCGGCCGCCTTGTACAAAGCGTTCAGGAGGTCGATGTCGCCAATGCGGTAACTCGCGAGAAACACCCGTCGACGCGCCGCGCCGATCAGCTCAAGAGCCGCCTCTTTGATCGTCTGCGCTGAACGAGCGTAGGTGAAGACATGTCGGTACGGCAGATCTAGATGGGCGATATCCGGCACGTAAGGCGCACGCTCCGCATGCGATGTGCGCAGGAGAAAGTATCCCTCGGCCGAGGTGAGGGTGCCCAAATCGATCGAATCAGTCATGTGGGAAGTCCTCCCGTTCGCGCATCGCGTAGGCGAGCGCGAAGTCGCCGAGCTGCCAGATCCGCCGTCGCACCGCCGCCGTGCCGACCATGTCCGCCGGCACTTGAAGCTTCGCGGCCGCGCGGGCGGCCGCTCCCGCGAGTTCGTCGGCGGGCCGAGCGGCCGAGCGGAGCTGCTGAACGGCGGCGTCCACGGCGAACAGGGCCCTGGCCTGGGCGTCGGCGGGAACGAACCGGCAGGCCACCTCGACGACCGCACCGTCGCGCTGGATCGCCAGCCCGGTCGGCTGGGTCAGGTCGCACGGTTCGTCGCAAACAGCCCGGGCCTCCATCCCGAAAATCGGGAACTCCCATTCCCCCGACCCGCTACGGCGGACGTCTCGGACGCCGCCGAGGTCGCGCCCTTCGAAGGATGCCGAGATCGCCTTCCACGCTGCGCGCTGCACCGCCCCTTCGCCCAAGGCATCGCCCAGCCTCAGCCACTCCGCGACGAGGCGGTCCACCCGCATGAGAGGCACTGTCACCTCGGCCTGTTCCGTAGATTGACTCCCGGCACGGTCTCGGGAGCGCCGTCGGCTGACCGCGCCGAAGAAGGTGATGCGCGCCATCGGCGGCCCCGCGGCATCGGCGACCACTTCGGCACGGCACCGATACGCGGGACAGACGGCGACGTCTTTGCCCTGGACCGCGCGTGGAAGAAGCAGCGGGTCGTCGCCGGAAGGCCGGGCGGCATCGGACACATCGGCGCCCAGGCCGGCCACCGTTCCCTCGGAGATGCGATCGGACACATAAGCCGCCTGCCGGGCTCCCCACAGGTGGCTCGGAACCGGGGCCACGGCGTCCGGCAGCAGCCCCCGTTGTTCCAGCTGCCGCAACCACCCACTTTGCTTTCCCGAGCCCAGCGCGAGAAGGTCTCCGGACCTGGGGAAGAAGGCGAAATCCAACGTTGCCTGAACGCGACGGATCACCATCTGTTTGCTGAGGAAGTCGGCGGCGACGTCCGGCACAATGTGGTATTCCTCACCGTCCAGCCACAGCGCTTCGGCGGCGATCAGCCGGGACGCGGCGCCGGCGAGTACCCGGCGCGGGAGCGAGACGACCTCGGCGAAGTCGGCGGCCCCGAACGTTCCCAACGCCAGCCCCATCTCAAGCACGAACCGTTCGAGCGGAGTGAGTTCCTCGCGCACCTGCTTGACAACGGGAACCTCGCGCAGGGCAAGCAGCGGAACTATGGCCTCTGAGACCACAGCGATGACGCCGGGGCCGATCGCGGGAGCCGAGGTATGCCGTACCGTGACCGGAGCGCACCGCTGCTGCTCTGCCTCTCCAGTGAGCCCGCCAGGGCCGGCCATCAACGTGCCGTCCTCAGGTCGCTCATGACGCGGGCGACATCGGGCCGGTCATCGAGAATGCGGAACAAGTTGTCGTAGAACGGCTTCGCCTCCGCCACACCGCTCAGCCGAGACAGCGTACGGCGGTGTCCGACGAGCACCAGTGCACGCCGGGCGCGCGTACACGCGACGTTGAGCCGCCTCAAGTCCTGGAGCCACAAGCCGAAATCTTCGGGCGGCCGGCCGCGTCTGGTCCGGCAGAAGCTGAGGAAGACGAGGTCGCTCTCCTGCCCTTGCAGACGGTCGATCGCGTCGACCGTCTGGAAACGCAGCACGCGAAAGCCGGGATATCTGGGATGGCCGAGTTCCCGGCGGATCTGGCGCACTTGAGCCTTGTAGAACGTGAGCACGCTCGCCGTCACATCGCGCTCGCCGCGCGCGGCCAACTCCCGGTCCCAGATGCGAGCTGCCTTGGCGACCCACTCGGCCTCCAGCCGGTTCAAAAACCCAGTGCCGTCCAGGGTGTCGGCGAAGTTCGGCTGGTTCGAGGTGTCGAGGAAGACCAAAGGACGGTCCATGGTCTGCGTGACAAGGGGTGTCACGCCGGATTTCGCGAGCGCCGCCGGCGGCGGGCTCTCGTACTGCCCGCCGTACACCGGTCCGCGCACGATCGCGGCGATGGGATCGATCATCCGGCGCTGCACGACGAGCGGCTGGCGCAGCACCGGCGAAGAGGCGGTCACGCACCGCTCGAACAGGCTGCGGACGAGATGTTCTCGCATCGCCGTGAGCAGTCTTTGGTCTGGATCTTCCCCCTGCGCCGCCAATCGTTGCCGCGCCTTCCGGAACTCCGGCCGATAGATCTCCTCCCAGCGGCCTTCCAAGCGAGTGGCGGCCCGCAGCAC
>OBLR010000209.1_pt1 | contig 12804 bp, 13 predicted proteins | sample 1519891 | NCBI WGS metagenome assembly OBLR01 (sample SAMEA3113583, study PRJEB22503) | soil metagenome | reverse complement strand
CCATTCCATAAACCTGGCATGATAGTTCCGCCATAAACAAATATTGAAGGTCTGTTCAGACGACACATACCCATCAACGTTCCTGGAAGACTCTTATCGCAACCTGAAATACCAACCACTCCGTCGTACTCATGGGCTCTGACCATCACTTCAATAGAGTCTGCGATTACTTCGCGGCTCACAAGGGACGCCTTCATGCCCTCATGCCCCATCGCAATGCCGTCAGATACCGCAATAGCAGTAAATTCCCTTGGCGTGCATCCTGAGTCTATCACACCTCGCTTAGCGCTCTGGGCAAGTCGTCCAAGATGAATATTACATGGAGTGGCCTCGTTACATGTGGAAGATACTCCTATTAAGGGCCTGTCTAAATCTTCATCCGTCAGACCCATGGCTTTATACATTGCCCGATGGGGTGCTCTAGCTGGCCCTTCGAGTACCTTTCTACTTTTCAGGTTCAATGCAATCATCGAGACACAGGAGCCTATTTTAAGATTCTTCGTTTATTCAAGAGTTGCGATTATCTTGATTGCGTCAATCCCTTCTACTTTGAAAACAGTTTCACACATACCACATTCTGCATTGCCGCTCGAAAGATCCTTTGCAAGCATCTCTTCATTTGAGTAATCGCACTTGGGGCAGCGAAAAGAGAAAGTCATGTCAAAGGTATCCAGCTCAAGTGTTTCGCCCATGTATACAAAGTTCGGATCGTTGGTGTATTTAAAAATTCATATGCTATAATCGCAAGAAATTAAAGAACCATTGTACGCACAGCTTACAAGCACGGTATGAGCAAAACTTGCATCTTCTGCTCCATAATAGAGGGGCACGAGCCCTCGGTCCAGATCCACCGTGACGACGGCTTTCTTGTCCTTATGGATAAATACCCTATAAATCCTGGACATGCGCTTTTGATGCCTACAAAGCATTATGAAACTTTGCTTCAAATGCCTTCTGAAGAAGTAGGAAAATTGTATTCCTTGGTACCCACGATCGCAAAGGCAATAGTATCAGCTGTAAAGGCTGATGGATTCAATGTAGGCCAAAATAATGGAATTGCAGCAAACCAGATTGTCCCACACGTACATGTTCATATTGTTCCTAGATTTCATGATGATAGCCCCGATGGCAAGTGGCCCTCTAGGAAAGTTGCGCGTAACGACGAGATCGTTAAAATAGCCCAAAAGATCAAGGAGGAGATATCCTAAGCCAATCAAATTTCAGCATTTCTTGCGAGTATTGGCTATTCTGAGATAGATAGGCTGCTAAACTGCTGAGAGACACATCACCGTCATCGTCTTCCGTAACCTTGCACCATATGCTCACTCGGAGAACCTGGTCTACAGCAAATTCCATTCTCTTAAGTTGATTCCTGCATAATATCCCCGCCGCTGACTAGCAGGATAGGTAATTCGTTCGAAAAGAGACCCAACTGAAAGTCACAACACTATGGTAAGGGTCTTTTTTGCTCATCGACTTCATAAGCTGTTTTAGCTTTAATTTCTATAATGCCTTTATTTTCTATGTATGCTCGTAATGTGCCCCCGAATACTACACCACCATCCAGTGCACACGCCCAATGAGAGACCCAAGCCTTATCATGTCGTTGGTGTCCAAAAAAGATCTTTATTGAATGAGCAGAATGATGCCTCTGTGACGAATAGAGATAAGGATATTCATACCACCATGGATCGTTACCTTCATTAGAAATTTTCTTCGTTTTTGGGTTCCATGTTCTGATGTAAATACAATGATCCTTTTGTTGTTTATAGATCGGCCTGTCTGGTCGTATTCCTGCATGTACCACGTATGAACTGTCCGCGTATCTAACTATCCATGGAAGCGATTCTAACCATTTCAAAAAAGATGGGTCTCTAAGAAATGCCTCCCCGCATTGTTGTATTGTCTTAGCAAGACTAGTAATCTGTACCTGGCGGCCTTGAACATATCTTAGAAGTTTTTGTTCATGATTCGACATCAATGAATATACTGAGGGAGTATTCATAGCAAACATCAAGGTTTCTTTGATCTTGGGACCGCGATCAATAAGGTCGCCAGTCAGTACCAAAATATGGTTGCTAGGTGACCAATCAATCCTATCAAGCAGCTCATTTAGCTCGTCATAACATCCATGAATATCTCCTATGACTGTAACCTTCTTGCCTTTGCATTGTGATCGTAAATCAAGGACGGTAGCAAACAACCCAAGAGGAGGGCTCATCTATTGTCAAGACTTGATCTCGATAGTTAATGAAGGTAAGCTCTCGTCTATGTTTCGTCAAGGACAGGAAGTTACTGCTCCATTATAGCAGGAAAATAGTCTAAACGCCATGTGATAAAGCAGTATAAAATGACCACCAAGTTAGAGAAGCTGGCGTATCTGATGTACTAGTATACTTTTCTTATTATTATTGTTACATATCAGAATTTATTTAATTATTAGTGTGTGTTATGAATTAAAGCGAAATTTAGCAGATAGTTATTCAGTTTTTTTTAACAGTAGATGATGCCTCTTCGTTATCTCGAGCTCATTTTCCTCCAGGAGAAATCGGAAGTCATAGTCATGGCGTGCACAGAGGTACAGTATGAGCTTGAAAGCATTAACGTCGGCAAGTGAATCTTTCTCCACCATCATCTGCTTATCTCCTCCATCAACATTCAAGGCATTGATATCACTTTCTTTGATGACGACGTAGACGGATGCACGCTCAAAGCAAGCAGCGACCTGGCAAGCCGGTTGCTGCAACGGCACTTTAAGACCCTCGCCATCATCTATTAGCATATTCCAAGATAATATGTCCGATTTTGATATTTACATGTTATTTCTTTCTCTAATGAATTGTTCTTAGTAATGAAAAATTAGAATTATTTACTGTATTTTTTACAAAACCGCTTAATATAGCCCAGGTTTTTCGGGTATGAAATACCGCTTATGTCTCCGCTTTTAATAGGTCGTATAATGGATTTCGCAGCTTTTATAGACTACTATATCAAAATTAAAGAACCCGTCTCGATGAATGCGGACACGACATCTCCGTTCTGATACGCACACTATTTTTCTGCATAGTTCTCTATCTCTTTATCTCTCATAATAAAAGACCTTACAAGAGTATCGTAGCCCTCTGAGATCCAACTAAATTGTTTGATGCGCTTTGTTGGTAGTTATGCTCACATCTTTAATCGGATACTACCCGCTTAGCCTGCCTTACCGAAGGAATAATAAATTCAGCCTTATGGGCTACGCTCCTTAAGCCAGCTCTTCCAGATCGGCCCGTTGTGCTGTAATCATCTTAGGCAAGCCTCGCATATAGCTTCTTGCAAGAGTCTTTACCGGTTGTGACGATGTCCAAATGCAACCAAGCACCTTGCAGTCGTGGCATGTCCGGGCAATATCCCATTGTGGAGCACTCCATATTTCGTCTATACTCTTATCCAGAAGGCTATACGTATTCTCGGGGGAATTGAATTTCCAACATGGTACCATGACCGTGCCATTTGCGTTTACAAATATGCTCTTCCAAACTCCACATTCATCGAATACCGTCCTGCCGTACTCTATTATCTGACGAAAATATTCAGGAGGAATCAACATCTTAAGAGAGTTTGACTTTTTCATATAGTCTAGGACGCTTTTGCACACCTGAACCATCGTTTGCCGATCAGGCAAGAGGGAATATTCGACGTCAGACCTATCTTCAACAAATGTAAGAGAGATTGCACTTGCTCCGAGGTCCTTTGCCCTGTCAAAGTAAGTTTGATCGATGAACTCTTGCGCATTGAATTTTGTTATTACACTGTTGAAATAGTGAGGAATTTCGTGCTTAGTGAGCAGTCGCAGGTTGTCTATAACTCTCCTGAAAACCTGAGGGGATACTCCTCGCACTTTGCAGTATGGTTCTTCATAGGTAGAATCGATGCTGCATGTCACAAATTCAACATATCTTTTCAAACTATCTAGGTCAATATTATGCAAGAGAGAACAATTGGTGATAAGCGTTATAGGCATCTTGATTCTGTGCAGATAATCAACAAGCTCCATAAAGTCGGGCCTGCTAGTGGGCTCGCCTCCTTCTATTATACACCAAACACAATATTTGGACACCTTGTCAAAGACCATCTTCCATTGCTGTGTAGTAAGATCGGCTCTCTTGGCAAGCGCTATTTGCCCTTCCTTCTCGGGATCGCCGAAAGGACACATTGGACAGTAAAAATTGCAGTAATGAGTCATGCTGAAAACTGCAATAACAGGACGACGCCTTCCTAACGCCATATTTGTACCCCACTTGCTGATCAGCTTTATGCTACGTATGGTGTCAACCAATGTACGATTCTTGCGGTACTTGTTGCTTTTAAGTAATTCCCTTAGAGAGAAAACCTTAACGGTCAAGATGCATCTGGCCTTATAGAGAGATGATGGATGTATTGAAATTTGGAGCAGAGGTTATTACTCTTTCAGCTTCAGGCGTTTTGGCTCCCGGGCCCCTTTTGTTTGCTAACCTAGCCTGCTCTACCTATCACGACAAATGGTCTGGCATTAAAGTCGCATCTGGCCACACGATTGTTGAACTCATTCTAATAATCATATTAGCAGCAGGCCTGTTTACGATTGATGCTGCAAAAAAATATACTAGCGCTATAGGGTTGATGGGCGGAGTCGCTATACTTGCCTTTGCGGGTTTGCAAATAGCGACCTTAGCCAAGAAAAAAAGACCACAGTATCCTATCGGGCATATCGCAGGAAAGAAAGGCCCATTTCTTATAGGTCTTTCATTTAGTGCACTTAATCCTTTCTTCATTCTCTGGTGGTTTACGGCGGGTTTGAAATTGATAACCGATTCTGCAGGATTGGGAGTCATTACGGGGTTGATATTCCTATTTGCGTTTCATATCTGGATGGACTACGCTTGGCTGGCTCTCACGGCATATCTTTCTTCAAAGGTTTCTTGTCTTCTAAATTCACAAATGTACCGGATCTTACTGTTGTCCCTCGCGGGGCTGCTGGTATATTATGGAATTAGCTTTGTGGTTCAAGGGGCGTCTTAAGCGCCCAATACTTCGGAAAATATGTAGATGATTCATATCAGATTCCATTGTAGAACCTCTGGCTTTAGTATTGTAGTGCCATAGAACCAAAATTCTTAGTAGTACTCAGTTTCTTGAAGGTTTTGTTCTACACATGTCACATAGCTATCCGAGCCTTTCTATGGGGCGGTTGCTGCAACCTATGTTCTCCTTTGTCATCCTACAAGACATAGAGAAGTGCGGCTAACTTGATGCGTTTTTACGTCCTAATCAATTGAGCATCTCTATGGTATGTATTCTTCTCAACGACTGTACTGTTGCAATAATAGCAGAGGATGCTCTGAGGTTAGATACCTACGGAGCTACACCATCCTGCGCCCGCAGCTGGGAGCATGTTAGTCCTGATAGCGGATGCTCGTTAACACGCTCTCGCTCTATCTTTTAACTTCTTTATAATGTGCTTTGCAGTGTTATTCAAAAATACCTGCTCTATCGTTTGACTATTTGGGATTTGACAGGAAAGAAATATTGTTCCACAATAGCCTGTGGATCGTCAAGCCTATGCGTATGTTATTTTTTACCTAGCACGGGAGATAGGCACTTCTATTGTTGAGACGTTTCTTACCTTGCCGTCATCAGATTGCACTGTCTCGGAACCAAGCTTAATTGGTCCAATCTTATATCCAAGCGTGTCCATTCGTTTTACAATAATTTGAGCTACATCGACTGCTCTAGTTATGCTCTTTCCTCTAGCCTTGATTACCACTGTTGGCTCATTTGCCAATTGCACTAGTGTTGCTGTGACGTAAGTCATAAGGGGTTTCTTGCCGATGAATATCTCGTTACTTGAACTGCTGTGCCTGACTGAATTGGTGCTTGTCGACATCGTGCGAGATAATTCAGCACGGTATAATATAACGTTTATTACTGCTAATCTTAATTAATATTAGCACGTTTTTGCAGAATGCTGTTGATTTGAGAAGGGTTTTGCTCTATCTCTTTGACCGCCTCGGGGTTTTGAACCTCATAGCAATGAAGTAATGATTCCTCATCTTTGTAAAATAAGAAAACTTTGTTATCGTAGATACAGTGATAGAGCTTATCAACGACCATTTTTTCTGTTTTAATCTTAATTCCCTCACTTTCTGCCAGCACAGGGTAATCATTATCTGCTCCAGCCATCTTATAATAAATACTAGGGTGGATATTTAAGTTGAGTTCCATTCCCTCATGTCTGCAGAGGGAGCTTTTCGCAATTATGTTGGCAGGGATATTGACTTTGAAGTGCACAAAGTCATATAAAATTAAATTCTAAGAACCAAAAATAGATAGAAGGTCTTCATTATTTCAATTGGAATAGAAACTAATACTATCTAACTGAAATGTGTCATCGTTATTTTTGGTTTGCTAAATTGACTTTCAATTTCAGCTAATCTTTCCATTGAACCGCTGCCTTTTCTCAACGTTGAAAAAGAGGAATCTTTTCGAATCTTCTCGACCAGAGAAGTAACCTGCTCGCTGCTCACTCCATGCTTAATATCATATTCAATTTGTCTACAGATGTTTGCAAGGTTACCATATTTTTTGTGATTTCTCTTCTCCCATCCTGTTGCATTCTCTGACAGACCCTTAACATACTTTACAATTGTTTTTTCCATGTGTTCAACATGCCATTCTCTCATCGGGAAGCTATTCTGTACCAACCAAAAAACCTCTTACATATCACAAAGCGCAAGCTCATATATAATCTGACCTGCAAAGAGTGTCTACGAAATGTCTCATGGCCTTCCTCTTTAATGGATTTAATATTCTCTACTTATATAGACATGGTGTAATTTAGCGAATCGGAGCAGTTCAATTAGGGAGTTATATTTCCTGTTCGTCAGCTAGTTGCAGGCTAGCTAATCACTATTCAGTCAAGAGCCACCCTGGTTGGTCCTACCGGAATGGCTCATTAGATGCTGCTGCTGCGGCGGCGGTCGTTGACCCTGACTGTAATGCTCGAAGCCTTTTATTTTCAATATAGATTACCACTGCAAGATATACTCCGAGCCAAGGTAGAAACATTATCTCTCCTGCTACTGAATGAAATGCCTCCCACTGCTGTACGTTTGTAGTGACTACTAGTGCATATAAGGAAAGCGAGACTATTCGCACCAAATTGGTAACAATCGTTCCCAAAGTCCCTGCAGCAAAATAAATTAGCTTTCTAGCTAATGGTATGTCCATCTTGACAAGCAACGCTAACATCACAAGTGTGTAAATGATCATACTGTGGACGCCCGCAGATGGCCAGAACACTTGCAACGCAAAGGGACCGTGCAGGCCATTTAACACAAGGAGGTTACCTCTTGCCGTGGCAGGTTGTAAAGAATTGTTTGCAGATTCCGGTCCGACGTTGATAACGGATGTATCTATAAAGTTGAGGATCTCCTGATCGATCTGCAAATAAAACGGGACTACAAACTGAAGAGGGCCCAGAGAATCAAATGGAAAAAACGCATCAAGAGCAAGGATGAGGGCACTTCCTCCCAGATATATGGCTCCTGCAGAAGCTATCCTGTACCATTTCTTGCCAAAGAACAAAATCAGACAGCTCACTACAAATATCGCCATTATAATAAAATCCCACATCCACATCCAGCTATCCGCTAACGAGACATTGTAGACATCTTTACCATTTCTGATATAGTCATCAAGCCCATAAGGTAATGCAATAAAATATGCAACAGTGAGCGCAGCCATCGCTGCGGCAACAAGAAGCCTCTTTTTTGTGAGCGAGTATTTTAGCCCTACAAGTTCTGCTGCAATGAATGCCATAGCGAACAAAAAGCCGCCTCTTCCTTCATTCCAAGAAAGAATAAATGAGTCGGGATAGGCAAAAAGTGTAAACAGAATAGGTGAAATGAGTATCAAAGTAGCAACTATGCTTGAGCTGAGCCCAAATACGGTGGGGGCCGCTCTCCGATTGGAGGCAACATTATTGTCTCCTGACAAACTTCACGCTTCTGTTTGAGACTGTGGGCATAAAAACTTTCAAGATTGTACGATAGCTTCTGTAAACCAGCGAGGCACCAAGCCGTGGGCATTTTTAAGAAGAAAAGATACGCTGCTATCAAGCACGTAGGTTGTTGCATAATCCTCACTGCTTCGAATGCTCCTACCATAAGCCTGAACAAGTCGCAGCACTGTATTCCAAGTATACCATTTTGGGTCACGGTCTTTTTTAGCAGCAATTTTCTTATCTGTAAGGTCAGGATATGGGACCTTGACAATTATCTGGAATCTGGATAAGTCATCCTTCAGATCCACTCCAAGGTGAAGAGAGGGCGATATCAAAACTGTCTGCTTATCACTCTCATAGTGCTTTTTTAGTACTTCACTTCTATCAATGCTGGATGCTGTCTCTATTAGTCTGCTTGCATTTTCCTTGCTAACGTTATCTCGAATAAACTGGAGCTGAGAATAAGATGTTGTATGGATTATACCCTTTTCATTCCTGTGAATTGACATTATATTGTCAACTGCTTGAGCGATTTTAGGCATACTTGCATTCATCGTTTTTGCACTTAGCCATGCCACATTCATCATATGAATGGGCCTATTCTTAACTGGAAAGTCAGACTCTTCTACTCGGATGAATTTTACTTTATCAGGTTCTAGGCCGGTGGTCTTGCAGAGGTAATCCTTGCTAAGTATTGTAGCACTCATGAAAAGGGAGACCGAACCTTTGTCTAGGATTGCATCAAAATAAGTAGACACATCTAAGGGGGTCAGAGTCACCTTTACCAGCTGGTTAGCAGAGTCTCGTTGGATACCCGATACAATCCAATTGCTCTTGTTTGCTCTTAGGTCATCGATTACCGCCGCAAGGTTCTTCTCAAGTTCTAACGCATCTATCAAATTCTTTTCGGTGTATGGCTCTAACGCGACTTTCTGGTTACTACGCTCTATAATGCCTTCAGCTTTTTCTGTGAATTCAAATAGTCGTTCCTTTAGCTTGATGCAGAGATCAAGCCAAGTTTCAATCTCTTCAATATTGCTATCGGGCATCTGCATCTTCAGGAACGGTAGCATATTCTTCCTGACCGTGAAACTCCTAAAGTCACCTACTTCATTTTCAAGCTGGTGTGCTTCGTCCAGGACTAGCAGTTTACGCTTCTGTGTTGCACCAGCATAGAATATATCGGATAAAAAGTATCTATAATTATATACTGTGTGGGTTGAGAGATTACCTATCCATTTTTGGTGGTAATAATGGCATGGCTTCCAATTTAGTTCGACCAACTTTGGTTTTAATCGGATCTTTTCCTCATACCTACGCTCTGCAAAAGAATCAAGTTTAACCGCCTCATGAAGCGTACCTTGACCCTCGACTTTGTAATCACTAAGTCGAGTTTTGTACGAACAATCATAAAATTCGTCCTTGATGCAGGGGCCGTAGTTGCAACTCTCATCAAGTCCCATGTCCTCCTTGACAATACAAGGAAAATTGCTTCTCCCTTTTACATCGACTACGAAAGGAAAGTCTCGCCTATACTGAGTCTGCAGGTCTTTTGTTGCTGTACAGATATGAGAACTTCCGAGGTGGCGCGCAAGTGTTATTGCGACAGGTGTCTTGCCAAAACCGGTCGGAGCTTCAAGAAATATATGTCTGTAGCCTGACTTAATTGCAGAATCGATCATATCAAGGACTTTCTTTTGCTTTTCTCTGACTGTGGGAAAAGGAAAATGAGACAATATCGAATTTACCATCTTTGAAATTACCTACAGACCGTGATGTCTCTTTAGCATCCCACGCTTTTTAAGGTTGGGGGTTTCTCTGCAGAGCTATCGTACAACCAGCAGCGGACATAGCCTGTCTCTGTCCTAAACTCAGGAGGATCGCGCTTGCAAAGTTCCATCGCAAAGGTGCACCTGTCACGGAATCGACAACCCTGGGGAGGATGAAGCAATGATGGGGGGGTTCCATTGATAAAGTGAATTTTTTTGTCCTTTGTCTTGAGGCGTGGGATAGCTTCAATTAACGCTTGGGTATAAGGATGGCGAGGGTTTTTGTATATCTCCTTTGTAGAGGAGAATTCCACTAGTTGTCCTGCATACATGATGCCTATTTTGTCTGTTATCTGTGACACAAGTGCAAGATCATGAGTTATTAGTACTATTGTGATCCCTTTTTCCTTTTGCAATTTTTTAAGCAAATTTATAATTTGAGATTGGTTCAACATGTCAAGTGCAGTTGTCGGTTCATCAGCTACCAAAACGTCAGGATTCAACAAAAGGGCCATAGCTATCACAACACGTTGCTTCATGCCGCCTGAGAGTTCGTGGGGATAGCGCCTTGCAACGGATAAATCAAGACCAACTTGTTGGAGCGACTCTGCTACTTTATCATCAATTTTTCCTTGAAAGCTATGTTCTTTTAGAATTTCCCGCAGTTGGTTTTCAACCGTGTACACAGGATCGAGGGCATTCATGGCACCCTGAAAGACCATTGCTATTCTCTTCCACCTTACCTTCGTATCAAATTCGGATGAAGACATCTTGGTAATGTCAGCGTCATCTCCGAGGGTTATGCTTCCTTCAACTATTTTCCCCGGTAATTGTATTGATTGCATTATTGTTGCCCCTAGTGTGCTTTTGCCGCATGCTGATTCCCCTACGATACCGACCGACTGGCCGTCTAGGAGATCCAAGTTGATGCCATCAACTGCTCGGACTATCCCGTATTCTGTAAAATAATATGTTTTGAGGCCGGATACTCTTAGTTTCGGCAATGGCAAAGAAAATGGCGGTTAAACACTATAATAGGATTCTGGGGAGAACGCTCGCCCCCGTAATTTTATTTATATTACGTGCTCTGGCAATAGTAATTAATTGAACGTACTGCTTAAGGCGAAAGGTCTGACAAAGTATTTTCCTATCAAGAAAAATTTCCGCCAGTTCTTCACGCCCGGTGCGCTCAACCAATTTGTCAAGGCAGTAGACGAAGTAAGTTTCACAGTTGATCGCGGTAAAGTGTTAGTGTTCGCCGGTGCTTCTGGCTCAGGCAAAACGACGGTCGCAAGACTTGTAATGCGAGCGATAGACCCTGACGCTGGGTCGATAATATTCGAAGGTAATGATATAACTCGCTCCAAGGGAAGACAGCTGAGAGATTTTCGGCGCGCAGTCCAAATGGTATACCAAGATCCTTATGCCTCTCTCAATCCACGTATGAGGGTTAAGGATATAATTATGGAACCAATCAATATTCACGACAAGATATCGTCAAAGGAGCAAAGATTAGAATACGTTCTAAATGCCCTGAGCGACGTTGGTCTCGAGCCACCGGCAGATTTAGCAAGCAGGCTCCCTTATACACTTTCAGGAGGTCAAAGGCAGAGAGTCGCAATCGCACGAGCGCTTGTGCTTCGCCCTTCGCTCATCGTTGCCGATGAGCCCGTGTCAATGTTGGATGTTTCTGTTAGAGGTGAAATATTAGGACTTATGCAGAGTCTAAAACGGAAATTCAATATTTCCTATATTTATATCACACACGACCTATCGACTGCCAGATATATCGGAGACGATTTGGCTATTATGAAGACCGGTAAAATAATCGAGATGGGTCCAATTGACACCATTCTATCCAATCCTGCGCACCCTTATACAAAATCGCTAATAGATGCGGTACCAGAGGTAGAAATTTAACAGGCAACAATATTAGAAATATATATTAGCGTGGGTCAGTCCCGTGATAGCATTGGAGAAACTAGGACTTCCTATGCTTGTTCTTTATTCCCTTATATTCATATTGTTCAGTTCTACATTAGTTGAAAATTCTGCTTTCTCGCAGGCACCCGAAAAGGGTCCCTTTATAGATCAGGCAAGATTTATTCATCGAGTAGACGAGAATCTTGCGCTTGAAGAGGTTAAATCTGGTTTCCTTGACACTTATTTCTTTCCAATCCCCCAAGAAGCTGCCAATAATGCAAAGAACGATCCTAGGCTAAAGGTTTATGATAAGACTGCAGGTTCGTTAGGGTTTTTTGTAAATCCTGCCCCTGCAGCGGATCCCAATGTTCTAAATCCGTTTCAATTCAAGGAAGTACGTTATGCATTAAATTATCTGATAGATCGAGAGTTCGTTATCAATGAGATTTTGAAGGGTTATGGCAATCCCCTTGTTGATCCATTTGGGATATATTCACCGGAATATCTGAACATAATTGGTACAGTTGAATCATTTGGCTTTAGGTATAATCCTTCTCTTGCATCAAATATGATCTCTGGAGCAATGAATGCTGCAGGCGCTACAAATAACAACGGCAAATGGCAATTCAATGGCAGTCCTGTTACTGTAAATGTCCTAATAAGACAAGACGACGTCAAAAAGCAATCAATGGGGGAGTTGCTTGCTTCGGAGCTTGAAAAGATTGGCTTTAATGTCCAAAGAGACTATGGCGACTTAAACAAGGCAAATACAGTAGTGTACGCCTCAGATCCGAAGAACTTGGAATGGCAACTATACACTGAGGAAATGGGTGGCACTAGTGCTTTTGTCAAATATAATCCAATAATTCCTGCCCAGATGTATGCACCATGGTTGAGTGCAATGCCTGGATCTCAGAATCCTGCTTATTGGAACTATCAAAATGCTACGCTCGATGAGGTTACTCAAAAGATAGCATTTTTCAACTTTACATCAGAAGAGGAAAGGAATCAGCTAGTAAATGATGCAATACAAATGGGTATTCAAGAATCTGTCAGGATCTTTGTTGCCCAAAAGACTGACCCGTT
>OBLR010000208.1_pt1 | contig 12812 bp, 9 predicted proteins | sample 1519891 | NCBI WGS metagenome assembly OBLR01 (sample SAMEA3113583, study PRJEB22503) | soil metagenome | reverse complement strand
GGCCGGCCATCCCGACCCTTGCCCGGTCTGCACCGGTGCCCCGCACCTCGAGGAGCTCCTCCAGTACGAAGGCCCCGAGACCGTCGCGGCCGTGATCCTCGAGACCGTCGTCGGCACCAACGGCGTCATCGTCCCGCCCGACGGCTACCTGCGCGCGATCCGCGACGTCTGCGACCGCCACGGCATCCTGCTGATCACCGACGAGGTCATGGCCGGCTTCGGCCGCACCGGCAAGTGGTTCGCGGTCGACAACTGGGACGTCGTGCCGGACATCCTCACCCTGGCCAAGGGGATCAACTCCGGCTACGTGCCGCTCGGCGCGATGGTCGTGCGCGAGCCGATCGCACGCTGGGTGCGCGACAAGTACTTCGCCGGCGGGCTCACGTACAGCGGCCATCCGCTCGCGTGCGCGGCCGCGGTGGCCTCGATCGAGGCCTTCCAGGACGAAGGCGTCGTCGAGAACGCGGCCGAGATGGGCGACCTCTTCCGCGAGCGCCTCGGCGAGTTGCGCGACCGGCATCCTTCGATCGGCGACGTGCGCGGGCTCGGCTGCTTCTGGGGCCTCGAGCTGGTGCAGAGCCGCGAGACGCGCGAGCCGCTCGTGCCCTTCAACGCCACCGGCGAGGCGTTCGCTCCCGTCGCCCGCGTGGGCAAGGCCGCCGCCGAGCGCGGGCTCTACCTGATGACGCACTGGAACGTGATCATGGTCTGCCCGCCGCTGACGATCACGCGCGACGAGCTCGAGGAGGGCGTCGGCGTCCTCGACGAGGTGCTCGCGATCGCCGACGAGTACGTCGACGGCTGACGCGCTCCGCCCGCGCGTCAAGCCTCCCCAAAACCTAGCCTGTTGCCGCACGACCGCCCCTACTAGCCTGGGAGCGTGGACGCTCCGGGTGCTCACGCGACGAACGCCGCGAGCGAAGGCGTCGCCGGTCCCCTGCGGGTCTTCACGCTCGACCCGGCCTGGGACCACGACCGCTGGGTCGACTTCCTAGCGGGTCACGAGGAGGCGCACGCCTACCACCATCCGCTCTGGCTGGAGCTCCTCCGGCGCGCCTTCGGCCACCGCGTCGAGGCCCTCACGGTCGAGGACGCGGCCGGCCGACTCTGCGGCCTCCTTCCCCTGGTAGTCCGCCGAAGCGGACGACGCCGCCTCGTCCTCTCGTCCCTCCCGCACACGCCGGTCGCCGGCCCGCTCGCTCGCGACGAGCAGTCGCTTCGTGCGCTGGTCCGCGCGGTAGTCGATCACGTGCAGGCGAGGAACGGGCGGCTGCTCCTGAAGACGAGCGCGCCGCTCCCGCCCGACGTCTCGGAGCACCTCGTGCGGGCGGCATGGGATGCGACGTACGTCCGCGAACTTCCGGCGCGGCCGGAAGAGCTGCGGTTCGGCAATTCCCGTACGCACGGTGCGATCGCGCGCGGAGTCCGCAAGGCGCGACGGGAAGGCGTCGAGGTACGAGCCGCGACCGGCGTCGCCGACGTTCGCCGCTGGTATCCGCTCTACCTCGAGGCGATGCGCGCCCACGCCGTGCCGCCGCGCCCGCTCCGGTTCTTCGAGATCGCCTGGGAAACGCTCGCGGAGCCCGGTCTCATGCGACTACTGCTCGCCGAGCACTGGGACGCCGGCCGACCCCCCAGGCTGCTCTCCGGGTCGATCTTCTTCCTGTTCGGCGGCACCGTCTTCTACGCCTTCAACGGCAGACTTCGCTCGGGGCTCGTCGCGAGGCCGAACGACGCGATCCACTGGGCGGCGCTGGAATCGGCGTGCCGTGAGGGCTTTCGGCGCTTCGACTTCGGCGAGGTGACGCCGAGCCAGCACGGGCTCGCGGCATACAAAGCGAAATGGGGCGCGAGGCCCGTGCCGCTCTACCGCTACCACTACCCCAAGCCGACCACGGCCGACCGCCTCCTCAGACCCGAGAGCCGTGCGCACAGGCTCGCGGCCGTCACGTGGCAGCGACTACCGATTGGCGTGACGCAGACGATCGGCGAGCTTCTCTATCGCTAGGGCGGTGACCACGACCGACCGAGGCCGCCCCGTGATCGTGACGGCGGACCATTTCCAGTCGTCTCTCGCGGCCGTACGCGCGCTGCGAGCGGCCGGATACCTGCCGTGGGTGGCCGTGGCCTCGCCGGGAACGTACGCCGAGCGATCGCGTGCCGCGGTTGGGCGGACGCGGGTGCCCGATCCCGAGAGCGAGCCCGGCGCGTTCGTCGACGCGCTCGCCGAGATGGCGGAACGCCTCGACGCCCTCGCCGTGCTGCCCAGCTCGGAGGACGCGCTCGTCGCTCTCGCCGGCCGCGCCGGCGCTTTCCCCGAGTCCACTCGGGTCGGCGTCCCGGGACGCGAGCTCGTCGAGCGCGCCACGGACAAGGCGCTCGTCCAGCAGATCGCCTCCACAGTCGGGCTGGGCACGCCCGAGTCGGCGGTCGTGACCCGGGCCGACCTCGACGACGATCGGCTGAACCTCTCTTTCCCGGCCGTCGTGAAGCCGGTCAGGACACACACGCCGCTCGACGACGGAACGCTTCGTTACGCAGCCGTCCGGCGCGTCGATTCCCGCGCCGAGCTGCGACGCGCAGTCGACGAGCTCCCGGGGGCCCGCTCGATCGTCGAGGCCTATGTCAGCGGCCCGCTTCTGTCGGTCGGCGGCGTGGCCTGGAACGGCGAGCTCGTCTGCGCGGTGCACCAGCTCGCCGAGCGCGTCTACCCGCCTGAGGGTGGAGGGTGCTACGTGCGGACGATCGCGCCCGACGCCGCGCTCGAGAACGGGGTGGCCCGGCTCGTCGGGCGACTCGAATGGAGCGGCCCCTTTCACGCTCAGCTCATCGGCACCGACGCGCGCGCCGCGCTGATCGACTTCAATCCGCGGGTCTACGGCTCGCTCGCCCTCGCCGTCGCCGCCGGGCACAACATCCCGGCGATCTGGCTCGCCTGCCTCCTCGGGCGTGTGCCCGTCGTCCAGCCGTACCGTCCGGGCGTGCGCTACCGCGCAGAAGAGCGGGACGTACGTGCGCTCTGGAAGGCGCTCCGTAACGGCTCGCACGCCGTCTTCTCGCTTCGAGACCCGGCGCCGACTCTCACGAGCGCCGCGAAGCTGTCACGCCGCGCCAGGATGCGACTCCGACTCGCAGGGCGCGCGTAGCAGGGCCCGCGTCCTCCCCCGGCGGCCCCACGGAACCCCACCGTTTGGGGGGTCTTTGCCGAAAATGGCGACCAGTGGGGAGTTGAGGCGTCTCCTGGCCCTGTGTACGTTCGAGCGAGGGAAGCGAACGGGTCGCGCACGCGGGTTCCGGGAACCAGCGCGACCTGACTTGGAGACGACGAATGCGGCCGAGACACGAATAGCCATGGACCTACTCCAGTATCTGTCGATTCTCCGTCGGCATTTCCCGATCGTGCTGCTGACGGTTTTCGTCACCGTCGCGACGGCCCTTGGCGTGACGCTGCTCACCGAGCCGAAGTACCGCGCGTCGGCCGTGCTCCGCCTCGAGGTGAAGGCGATCAGCCCGGACGCGGTCCGCTCCGACACGGTCACGTTCATCGAACGGCTCGAGAACACGTACGCGCGGATCGCGAAGAGCGACGCCGTCGTCGGCGAGGCGGCTCGCGAGCTCGGCTTCGAGTCGAGTCCTCCAGTCGAAGTCGAGTCGATCCCGAACACGGAGCTCCTCACCATCACCGCCGAGTCGACGGACGCCGAGCCGTCCGCGCAGCTCGCGAACGTAGTAGCACGCAGGCTGATCGGACGCGTCGCGGAGCTCAACGAAGCGCCCGTGCGCGAGCTCAACCGGCGCTTCGAGCGGCGGATCGCCAACCTCGTCGCCGAGATCGCGGCCGAGCAGCAGACGTACAACACGCTGCAGACGACCGGGAAGAACGACGCCGAGACGCAGTCGCGCCTCCTGGAGCTCGAGACGAGCATCGAGGCGAAGCAGCGCGCTCTCGCCGACGTCGGGCGGCAGAGGCAGGAGGAGCGGCTGGCGGCGGACCGACGGGCCTATGCGCTCACCGTCGTCGACCGCGCTGCCGCCCCGGAGGACCCGGCATCGCCCAGGCCTCTGCTGAGCCTCGTCGTCGGCCTGCTCCTCGGCCTGATCGCCGGCGTCGCCCTCGCGTTCCTGTACGAGAACCTGAATCCGACCTTCGGGAGTCCCGAAGAGATCGAGGAAACCGCCTCGGACATCCTGCGGGACAAGGACAACCTCGTCTTGGGCCATATCCCGCGGCACGCGCGTGGAGGCGCGATCGCCGATCCGGACGGCGCCTTCCACCGCCTGCGGATGGCGGTCTTCGGCACCAACGGACGCGTGACGTTCCGCTCGCTCCTGATCACGAGCGCGCACGACGGAGAGGGGAAGACCTCGGTCGTCGCGAACCTCGGCGCGAGCCTGGCTCGATCGGGCCGCCGCGTCCTCCTTGTCGACGCCGATCTCCGCCACCCGCAGCTGCACACCGAGCTGGAGGTCCCGAACGAGGTCGGGCTGACGGACGTGCTCCGCGGCGAGGCGACGCTGGCCGACGCCGTCCAGGCCACGACGATCCCGGGCCTGCACGTCCTCACGAGCGGGTCGGCCGTCGACGACCCGGCCGCCCTTCTCGACAGGAGCGACCTCGTCGGCTTCCGCAAGGGGCTCTCCCGCGGCTTCGACGCGACGCTGATGGATGCGCCTCCGATCCTCTCGGCGTCGGACGCGCTCGTCCTTTCTCGCGCGGCCGACGCCGTCGTGCTCGTCGTCCATCCGTCGCGCCGCACCGGGCCCGGCAGCCTGCGGACGGCGGTCACGGAGCTTCGCCGCCTCAACTCCTCGTTCGCCGGCGTCGTCGTGAACGGCGTCAAGGACCCAAGCGCCCGTATGCGTGACGGCGCAGGACGCCCGGCCGAAGGGCGATGACAGCTACCGCGCCTCAGGAGACCATCCGGGCCGACTGGCTCGGCGAGGCGATCGACGCGGCACGGCCTACGGTCGCGTACCACGTGGCCAAGCGCGTACTCGACGTCGTCGGCGCCGCCGTGCTGCTTATGGCGCTCGCTCCGCTCCTCGTCGTCGTGGCGCTCCTGATCAAGCTCGACAGCCCGGGACCCGTCGTCTTCGTCCAGAGACGCGTGACCGTCAAGGCCTCGTTGCTCGGCCGCAGGCGATCCCGGCTGCGGACGTTTCGGATGGTCAAGTTCCGCACGATGCGGACGGACGCGGACCCCTCGCTCCACGAGGCGCACATCAGGGCATTTGCGAGCGGAGCGCTCGCCGAGGACACGTCCGGCCGGGCGCGGTTCAAGCTCGCGAACGACGACCGCATCACGCGCGTCGGCCGGTACCTGCGGCGGACGAGCCTGGACGAGCTCCCGCAGCTCTTCAACGTCCTGCTCGGCGAGATGAGCCTCGTCGGCCCGCGCCCGCTGCCGTTATACGAGGTGGCTCAGTACGGCGACGAGGCACGCGAGCGGTTCCTCGCCGTCCCCGGGATCACGGGCCAATGGCAGGTGAGCGGGCGGTGCGACCTCTCGTTCACGGAGATGGTGGCGATCGACGTCGAGTACGTCCGCCACCGGACGCTGCTGACGGATCTCCGCATCCTCGCCCTGACCTTGCCGGCGGTGCTGAGCGGGCGGGGCGCCGGATGACGGGAACGTGAGCGCCGTGCCGGTCCGGTTCGTCGACCTCGCCGCTCAGGACGCCGCCTACCGCCCGGCGATCCACGACGCGCTCGACCGTCTCCTCGAGCGCCCGGACTGGATCCTCGGCGAGGAAGTGGCCGCCTTCGAGCACGAGTTCGCGGACTACTGCGGCGTCGCGCACGCGGTCGGCACCGACTCGGGCCTCTCGGCGCTCGAGCTCGCGCTGCGCGCGTTCGAGATCGGACCCGGCGACGAGGTGATCACGGCCGCGAACACGTTCGTCGCCACCGCTCTGGCCGTGTCACATGCGGGAGCGACGCCGGTGCTCGTCGACGCCGACGCCGAGTCGTCGTGCCTCGATCCGTCGCTGCTCGACGCGGCCGTGACCGGGCGGACGCGCGCGATCGTGCCGGTGCACCTGTACGGCCGTCCGGCGGACATGGAGCCGATCCTCGCCGTCGCGCGCGCCCACGCCCTCGTCGTCATCGAGGACGCCTGCCAGGCCCACGGGGCGCGGTACCGGGGCCGGCGCGTCGGCTCGCTCGGCGACGCGGCGGCGTTCAGCTTCTATCCCGCGAAGAACCTCGGCGCCTACGGAGACGGCGGCATCGTCGTCACCGACGACGCGGGCGTCGCCGACAGGGTCCGCCTGCTGCGCAACTACGGGCAGCGGACCAAGAACCTCCACGAGGTGCAGGGGTACAACCGCCGCCTGGACACGCTCCAGGCCGCGATCCTGCGTCTGAAGTTGGCGCGGCTCGATCGAGCGAACGCGGCCAGGCGGGCGGCGGCGGCGCTCTACGCCGACGAGCTGGCCGACGCCGGCGTTACCCTGCCGCCGCTCGAGCTGGACGACCAGACGTCCGTCTGGCACCTGTACGTCGTCCGCTCGGGCCACCGCGACCTCCTGCGCGAGTTCCTCGCCTCGCGCGGGATCGAGACCGGGATCCACTATCCGACGCCCGTGCACCTGCAGCCGGCGTACCGAGGCCTCGGTTACGTGAGCGGGCAATTCCCGGTCAGCGAACGTCTAGCGGACGAGGTCCTGTCGCTGCCGATGCACGCGGCGATCACGGCCACGTCCGTGCGCAAGGTCGCCGCGGCGATCCGAGAGTTCGGGCGGCTCGGTCCGGGTGCCTTCGACGCAAACGGGCGGACCGGCGCGGTGCCCGACTCCGCCCCGCTCCCCACCGAACGGGGACTCCGGTGATCGCCGTCAGAAGAGCCGCGTCGGTGGCGTCGGCCCTTCCGCGGCCGGCGATCCTGAGCTTCCTCGCGCCGGAGACACTGGTCGCGTGTTGTGCCGCGCTCGTGCTCGGAGCCGTCGCCGCCGGAGCGGCGATGTCGTCGCCGACGCTCGCCCTCGTCCTGATCGCCGCGGCGACGCTCCCCTTCGTCGCCATGGTCACCGGCGTGAAACGGCCGCTGATCGCGATCGCGATCCTCGACACGTCGCTGAACTGGGACGTCAACTTCTGGTACGACGACGAGGCCGCGGCCCGCGGCGCGTTCGGCGGCTTGAGCTTCTCGCTCACGACGATGGCGCTCCTCGGGCTCTACTCGATCTGGCTCTTCGAGCTACTCGCCCGGTCCCGGTCGACGCCGCAACCGCGCCTGCGCTGGGCGCTACCCGCCGCGGCCTACGTCGGCCTGACGGTACCGTCGCTTCTGTCGGCGTACGACCCCCGGCTGGCGCTCTTCGAGATCGCCTTCCTGATCCAGGGCCTCCTCCTCTTCGTCTACGTCGCCAGCTTCGTCCGAACGGCGCGCGACGTCCACTTCGTCGTCGCCACGCTCGTCGTCGCGCTTACCGTCCAGGCCGGGCTGATCGTGGCCACGCGCTACGCCGGCGTCAGCCTCGACTTCGCCGGCCTCGAGACGACGAGCGGAGGCGAGCGCGAGGTGAGCCGCGCGTCGGGGACGCTCGGCTCGCCGAACACCGCCGGGAGCTTTCTCGCCGCGGCCTTGCTGCTTCCGCTCAGCCTGCTGGCCGCGCGCACCCTCGAGCGCCGAGCTCGGCTCGCGCTTCCGGCGGCCGGCCTCGGCGCCGTCGCGCTCATCCTGACGCTGTCGCGGGGCGCCTGGCTCGCCTTCGCGGTCTCGCTCGTCGCACTGCTCGCATTCTTCGCCTACCGCGGCCTGACGTCACGGCGGATCCTCGCTCTGGGCGCGGCCACGGTCGTCGTCGGCGTCGCCTTCGGAGGCCTGGTCGCGGATCGACTCTCCCGCGACGACGCGGGTGCCGCCCGCTCGCGCATCGACCTCTTCAACGCCGGAGTCGACGTCATCCGCGACCACGCGTTTTTCGGGGTCGGCGCCAACAACTTCACGGTCGTCCTTCCCTCCTACGCCGAGCTCGTGGGCTACGCGTACATCCCGCACAACCGGTTCTTGCTGGTCTGGTCCGAGGCAGGCGTGGCGGCGGCGCTCGCGCTCGCGGCGCTCATCGGGATCGTGCTCCGTCGCGGCTGGCTGGCGATACGACGTTGCGAGGCCGCGCTCGTCCCGTACGCGGTCGGAACGACGGTCGCGTTCCTCGCCCTCGCCATCCACATGAACTTCGAGCCGTTCAACTCGCGGCCGCAGCTGCAGCTCTTCTGGCTCCTGGCCGGGCTCGTGACCGCGATCCGGTGCCTGACCCTGCAAGGGAGAAGCGAGGTCGCGGTCGCGTGAACGTGAGCGTCTTCGGCCTCGGCTACGTCGGGTCGGTGTCCGCGGCCTGCCTCGCCTCCCAGGGCCACAGGGTCGTCGGGATCGACGTGAATCCGCTCAAGGTCGCGCTGATTAATTCGGGCCGGTCGCCGGTGATCGAGCCGCAGCTCGAGGGCCTCGTCGTCGAAGCGCGGAACGCCGGCCGCCTCTCGGCGACCACGGACACGGCGGGCGCGGTGGCTGCGACCGACCTCAGCCTCGTCTGCGTCGGGACGCCGAGCAACGGCAACGGGAGCCTGCACGTCGGGCACGTGGAAGGCGTCTGCCGCGAGATCGGCGAGGCGCTGCGGCGGAAGTCCGCCCGCCACGTCGTCGTGATCCGGAGCACAGTGCTGCCCGGGACGGTCGAGGACGCCGTCGTACCGGCGCTCGAGGAGGCGTCGGGCAAGCCCGCGGGCGAGGCGTTCGGCGTGGGCGTGAACCCCGAGTTCCTGCGCGAGGGCAGCGGGGTCCGCGACTACTTCAACCCCAGTTACGTGCTCATCGGCGAGGACGATCGCGCGACGGGCGACCGGATCGAGGCGCTGTACGAGCCGCTGGACGCGCCGGTCGTCCGGACGTCGATCCGCACGGCGGAGATGGTGAAGTACGCGAGCAACGCGTTCCACGCGCTGAAGGTCACCTTCGCGAACGAGATCGGGACGCTCGCGAAGCGCCAAGGAATCGACGGCCGCGAGGTCATGGACATCCTCTGCGAGGACCACGTCCTCAACCTCTCGGCGAAGTACCTGCGGCCCGGCTTCGCGTTCGGCGGATCGTGCCTGCCCAAGGACCTTCGCGCGCTGCTCTACCGCGCCAAGCTCACCGACGTCGACGTCCCGGTGCTGACCTCGGTGCTCGAGAGCAACCAGAAGCACCTCGCGCGCGCGATCGAGCTCGTCGAGCGCGCCGGCAACCGGAACGTGGGCGTGTTCGGCCTCAGCTTCAAGGCCGGAACCGACGACGTGCGCGAGAGCCCCGTCGTGGCTCTGATCGAGACGCTCGTCGGCCGCGGCTACTCGGTCAGCATCTACGACGAGCTCGTCGACCCCGACCGCCTCATCGGGCAGAACAAAGCATCGCTGGAACGGGAGCTCCCGCACATCGCGAGCCTGATGCGGGACTCGATCGATACCGTCGTCAGCGAGGCGGACACTCTCGTCGTGGCGAACGACGGCAACGAGCTCGCGCTCGCCCTTCGGCGGACGCGACCCGGTCAATGCGTCATCGACCTCGTGGGCCTCGAATCCGACGAGGCGCCCACGGCGGCCGCGTACGATGGCATCTGCTGGTAGGCCGGCGCCCGGCCGGTGATCGCGGTCACCGGCTCATGAAGTTCGCGTACATCTTCGCCGAGCACAGCAAGCCCGTCCTGCGGTCGACCGGGCATTCGGTCCATGTACGGGAGATCTGCAACGCGCTCCTCGAGCTCGGGCACGAGGTCGTAATCCTCGCGGGAAAGGCGGGCGACGAGACGAGCAGCGATCTGGCCGCTCCGACCATCCACGAGCTCCGGCAACCGCTTCCGCGCCTCCGGAAGCGAGCGAGTAGCCGCGCGCGTGCGGGTGGCCGCGGTGAGGCGAAGCCCACCACGCAAGCAGCGCCCGGTCTCTCGACAGCCGTCAAGGACGTGTTGAGAGTCGTGCGCTGGCGCGTCTGGAGTCGCTACTTCGCGTGGCGCGCGCGACGCGTCCTCCGGCGCGAGGCGCCCGACGCGCTCTACGAGCGGTACGTCGCCGGCTCGACCGTGGGCCTGCAGCTCGCGCGCGACCTCGGGCTGCCGCTGATCGTCGAGATGAACGCGTCGTTCACGTTTCCGGAGGAATGGTGGGGCGGCCACTCCAGGATCTACGAGGCTGCAGCGAGGAAGACCGAGCGCAGGATCGCGCACGGCGCCCAGGCGGTCATCGTCGTCTCGTCGCGTCTGAAGACCTACCTGGAAGAGCTCGGAGCTCCTCCGGAGAAGATCGTCGTGCTTTTCAACGGCGCGGATCCGGCGCGCTTTCGCCCGGCCCTGCCGGCCTCAGCCGCCGTGCGTCGAAGGTACGGCGTCGACGAGCGCATCGTCGTCGGGTTCATCGGTTCGCTGAAGCCCTGGCACGGCGTCGACGTGCTGCTGCAGAGCGCCAGGCTGGTCCTGGCCGAGGACCGGAACGTTCGGTTCCTCGTCGCCGGTGGCGGCCCCCTGCTCGAGCCGCTACGGGAGCTCGCCACGCGTGAGGGTCTCCAGGAGCACGTGCATTTCACCGGCTACGTCCCGCGGGACGACGCGCCGGCTTTGATCGGCGCGATGGACATCGCGGTCGCTCCGGCGCCGCGCCTGGAGAACTACCACTACTCGCCGATCAAGGTCTTCGAATACATGTCGTGCGGCCGAGCGGTGATCGCGCCGAGATACGGCGACCTCGCGACAGTCATCCGTCACGGAGAGAACGGTCTGCTCGTCGATCCGGGCGACCCCGAAGCGCTCCGGGTCGCGATCCTCCAGCTCGCCCGAGACGGCGACCTGCGCCGGAACCTGGGTCTCGCGGCGCGGCGGACGATCGAGGGGCAGTACACGTGGCGCCGGAACGCGGAGGCGATCGTGAGCCTGCTCGCGCACGACACCGCTCCGCCCCATGCTCTCGCGGCGGTGGGGTCACCCGCGTGAAGCCGGCCGGCCGAACGCTCGATCACGGTCAGTTCTCGAGCGTCGTCGCGCTCGGGCGGAACGTCGCGCTCGGCTTCGGCGGGTCAATCTCAAGCGCGCTGCTCGGCTTCGTCCTCACGCTCGTCGTCGCGCGCGGGCTCGGGGCGAGCGGCGCCGGTACCTTCTTCGTCGCCCTCGCGGTCTTCGGGATCCTCGGATCCGTGATGACGTTCGGAGCCGACGTCGGCGCCGTGCGGACGATCTCGAGCTACCAGGCGCTCGGCCGCAACGACGAGCTCGGCGCGGTCGTCTGGGCCGCCGTGCTGCCGGTGGCGGCGGTATCGGCCGTCGTCGGAGTGGCGTTCTTCGGCGTGTCGCCTCAGCTGGCCGAGCTGGTGGCGGACGGTCGCGAGCGGGAGGAGCTCGAGGCGGCTTTGAGGTTCCTGGCGGTATTCCTGCCCCTGACCGGCGTGTCGTCCGTGCTCCTGGCTGCGACGCGCGGGTTCGGGACGATGGTTCCGTACGTCGCCACGGAGCAGATCGCCAAGCCGCTGGTGCGGCCGCTCGCGGTCGCCGGCGCGATCGTCCTCGGCGGCGGAGCGGCCGCCGCGGTCTTCGCCTGGGCGGCGCCGATAGCGGTGAGCGCGCTCGTCGGCGGCCTCTGGGTGCTCGTTCTCCTGCGTCGCGCAGGCCGGGGGACCGCAAGGCCGAGACGGTTGCCGACCCGCGCCCTGACGGCCGAGTTCTGGAGGTTCTCGGCCGTGCGCGGCTTGGCGTCCGTGTTCCAGACGCTGACGAACTCGCTCGACGTCGTCCTCGTGGCGGCGCTCGCCTCGCCCGCCGACGCCGGCATCTACGCGGCCGTCACTCGGCTCCTCCGCGTCGGCGGCCTGGCCCAACGCGCGCTCATCCTCGCGCTCGGACCGCGGATCAGCGCGCTACTCGCCGTCGGCGACCGCGACGGCGCGCAGCTCCTCTACCGCGTGTCGACGACGTGGCTCGTCGCGATCTCGTTCCCCGCCTACCTTCTCCTCGCGGCCGCCTCCCCAACGGTCGTCCAGATCTTCGGCGACGACTTCGGGCCGGGAGCGGTCCCGCTGACGATCCTCTCGCTCGCGATGCTCGTGAACATGGGCACGGGGCCCGTGACGACGATCCTCCTGATGGCCGGCAAGGCGACGTGGAACCTCGGGAACACGGCGGGGTCGCTCGTCATCAACGTGGCGCTGAACCTGCTGCTCATCCCTCCGTTCGGGCTGACCGGCGCGGCGATCGCGTGGTCGGCGGCGATCCTGTTCGAGAACCTCGTGCCGGCCTTCCAGATCGCGCGATCGCTCCGGCTGCACCCGCTGAGCGCGGGGCTCCTCTTCTTTGCCGCCGCGGCGATCGTCTGCTTCGGCGGCGGCGGCCTCGTCGCCCAGCTCCTGCTGGACGGATCGCCGTCCGCCTTTGCCGCGGTGGCGACGATCGGGGCGGCCGTCTACGGCGGAGTCGTCTGGCGCTGGCGCGGCCCGTTCGCGCTCGACGCACTCTGGGAGGCCGTCCGACTGCCACGCCGCGCGAGCGCGCGGCCGGCGAGCGTCGGCTAGAGAGCGATGCGCGTCCTAATGGTGACGCCAAGGCTCCCGCAGGCGGGCCGGCCCGCGACGACCGCCTTCATCAGCCGCCAGATCGCCTCGCTTAAGGCGCGGCGGATCGACGTCGACGTGATGGAGATCTCGGAAGGCACCGGCCTCGCGTATGTCAAAGCTGCCTTCCGGCTGCACCGGCGCGCGCGGGCGAGCGACCTCGTCCACGCGCACTACGGGTTCTGCGGCTGGGTCGCCCGCTGCCAGCTCTCCCGGCCCGTGGTCGTCTCGTTTCTCGGCAGC
>OBLR010000207.1_pt1 | contig 12861 bp, 18 predicted proteins | sample 1519891 | NCBI WGS metagenome assembly OBLR01 (sample SAMEA3113583, study PRJEB22503) | soil metagenome | reverse complement strand
GGCCGCCGACCGGCTTCCCACGGGGCTGCTCGCCGCCAGCCGTGAGGCGTTCACCAACGAACTTCACATGGCTGCCGCCGCCGCGCCGCCGGCGTCAAGGAAACGTACGAATTCCGCATCGGCGAAGAGATCTTCTACGCCAGCGTTGACGATGGCGACCTGCAGGCGTGCCACGGCCCGGCCCACGCGCCGGACCTGGTGATCGAAGCCGACGAGCATGCGTTCTTTGACATCGCCGCGGGACGCACCACGATCGCCAAGTCGGCGCGGGACCGCCGGATCGCCTTCAAGGGCGACCGCGCGATGCTGAAGCGCTGCTCGGCGATCCTCGACCGCTCGTCGGCCGCGAGCCAGGCGCGCGTGCCCGCCGCCAAATAGAGCGGAAGGCTACGCGCGAGCGCGCTCGGCCTCGACGATCCGCTCGGCGACCTCAACGAGGCCGGCGCCACTGATGTCGGGCTGATCGCCGAGCGGACTGAGCACCTTCCCCGGCCGGCTCACGAATGCGGCCGCACAGCCGGCGGCGAGCGCCCCTGAGATGTCCCAGGCGTGGGCCGCGACCAGGCGAACGTCGCGGGCCTCAGTCTCGAATGTCCGGGCGACCATGTGGTAGGGCTCGGGTTGCGGCTTGAGCGCTTTCACCTGATCCGCGGACAGGATGGCGTCGAATCGGTCGGCCAGCTCGGCATGTGCGAGCTGGTCTTGCGCGACGTCGAGCGGCGAGTTCGTCAGCGCGGCGAGAGCGAGGTCCGCTTCGCGCAGCCGGGCGAGCGCGGGAGCGGCGTCCGGATGCGGCGGCAGGCGCCGCATCTGGTCCACGATCCGCTCGCCATCCTCGCGGTCGAGCTGCGTGCCGGTCGTCTCGGCCAGCATCGTCAGCGCCGCGCGCTGGGCGCTCGGGAAGTCCACGTAACGGCCGGTGAGGCCGCCGACGAAGCTGAGTTGAAGCATCTGAGCGAACCACTGCGCGCGCAACCCGGCGCTCCCGAACGCCCGCTCGAACCAGGGGTCGAGCGGACCGAGGTCGAGCAGCGTCTCGTTGACGTCGAACGCGATGACCCGGGGCATGTGCGGGCCCTACCCCACGGCTCGCCCTGACACGCCGGTCACGACCCCGCGGCGATCGTGCGGTAGCGCGCACGGGAGCCCTCGGGCGCCTCCTGCGGCTGAAGGGAGGACGCGAAGAACGGGACGAGCAGCAGCCCGTAGACGGCGTGGATGAACAGCTCGAACAGCTGGTTGGGCCCTTCCTGGAACCACTCGAAGAACAGCCGGCCGAGGATCTGGAAGTTGATCAGGTACAGCGCCACGCCGAAGGCGACGGCGCCGAGGACGAGCATGCGGGGTCCGCTGAGCAGGGGCACGAGCAGGGCGAAGCCCATGCCGAAGAGCGCGGACAGGGTGAGGTGGGTGACGAGGCCGATGACGATGTTCTCGGGCGACACCACGGGTTGGTCCTGCAGGTTGAAGATCGTCGAGATGTCCAGCAGCGGCGCGACCGCCGGCAGGTCCTGGCTCGTCGCGAACGCCATGTTGGCGAGCAGGAAGACGAGGCCCGCGACCACGCCGCCGACGGCGCCGCGGGTCACTCGCGCGTCGAGACCTTCGAGCATTGCACTGGGCTGCATGGGCGCCTCCTTCGTCTGCTTGCCGAACCATGGGTTCGACCGGCGAAGGCGCAAGACGATTCGCCAGCGCAGAGGTCGTCCGTCTGAATCCTTTGACCGTCGCCGCGGATCACACCGTTCAGACGCCGGCCTCGTTGGCCGGGCGATGACGACGAACAGGAGACCTGATGGCGAATGTGCGAGAGACCGTGATCATCGCGGCGCACCCGAACGAGGTCTGGGAGATCGCGGGCGATCCCGGCCGGATCGCAGAGTGGGTGCCGGCGATCGCGGCGTCCGCGGCGGACGGTGCCGAGCGAAGCTGCACGCTTGTGGACGGGGCCGAGCTGATCGAGAGCATCCTCGAGCGATCGGACACGCAGCGCTACTACGACTACGAGATCGTGGACGCCCCGATGCCGGTGCGCTTCTACCGGTCCCGGTTGAGCGTGACCGAGCGCGACGGCATCGCCCAGGTCGATTGGACGGCCGAATTCGAGCCACAGCGGCCCGCGGACGAGGACCGGCTCGTCGAGGCGTTCGCGGCGACGTATCGCGGCGGCCTCGAGGCGTTGCGCGACCAGGTCGAGACGCGGGGGGCCGCGTGATGGGGCTCGTAGAGCGGCTACGCCAGGCCGCGGCCGGCCGACAGCACGGCGGCCGGATGCAGGCGGTCTGGAACGGCGTGGTCCTGGCCGAGAGCGACGACACGATCGTCCTCGAGGGCAACCACTACTTCCCGCCGGAGAGCGTCGATCGGCGGTACCTGCGCCCCAGCAGCCATGGCACGGTGTGCCCGTGGAAGGGGCGTGCGTCGTACTACGCGATCGAGGTCGACGGCGAGCGTAATGACGCCGCGGCGTGGTACTACCCCGATCCGTCGCCGGCAGCGGCCCGGATCAAGGATCACGTGGCGTTCTGGCACGGCGTGCGAGTGATCGAGGCCCCGGACATCGGCGAAGGAGAGTGGTCATGACGTCACGCACGTTCGACGTCATCGTCATCGGGGCGGGCCCGGCCGGCGAGGTGCTCGCCGGGCGCCTCGCGGAGCGTGGCCACGACGTCGCGATCGTCGAGTCGCACCTCGTCGGGGGCGAGTGCTCGTTCTACGCGTGCATGCCGTCGAAGGCGCTGCTGCGGCCTGCCGAGGTCCTCGCGGAGGCGCGGCGGGTGCCGGGTGCCCGCGAGGTCGTCGGTGGGGTCGACATCGAGGCCGTCCTGAGCCGTCGCGACCGGATCGTCAACGGTCTCGACGACGGGCATCAGCTGCCGTGGCTCGAGGAGCGGGGGATCGCGCTGGTCCGCGGGCACGGCCGGCTCGATGGGCCACGGCGTGTCCGCGTTGCCGATGAGCTGCTGGTCGCGCGAGAGGCGGTGGTGATCGCCGTCGGCACCGGAGCCGTGATTCCGCCGATCGACGGTCTCGCCGCGGCGCGGCCGTGGACGAACCGGGAGGCGACGACCAGCGCGGTGATCCCCGATCGGCTGACCGTGCTCGGGGGCGGCGTGGTCGGAGTCGAGATGGCCCAGGCGTACGCATCGCTCGGGTCGCGCGTGACGCTGCTCGAGGCTCTGCCGCGGCTGCTCGCGCGCGAGGAGCCGTTCGTCTCCGATGAAGTCTTCGCCGCGCTGGACGCGGCAGGCGTCGACGTGCGCACCGGCGTGACGGCGACCGCGGTCGCCCGCGGTGCCGACGGAGCGATTGCGGTCACGCTCGCCGACGGTGCGGTCGTCGCGACTGACGAGCTTCTGGTCGCCGTCGGACGCCGGCCGCTCACTGCTGATCTGGGTCTCGAGTCCGTCGGGCTCTCGGCGGGCGGCTGGCTCGAGACCGACGATCGCCTGCGCGTCGGCGGCCATGACTGGCTGTTCGCCGTCGGCGACGTCAACGGCCGCTCGCTCCTGACGCACATGGGCAAGTACCAGGCGCGCATCGCCGCGGACGTGATCGACGGCGCCGGCGCGCGCGCGACGCGGGACCGCGAGGGCGCGCCGCGCGTCGTCTTCACCGACCCGCAGGTCGCCGCGGTGGGACTCACGGAGGCCGACGCTCGCCGCGCGGGGCACGATCCGCTCGTCGTGTCGCATCCGACGAGCGCGACCGCCGGCGCGAGCTTCGTCGGCCGCGGTGCCAGCGGCACGTCCCAGCTCGTCATCGACCGCCGGCGGGAGGTCCTGCTCGGTGCGACGTTCGTCGGACCCGACGTTGCAGACCTGCTTCACGCCGCGACCGTCGCCGTCGTCGGCGCGGTGCCGATGGACGTGCTGCTTGAGTCTGTGGCGCCATTCCCGACGAGAAGCGAGATCTGGCTAAAGCTCCTCGAGCGCTACGAGGCGCAGCGAGGAGTCGGCGGCCTGGCGCGCGCCGCGTGAGCCCGGTGCGCCGGCTGTCGTCACTCGCCCTCGCCCTTGTCGCCCTGGGCGTGAGCGCCTGCGGCGGCTCGAACGGAGCTCCTGCGTCGCCTGCCGGGGCGGCGACGTTCGAGGCGACCGAGGCTCAGGCGCGTGGGCAGGAGGTGCGATGGTGGATGTTCGGCGGCGACGCGCGGGTCAACGCGTACGTCGACGATCACGTCGCCCCCGCCGCTCGGCGCCTGGGCGTGCGCCTGCGTCGCGTTCCTGTGTCCGACACCGCCGACGCGGTGCAGCGTGTCGTGGCCCAGCGCCGGGCGGGCGGCACGTCCGGCGGAGCGGTCGACCTGATCTGGATCAACGGCGAGAACTTCGCGGCCGGCAAGAGCGCCGGCCTCTGGCTCGAGGACTGGGTTCCCAGGCTGCCGAACGCGCGCTACCTCGACCTGCAGGACCCAACGATCGCGCGCGACTTCCAGGTGCCCGTCGACGGGCAGGAGGCGCCGTGGAGCCGGGCCGTGTTCGTGTACGCGCACGACTCCGCGAGGGTTCCGGATCCGCCGCGGACGTTCGACGAGCTGCTCGAATGGGCCCGCCGGCACCCCGGCCGGTTCACGTACCCGGCACCGCCGGACTTCACCGGCTCGGCCTTCGTCCGCCAGGTCGTGATGGCCAAGGGCGAGGACGCGGCGTTCGCGTACCTGCGCCGGCTCAAGCCGCTGATGTACCGCGAGGGACGCGCCCTGCCGAAGAGCGAAGCCGAGCTGAACGAGCTGTTCGCCGACGGGCAGGTGGACTTCGCGATGTCGTACGACGCGAGCTTCGTGCTTGGCGGCGTGCGCCGCGGCCAGTTCGCCCGCTCGGCGCGTCCGTTCCTGCTCGAGGGCGGCGCGCTCACCAACGTCTCGTTCGTGGTCATCCCGGCCGACGCCGAGCGCGCCGCGGGCGCGCAGGTCATCGCCAACCTCCTGTTGAGTCCGGAGCTGCAGGCAACCAAGGCCGACCCAGGGATCCTCGGCCATCCGACGGTCCTCGATCGCTCGCGCCTGGACGCCGCCAGCCGCGATCGGTTCCGGCGTGCCGGCTCCAGTCCGTACGTCCTGTCCGACTTCGGGGAGACGCGAGAGGAGCTGCCGGCCGCTGAGGTGCCGCGGCTCGAACGGCGCTGGCAGCAGGAGGTGCTGCAGGGGTGACGTCCCGGATGCGGACGGCCGCGGCGCTCGCGCCTGCGGTCGTGGTGATCGCCGGGCTGTTCGGCGGGGCGCTCGCCGGCGCCCTCCGGACGTCGCTCGTGCCGCTGGGCGGTGGGGTCACGCTCGACTCGTGGCGGGCGCTGTTCGGCGATCCGGCGTTCGTCGACGCTGCGCTGTTCTCGCTGCGTACCGCGCTGATCGCGACCGCTGTCTCGGCCGGTCTGGCCGTCGCGGTGGCGACGGCCCTGCGCTCGCGCGGCACGGTCGTCCGCGCGCTCGCTGCGCTGCCCGTACCTGTGCCGCATCTGCTCGTCGCCGTGCTCGCGGTGCTATGGCTGGCGCCGGGAGGCCTCGCGGACCGCGCTCTGGGCGCGCTGCCGATCACGCTCGTCCGAGACGAGCTCGGGCTCGGCGTGGCGCTGGTCTACGTCTACAAGGAGACGCCATTCCTCGTGCTGCTCGTTCTGACGTGCATGGGCACGGGACTGCGGGAGCGAGAGGAGGCGGCGGCCGTCTTTGGCGCAACCGCGCGCCAGCGACTGGCGTGGGTGGTGTGGCCGACGATCCGCGGGCCGCTCGTCGTTGGCTCGATCGTGGTGGCCGCGTTCACGCTCGGGGCGTTCGAGGTTCCGCTGCTGGTCGGGCCGAACTACCCGCCGACGCTCGCGACCTACGCCTACGAGGCCGGCCAAGGCGACGTGATCGCGGGCCAGGGACTCGCCGCCGCCGCGCTGCTCGTGACGGCGGGCGCGGCGATCCTGCTCGCCTTCGCGGCGGCTCCGCTGGCGCGGACGGTCGAGGGTGACTGATCGTCGTCGCGGCAGAACGGTGGCGGTCGCGCTCGCCATGCTGTTCGCGGCGCCGCTGGCCGCCCTCGTCGTGCGCGCGCTCGCCGACGAGTGGCGCGCACCGGCACTCGTGCCGCAGGCGATCGGCACGCGCGGAATCGAGATCGCCTTCGGCGGCGGCACGGCCAGTACGGCGCTGGCGACGTCGCTGCTGGTCGCCTGCGCTTCGACGCTGCTCGCGTTCGCGCTCGGGTGGCCGGCCGCCAGGGTCTTGGGCGAGCGACGCCTGCGCAGGCCCGGCCTCGTGTTCGTGCTGCTCGCTATGCCGCTGCTTGTCCCGCCCTACGCCATCGGCTCAGGTCTGACCGAGTGGTTCCTCCGTCTCGGGCTCGCGAGCACGGTCTTCGGGCTCGTCCTGGCGCACTTGGTCGTCGTGCTGCCGTACGTTCTCGTCGTGCTGCTGTCGGGCTTCGGTTCGCGACTGACCGAGCTGGAGGAGATGGCGCAGACGTTCGGCGCCGGCCGCGTCGCGCGCTTCACGTGGGTGACCGTGCCGTCGATCCGGCCGACCATCGCCGCGGCACTACTCCTCGGCTTCCTGGTCTCGTGGAGCCAGTACGGGTCGAGCCTGGCGGTCGGCGCCGGCCGCCCCCTGCTGCCCGTCGTCCTGGTTCCCTTCGTCGGGACCGATCCCCAGGTCGCCGCGACCCTCGCGCTGCTCTTCCTCGGTCCGGCCGTGTTGGCGCTGGTGGCGGCCACGCGACTCGCCCGGGCGCCGCTGTGACGCAGCTCACGTGCGAGGGCGTGGTCGTATCCGCCGGCGGCCGGCCCGTCCTGCGAGGCGCCGACCTCGAGGTCCCCGCCGGATCTCGGACCGCGCTCGTCGGCCCGTCGGGAGCGGGCAAGACGACGCTGCTCCGCGCCGTGGCCGGACTCGCGCCGCTGGACGCCGGCGACATCCTCGTCGGCTCTCGATCGCTGCGGGGCGTTCCCGCGCACCGCCGCCGCGTGGCGGTCGTCTTCCAGGAGCCGCGACTGCTGCCGCACCTCAGCGTCTGGGAGAACGTCGCGCTGCCGCTCAAGACCGCCGGCATCGCGCGGCGCGAGCGGCGCGGCCGGGCCGGCGAGCTGCTGGCGGACGTCGGACTGACCGGCTTCGCGGAGCGTCGCGTTCCCGGCTTGTCCGGGGGCGAGCAGCAGCGCGTAGCGCTCGCCCGCGCCCTCTGCGCCGATCCGGACCTCCTGCTCCTCGACGAGCCGCTCGCTGCGGTGGACCCGAATCGCCGCTCCGGGCTGCGGCGGCTAATCGTCGAGCTCCAACGCGAGCGGCGGGTGACGACGCTTGCCATCACGCATGACCGCACCGAGGCGGCTGAGCTCGGGGAGCGGATCGCGCTGATGCTCGAGGGCCGGATCGTGCAGCACGCCCGAGCGCAGGAGCTGTTCGAGCGCCCGGCGACAGCGGCGGTGGCGCGGTTCTTCGGCATGACGAACCTGCTGCGAGGCACCGTGCGAGGCGGCTACCTCGAGCTGGCCGGCACGCAGATCCCAGTACCCGGACCGGACGGCCCGGCCACGTTCGCGATCCGGCCGGAGCACGTCGAGGTGGCTCCACGGGCGGCGCTCGTCGCCACCGTGGTCGAGGCCCTCTTCGCCGGGACGCACGTGCGGCTGGTGGCGATGGCGGGCGAGCAGCGGATCGAGGTCCACACGACCGTCGACCAGCTGCCGCCGGTGGGCTCGACGACCGGCATCGAGCTGCCCATCCGACGTCTGTGGCGGGTGCCGGCTACGAGCGCGGAGACAGCACGCGGCGAGCCAGAGCGACACGCTGACCCGTCGTGAACAGCACCATCGCCGCGAACACCCAAGCCACCACTTCGGCATGGCGCGGGAGCAGGCAGAACGCCGCATACGCCAGCACCGTCTCAGTCCCCTCGGTCAGCCCCGGCGTGAGCCGGATCGAGCGCTCGTCGCCGTACGGCAGCCGCCGCTTCTCGACGAGCGAGGCGAACGACAGCTGAGCGACGTTGTTGAGCAGGTACGCGGCCAGCAATGCGGAGCAGGCGATGCGCGCGTCGGGAACCGCGACGGCGACCCCGACGACGAACCCGCCATAGACGACGAAGTCTGCGGTGAAGTCGACGAAACCGCCGAAGTCGGTGGCTCCGCGCCGCCGCGCGAGCGGGCCGTCGAGGCCGTCGAGCATGCGGTTCGCGAGCCACAGGCCGAGCGCAACCCACCAGGCACCGAGGCCGGCCGCGACGCAGGCGCCGATGCCGACGACGAGGGCGGCAGCGGTGACCTGTCCAGGCCGGACGCCGAAGGCGCCCAGTCTGGCGGCCACGCGATCCATCGGCGGGCCCAGCCGTGCTCGCACGGCGGTGTCAAGCATCGGCCGGGCGCACGGGACGGAACGTGAACCGTGCGCGTGCCGCTCGGGTCCTACCGACGGACATCTCGACCAGGGAGCACCACATGAAGGCCGCCGTGATTCTGCTCGCCGACACCGACCGCCCAGAGGGCACCGGCCGTCTGGCCAACGCGCTCACGACGGCGCGTGAGTTCCAGGAGCACGGGGACGAGATCGCGGTGATCTTCGACGGGGCAGGCGTCAAGTGGATCCCCGAGCTCGCCGGCTCGGACCACAAGTACCACCGGCTGTTCGAGGAGGTGCGGGGTGCGGTGGCCGGGGCCTGCGTGTACTGCTCGCGCGCCTACGGCGTCAAGGACGCGGTCGAGGAGGCCGGGGTCCCGTTCCTCGACGAGTTCCGGGGTCACCCGAGCATCCGCTCTCTGATCGCCAGTGGGCATCAGGTCATCAGCTTCTGAGCGCCGCTCAGCTCTCGCGGCGCAGACGATCGATGACGCTGGGGGCCACGCTCTCAGGCGCCGGCCTGCGCAGCTCCATCAGCCCCTTGACGGTCCGCCGGAGCGATTCCAGCATCCGGCGGCACTCCGGGCACCAATGGACGTGCTCCTCGAGCCGCGCTCGTTCGTCGGGTCGCAGGTCGCCGTCGAGGTAGTCGGACATGTGCGCGCCGGTCCAGTGGTGGTCGCGCATGAAGCGGCGCTTCGCGAGGAGCCGGCGGATCACGCGTCATCCTCCTCGGTCACGAGCTCTTCGACCGCGGTGCGGACGGCGAGGCGCGCCCGGTGCAACCGACTCTTGAACGCCGCCTCACCGAGGTCCATGACGCCCGCAGCCTCGGTGGTCGAGAGGCCCTCGATGTCGCGGAGCACGAGTGGCATGCGGTAGTCCATGGGAAGCTCCATGATGGCGGCCTCGAGCGCGGGCCGCAGATCCTGGGCCTCGGCGCGGGCGTGCGGCGTGTGCCGCTCATCGGCGGCTTGGCCTGGTGCCTCGTCGAGCGGGGCCGAAGCCGGTCGTGCGCCGCGACGCTCGTACGTGCGGTTGGCCTCGTTGACGCCGATCCGGTAGAGCCAGGTGAAGAACTGCGATCGGCCCTCGAACCGCCCGAGGCTGCGCCAGGCGCGCAGGAACGTCTCCTGCACGACCTCCTCGGCCTCGTGACGGTCGCCGACGACCCGAATGACGACGGCGTAGAGCCGATCGGCGTGCAGGCGTACGAGCTGCTCGAATGCCTCGCGATCGCCGCTCTGAGCGGTACGGACGAGGTGCGCCTGCGCGTCGGCGCGGGCGCTCACGGTCCGACCCACAGGGATGCGCACATGCCGGCGCCTGTCGCCATTCCCCACAGGGTGCCAGGTAGTCGAAAGCGGACGCGTGGAAGCGGCAACAAGAGCCATTGTCCGCAATTGGACCCCGGTCGGCCGGCGACGATTCATGCTTGAACCCTCGCGGCGCGACCCGGGTCAGAGAACGCGTGAACATGTCCGTCCCGACGATCGAGATCCTCTACTTCGATGGCTGCCCCGGCTACGCCGCCGTAGTCCCGGACATCCATCGCATTGCGAGCACCGAAGGGGCGCACGTCGAGCGGTTCGCGATCGTCACCGACGAGCAGGCCGAGCAAGCGCGCTTCCTGGGCTCGCCGACGGTGCGCATCGACGGCGTCGACGTCGACACCAGCGCCGCCGGGCGCACCGACTACGGACTGAAATGCCGGCTGTACCTCACTGCTCAAGGCCGCCGGCACACCCCGCCTGAGGCATGGATTCGCGCCGCCCTGCGCCGCTCCCGGGAGCGCCTCGATGGCGCATGAGGCCGACCTGCGGGCAGTGCAGCGTCTCATGAACGAGGGCGCGACGCTGGTCGAGGTGCTACCTGAGGCCGAGTACCGGGAGGAGCACCTTCCCGGCGCCATCAACCTGCCTTTGAAGCGCCTCGACGCGGCGTCCGTGGCGCGGCTGGACCGTGGGCGGCCGATCGTCGTGTATTGCTGGGATTCGCTTTGAGACATGAGCCCGCGAGCCGCGTGTCGGCTCGAGACTCTTGGGTTCGCGGATGTCTATGACTACACGGCCGGCAAGGCCGAGTGGCTCGCCTACGCGCTCCCGAGCGAGGGCGAGCGCACCGACCGTCCGCGCGTCGCCCAGTTCGCTCGCGACGACGTCGCGACGTGCGGACTCGACGACGCGATCGGGGCCGTGCGCGAGCGCGTCGCAGCGTCTCCCTATGGGTTCGGACTTGTGCTGTCGGCCTCGCGAGTGCTGCTCGGAAGGCTCCGCAGGAGCGTTCTCGACGGCAACTCGGCGGCCATCGCCGGTGAGGTCATGGAGGCTGGTCCCTCGACTGTCCGCCCCGACGCGGATCCCGCAGAGCTTGCCGTCCGGCTGACGCGGCGCGAGCTGAAGACTGCGATCGTGACTACGCCCGACGGCAGGCTCGTGGGCGTCGTACGCACAGCCGACCTGCCCGCTCCAGCGGGATGACGGACGAACCGTCCGACCGCGGATAGGGTCGAACGCAGACATGCCGCGGTTCCGGAGCGCAGATCGGTTCGACCTGGTAGTGCTCGGCGGCGGCACCGGCGGCATCGTCGCGTCGCTCATCGCCGCCCGCGCCGGCGCGCGCGTCGCGCTCGTCGAGCGCGATCGCGTCGGCGGAGACTGCCTGTGGACGGGCTGCGTGCCGAGCAAGAGCCTGCTCGCTGCGGCGGATCTGGCGCATCGGATCCGCCACGCCGACGCCGTCGGCCTCGCGCCCGCCGAGCCCGAGATCGACTTCGCCGCTGTCATGGCTCATGTGGAGCAAGCGATCCGCCGGATCGAGCCGCAGGACTCGCCCGAGCGGCTCCGCCGTGAGGGGGTCGACGTCTTCGAGGCCGAGGGCTGCTTCGACGGTCCGGGCACCATGACCGCCGGCGGCCGCACGCTGCGCTTCCGCCGGGCGATCGTGGCGACGGGGTCGCGGCCGCTGCTGCCGACCGTCGACGGTCTGTCGGCGGCCGACCCTTTGACCACCGACTCGGTCTGGGAACTGCGTGAGCTGCCCGAGCGACTGGTGGTCCTGGGCGGAGGCCCCATCGGCTGCGAGCTCGGGCAGGCGTTCGCGCGCCTCGGCTCACGCGTGACGCTGGTGGAGCTGGCCGATCGGCTCCTGCTCAAGGAGGAGCCGCGAGCGAGCCGACTGATCGCCGAGCGCCTGCGCGACGACGGCGTAGACGTCCGCCTCCGGCAGCGCGCCGTCCGGGTCGAACCGGGGCGCCTCTTGATCGAGGACGCCGACGAGGCGATCACCTTCGACCGGATCCTCGTGGCGACCGGACGGGCGCCACGCACGGAAGGAATCGGGCTCGAGCTGGTCGGTGTGCGCCTCGACGGGCGCGGGGCGGTAATCGTGGACCCCCGGCTCCGCACGACGGCGCCGTCCGTGTACGCCGTCGGCGACGTGACGGCCCTGCTGCCGTTCACGCACGTCGCCGCCCACCATGCCCGGGTGGCCACGCCCAACGCGCTCTTCCGGCTCCGCCGGAACGCCGACAGCACGCTGCCGTGGGTGACGTTCACCGATCCCGAGGTCGCACGCGTCGGCCTCACCGAGGCCGACGCGCGAGCGCGTTGGGGGGAGCGAGCCACGGTCACCACCGCCGAGTATTCGGAGCTCGACCGCGCGATCACCGGTGGCCAGGGCTACGGCTTCGCGACGCTGGTCGGTGACCCGCGTGGGCGGCTCGTCGGCGCGACCGTAGCCGCGCCGGCGGCGGGTGAGGCGATCGCCGAGCTGACGGCGCGGCTCGCCCGCGGCGAGAAGATCGACGCCGTCTCCGCGACGGTGCACGCGTATCCGACGTTCGCGGAGGGGCCGGCGCGCGCCGCGGATGCGCATGTCATTGCCCGCTATGCGAGGCCGCACGTACGCGCGCTGACGCGACTGGCGCTCGCGCTGCAACGAGGGCACGGCTGACGCGGTCAGCCCTGCCGTGCGAGGCGTGCGACGTGCTCGGCAACCACCGGCGCCTGATCCTCCTGGAGGAAGTGCTTGCCCGGGACTCGGTGGATGAAGTCCACGCCGGCGGCGCGGCGGGCCTGCTCGCCCTGCACCGCGAAGCAGGTCGACGTAGGCGTCGAGCTCGTTGCGGCTGATCGACCGCATGACCTCGACGCCCTGGAGCCGCATCAGCAGCCTGAAGGCCGGCTTCGTCAGCGTGCGCAGGTACAGCTCGCCGATCCCGCGTCGCCCGAACGGCTCCATCGACCACGGCCGCTTGAACGTGTCCACCTCGATCAGGGTGTTGAGGAGAGTGAGCGATGCGACTCGATCGGGGACGACGGCGGCCAGCTCGAAGCCCACCGGCCCGCCGATGTCGTGGACGACGAGGTGGAAGCGCCCGAGTCCCAGCTCGTCGATTGCCGCGCGACAGAACCGCCCGAGGCCGGTCCACGTGTAGTCGAAGTCACGTGGGCGCTCCGCGAGTCCGAGCCCGGGAAGATCCCACGCAACCCCGCGCAAGCCCCTCGCCGCGAGCTCGCGGAGCACCTTGCGGTACAGGAACG
>OBLR010000206.1_pt1 | contig 12882 bp, 12 predicted proteins | sample 1519891 | NCBI WGS metagenome assembly OBLR01 (sample SAMEA3113583, study PRJEB22503) | soil metagenome | reverse complement strand
GAGACCGGTGCCGTATTTGCGCTGACCAACTCTCCTGCGGGAAACGCTGTCGTCGTGTTCAACCGCGCTGAGGACGGGTCGCTGACGCCGGCGGGTTCGTATCCGACCGGCGGAGTCGGAACTGGCGCGGGACTTGGCTCCCAGGATGCCGTGATTGTCTCGGACGATCGCCGGTGGCTGATCGCTGTCAATGCGGGGAGCAATTCCATTTCCTCATTCCGCATCGACGACACCGGCCTGACGCTCATCGACACGAAACCTTCCGGCGGGATCCTCCCAATCAGTGTCACGCTCCGAGGGGGCCTGCTGTATGTGCTCAACGCGGGCGTGCCGAACAACGTGACCGGCTTTCGGCTCACGTCCCGAGGCCGACTCAATGCGCTGGAAGGATCGACGCGTCCCTTAAGCGGCGACTCGACCGATCCCGCCCAGGTCGGGTTCAGCGATCGCGGGGACACGCTGATCGTGACCGAGAAGGGTACGAACATCATCGATACCTACGCCATCGATGACGATGGACGGGCGGACGGGCCGTATATCAATGTCTCGGCGGGACCGACGCCATTCGGCTTCGCAGTCGGGGACCGAAACACGCTCTTGGTGTCGGAGGCGGGTGACGGTGGGGGCGCCTCCACGTACCGGATTGACGACGGTCGATTGGACGTCGTCAGCGGGATGATCATGACCGGCCAGCGCGCTGCCTGCTGGGCGATTCTGACTCCCGACGGTCGCTTCGGCTACGTGACCAACGCCGGCACGGGAAACATTTCAGGCGTCGCTGTGGCGCCCGATGGCTCGGCGAGCCTGCTCAACGCTGACGGCGTGACCGCCGGCACCGGCGGCAATCCGACCGACCTGGCAATGTCGGGTAACGGCCGGTACCTCTACGCCCGCGTGGGGGCCCTGAACGAGATCGCCATCTTTCGGATTCAAAGCAACGGTTCGCTCTCAGCGCGTCCTGCATTGACGGGAACACCTGCCGGCTTGGCCGGCCTTGCCGGATTTTAGATGTCGACTCAAGGAGGACCTATGAAAATGATCATTTCGAGTATGGCAATGGTGACGATGTTGTCGGTGGCGGCCAGTGCCCAGTCCGGCGACAAGATGGACCAGATGGCAAAGGACCAGACCTACACCGGCTGCGTTGCAGCGGGCACGATGGCGGGCACGTTCACGCTCACGCACATCACCGCCGACCACATGGGCAAGGACGCCATGAAGAAAGACTCGATGGCGAAAGACACCATGAGCAAGGACGCGATGGCGCCGACGACGCTCACCGTGGCGAGCTCGTCGGTCGATCTGAGCAAGCACCTGGGCCACAAAGTATCCATCACGGGATCGCCGGCTGCGCGCGGAAAGATGGACGCGATGAAGAAGGATGCGATGGCGAAAGATCCAATGGCGAAGGAGGCTTCGGCGTTCACCGTCAAGTCGCTGAAGATGGTTGCGGCGTCCTGCTCCTAGCGGATTCGAAGCGAAACCGGAAGAGAGGCCGCTGAGACCTCTCTTTCCGGTGCGGCTCCCGGACGTTCAAAAGGAACTGCATCGATCCCTAACGCACTGGTGAGCGAAACCGGCGAGCGTCTGGCGCGCGTCCCCGCCCATCGCGCGTTCTGGTTCGGATGGATCGCGCAGCATCCGGAGACGGTGCTCTACAAGTAGGTCAATGTGCCTCGCGTCCGGCCGACCGGTGCCGCGGGTACACGAGCGACACCAACACACCGGTGGCGAAAATCAGTGGCACGCCGTAGATCGCCCAGATCCACGTATACCCACCGGCTTCACCGATCACCAGGAAGCTGCCCGCCCCCCAGGCGACACCCACGATGATACTGGCCCAGGCCGCGGTGGTCGTCGCGCGGGGCCAGTGAAAGCCGGCCAGCAGGGCGAACGCCAGTCCCGCAACTGGCACGTTGGCCAGAATCAACCGGTTCAAGATGTCATCGACGAGGAAGATGGCGCCCAGCCAGCTGGCCACCGCGAAGCCGGTGATGAGTCCACGCTGGACGGTCACGCGCCTGCCTGACACCCAGCCGAAATCAGCCGCGACCATCGCCGCCATCGCACTCCACACGCCGCCCAGCGTGGTCAGCGCCGCGGCGAACAGCAGGCTGATGCCGATACCGCGGACGGCCGGTGGCAGCCACTGCAGGATCATGGTGGGCACCGCGAGCTGCGGGTCGGGGAGAGATGCGTTCGTGACGCGCAGGTGCGCCGCCGCCAGCACCATCGATCCGTACAGGGCGAACACCAGGCACGCCGACAGCGCCACGGCCAGAACCGCGGTGCGCCCGTCTTTGGCCGCAAAGATCTTCTGCCCGTACCAAGGCGCCACAATGTACGTGAAGCACGTCAGCACGATCAGCGAGGTGACGAACCAGAACGGCAGCGCCGGATGCGTCCACTGCGCCAGCGGCGCCACCGTCAGTTGATCGCGCGGAAACACGGTGGCGAGCCCTCCCAACGCCGCGCTCCGCATCGTCCCGATGACGAGCAGCGTGGGCAACAGGAGGAGTGTGGCGACGAAGCTGACCACGTCGCTCCGGACAACCGAGGCCAGCCCGCCGCGCAGCATGACAACCAGCACGACCAGGGTCAGGATGGCGGTGAGTGCCGGAAACGGGAGCGCCGGCATCATCGGCTGAAAGATCAGGCCGAGCGACTTCACGTAGGTTGCCGAGAAGCCGCTCATGGCGGCGAGCAGCATCAGCGAGGCGAACACGCCCAGGTTCCGGGAATAGCGCTCGGCAAAGAGCTCCGCAACCGAGAGCCGATCGAAGCGTTTCCAGGCCCGCGCCACGGTCAGGGTGTAGAATCCGAGACCGATCAGAAAGACGAGGGGAAGCGCCAGGGCCATCGGCCCGACGCGGTAGCCGACGGCGCTGAAGGCCAGCAGTGTGCTGGTGTTGAACTCCGTCATGACGAGCGTTGCCACGAGCGGGAAGAGCCCCAGGGCGCGGTCGGCCACGAGAAACGTGCTCTCGCGGGAGGCGACTCGCGCGCCGGACCAGAGGATCACCGCCAGCAAACCGATGAACCCGATCCAGTCGACGATGCTCAGGTGCTGATCCATCATTCCCCGACACGTCGCGCGCGTCCGCATGTTTGACGAGTCATTCAGGACGCGGTTCGCTGGTTGGGTAAAGCCCCTCGCGCCACCACTGGCACGACTCGGCGTCACTGCCAATCATGTAACAATCGTCTCGTTCCTCCTGACACTCGTCGCCGCCGCGTTGATTGCCGACGGCCGATCGTTCGCCGGCCTCGCCATCTGGATCCTCAGCCGGATCGGCGACGGCCTCGACGGGGTGCTCGCCCGTGACGCGGCGCAGACCAGCGCCTTCGGTGGATATCTCGACATCACGTTGGACATGGCCGGTTACGCGGCCATGGTCGTGGGGTTTGCGGTCGCACATCCGGCGCTCTGGCTGGCCTGGCTCGCGGTGCTGGCCGGCTACGTCGTCGTCATCACGACGACGCTCGCCCTTTCGGATGCCGCCCGGCGTTCGGGCCGCCACGTCAGTCTCACCAATCGCACGTTCCAGTTCACGCCGGCCCTGACGGAAGCCGGCGAGACGAGCGTCATGTACGGGGTGTGGGTGGTGTTTCCCCAGCAGCTGCCGTGGCTCGTGTGGGTCTGGGTCGCCGCGCTCGCGATCACGACTGTGCAACGGACGGTGCTGGCGTGGCGTCTGCTGCGCTGACCGTCGTCTCGAACGGCAAGCCGAGGACCCGCGGCAGCGAGACCTCGCCCGGGTCGAGAAATCCTCGCACGCCGACCGCCACGTCGCCGGCGGCGGCGTCGAAACGCGCGGTGCGATGGAGCCGGTCCCAGACCGCGAGGCCGCTCGAGAAGTTCGACTGCAGCTGCGCCGGATTCACGGAGTGATGAATCGCGTGCATGCGCGGCGTCGTCACGATCCACGACAGCGCCCGCTCCATGCGGTCGCTCAACCTCGTATTCGAGTGATGAAACAGCACCGATGCGAGGGTGAGACTTTGCCAGACGGTGAGCGTCGCCGGTGACACGCCGAGCACGACGACCTGGGCGGCGCGCCACGGGATCGAGGCGGCGAGCTCGCCGGCATGGAACCGCAGTCCGGTGGTCGCATCGAGATCGAGATCCACGTGGTGAACGAGGTGGAAGCGCCAGAGCCATGGGACACGGTGCACCACGATGTGCCAGAGATACAGCGTGTAGTCGAGCAGAAGGACGGCGAGCACCCCGCGCAGCCACGGCGGCCCCCCGATGGCGTGCGAGAGCCCCCACCGACGTCGCGCGACCGTCCGCGCAAGGGGCATAACGACGGGCGCCTCCAATAACTGCACGGTGACGGCGGCGAGTCCGGCGATGGCCAGATTCCTCGTCGTGTGCGTCGATCGGGATTCCACATACGGACGCGCCCGGTGCCGGCGTTCCATAACGAGCACCGTGGCGGCCGCGGCCAGCAGCAGGCTCCCGCGGATCAAGTCACCGACGCGCATGAACGCTTTCCCCTCAGCGCTCCCATCTAGTCGGTCTTGCCCCAAAGCGCTTCCAGACGCTGCGCGCGTCCGCAGTTCCACTTGTAGAACTTGTACCGCACCGGGTTCTTCTTGTAGTAATCCTGGTGATAGCCCTCCGCCTTGTAAAACGGGCCGGCCGCCACGATCTCGGTTGCGACGGACTTGCCGAGCTGCGCCGCAATCTGCGTCTTTGACGCCTCTGCCTGCTGCTGCTGCGCTGGCGAGTGCACGTAGATACCCGAGCGGTACTGGCTCCCACGGTCGCAGAACTGCCCGCCGGCATCCACGGCATCGACGTTGCGCCAGAAGGTCTCGAGCAGCGTCTCGTAGCTCACCTTGGCCGGATCGTACGTCACTTGGACGGCTTCGGTGTGCCCGGTACCGCCGGCTGACACCTGCTCGTAGGTGGGGTTCGTTGTGGTACCGGCCGTGTACCCGGACGTCGTCGCAACCACACCCGCCACCTTGTCGAACGCCTCCTCGACGCACCAGAAGCAGCCCGCGGCAAACGTTGCGGTCTCGGTCCGAGACGTCGTCTTGGGCTGCGACGCGGCCGGTGCCGCTAACGCGGCACTGAAGCCGATGGCGAGGGCGATCATCAATCGAGGGGATCGAGTCATCTGATCACACTCCCTGTGGTTTGAAAATCAGAGCTGCGCCGTTCATGCAATACCGCTTGCCCGTTGGCGGCGGACCGTCGTCGAAGACGTGGCCGAGATGCCCGCCGCAGCGCCGACAGTGGACCTCGGTCCGCTCGGCGAACAGACTCCGGTCGACCGAGGTACCGATGGCGTTCGGCAGCGGCGTTGTGAAGCTCGGCCACCCAGTTCCACTGTCGAACTTCGTCTGCGACGCGTAGAGCGGCAGGTCGCAGCCCGCGCAGTGAAACGTGCCGGGACGATGTTCGCCATCGAGCGGACTGGACCCCGGCCGCTCGGTGTCGTGTTTGCGCAGCACTTGATACTGATCTTTCGTCAAGAGCTTCCGCCACTCGGCGTCGGTCTTCGTCACTTCGAATGCGGGCTTGGTAGAGCGTGCCTGGGATTGCTCGTCGGCGCCGGCCGCGCACGCGGCGAGCGCGACGGGAGCTGAACTCAACACCGCGAGAAACGTCCGTCTGTGCATAAGTGCCTCGTTCGCCATCGGACTGAGGGAACACGCCTTCACGATGAGTCGGCGGAACCTACTGTGGCGTCGTCAATCTGGTAATACCCGCGCGGTGCCCCGAAATTCCAACCACATGCTGTTGAGCTGATCGTGGAATAAAGGGCTGTCTCCAGGGTATCAGGCGAGGAGACGCAAATGGCGTCGGTGGAGGAAGGAGCACGCGTGATGCGACGATTCACTCGGTTGACTGTCGTGCTAGCCGCGATCATGACCGGCAGCGGCCACTCGGCTGTACGCCACCTCATCGGCGCGTTCGGCTCATGAGCCGCACCGCCCGTGCGATCTTGCGCGTGTCGATCGGCTATCTGTTGGTGATCTGGGGTGTGGACAAGCTGGTCAACCCGGCGCACGGCCTCGCGGTATCGGACCGCTTCTATCTGGGAGCGTTCTCCTTTCCGGGATTGATGCCAGTCTTGGGCGTCGCCGAACTCATCCTCGGCGGGCTCGTCATCGTCGGGGTGTGGCGGCGCTACACCTACCCGGTCGTCGTCATCATTGCCGCGATCACGGCTGCCGGCGTGTGGCGGTCGATCGTCGATCCGTGGGGCTGGTACCTGCAAGGGGCGAATGCGCTCTTCTATCCGTCTCTCATCATTCTCGCGGCGTCGCTCGTGCTCCTCGCCGAGGAATGGCAAGACTCCACGAGGGCCCGGCAATGACCTCTCACGCCGTTCCGCGTGCTGATGAGGTCGACATGTCGTCGGGCGATCCGGCTGATCGCGCGTTGATCGGCCACGTCCACCCGCCGGACTGGAAGAATCCCGCGGGTGGCGAAGCCTACAACCTTGTCGTGCTCGGTGGCGGTACCGCGGGCCTGGTGTGTGCCATGGGCGCTGCGGGTCTCGGTGCGCGTGTCGCGCTCGTCGAGCGCCACCTGCTTGGCGGTGACTGTCTCAACACGGGCTGCGTGCCGTCGAAGGCGATCATTCGCTCCGCACGGGCCGCCGGCGAGCTGGCAAACGCCGCGACGCTCGGTATCACCGCGGGGCTGACCTCCGTGGATTTCGCCGCCGTGATGCGACGGATGCGGGAGCGCCGCGCATCGATCGCCGAGCACGATGGAGCGGCGCGTTTGAGACGGGCGGGGGTTGACGTGTTCTTCGGCGAAGGGCGTTTCGCCGACGCGCGTACCGTCGTCGTGGGCAGTCAGCGGCTGCGCTTCTCGCGCGCCGTCATTGCGACCGGCGGCCGGCCGACCGCGCCGCCGATTCCGGGCCTCGACGAGGTCGCCTTCTTCACCAACGAGACGATCTTCGCGTTGACCACTCTCCCCCGACGGTTGCTGATCATCGGCGCGGGACCCATCGGCTGCGAACTGGCGCAGGCCTTCGCCCGCTTCGGATCTGCCGTGACCCTGTTCGACCAGGCGCCGCGTGTGCTCCCTCGCGACGATGCGGACGCCGCCGCGGTCGTGCAGCGTCACCTCGAGAGTGCCGGGGTCTCGTTGGCGCTCGGAGTCCGCTTGGAGCGGATCACCGAGACTCGGGGCGAGATCGCAGTCGCCTCTCGTCGCGCCGGCGCGGACGCGGGGCCCGCCACGCGCACGGTGGGAGACGCGCTGCTGGTCGCCGCCGGGCGAGCCCCGAATGTCGAAGGGTTGCACCTCGACGCGGCGGGGATCGAGGCGGCGAAGGAGGGCGTGGTCGTCGATGATCGGTTGCAGACCACGAATCGGCGCGTCTACGCCTCCGGCGACGTCTGCTCGGCCTACAAGTTCACGCACGCCGCGGACGCGCTGTCGCGCATCGTTCTGCAGAATGCCTTGTTCTTCGGCCGGCGCAAGGCGAGCGCCCTGGTCATTCCGTGGGTGACCTATACCGATCCCGAGGTTGCCCACGTCGGCGTGTCCGGCGCCGACGTCGAGGCGTCTGCGGGTCGTCTCCAGACCATCACCGTCGACCTCGCCGAGGTCGATCGCGCCGTCGTGGACGATGAGACGGACGGGTTTGTGCGCGTGCACCACGCCAACGGCGTGATCCGCGGATGCACGATTGTCGCCCGGCACGCCGGCGAGATGATCGGCGAGGCCGTCTACGCCATGACCCACGACGGCACGCTGGGCCGCCTCTCGGCGACCGTGCATCCGTATCCCACGCAGGCCGAGGCGCTCCGCAAGGCGGGCGATGCGTACCGGCGGCAACGCCTCACGCCCAGCCTGCGCCGGTGGTTCGCGCGCTACTTCAGGTGGACGCGATGAGGCCGGCGGGGTGGGTAGCGCGGCGGTGGATCATCCTGGCGATATTCGCCTGTGCGCTGCCGGCCGTCGCCGCCGGGCAATCCGGCAGCGCGACCCTCGCGGGTACCGTGCGCGACGGGTCGGGGAACGTACTGGCCGGCGTGCTCGTCGTGCTGCGGAATCCTGAGACGGGCGCGGTCCAGCAGGCGACGACCGGCGACGCCGGCGCCTACGAGTTCGCCGCGCTCGTCCCGGCGTCGACGCTTACGCTGGAGGCCAGCCGCGAGGGCTTCCGACCGGGGCGACGGATGATCGATGGAGTGACGGCGGGCGAACGCCGGCTCGTCGACCTGCGGCTGCAGCTCGCCGGGGTCACAGAAGCGATCGAGGTGACCGCGGACATGTCGTTGGGGCGCACATCCTCGCCGGAGCTTGGCGGCGGCCTCCCGCGCGAGCAGATCGACCGCGTCCCGGTCAATGGGCGCGATCTGCTGGCGCTGGCCTATCTCATCCCGGGCGCCGCGCCGGCGCGCGGCTTCTACAATCTGGCGCCGCGGCTGACGATCAACGGCGCCTCGTCACTCGTCACGAACTACAGTATCGACGGATTCGATAACACGGATCTTTTCCTCGGCGGTGCGAAAGTGCCGGTGACGATTGGTTCTACCGAGCACGTCAAGGTCCTGGTCAACTCCTACGGCGCCGAGTACGGGCGCACCGGCAACGGCGTGTTCGCCGTGACCACGCGCAGCGGGTCGAATGTACCGCGTCGTGAGCTCTTCTACACGCTGCGCCCCGGCGCCGCGCTGGACGCGCCGAATTTCTTTGCCCCGCGGGACGGGTCGGGGGCGGTCACGGACGACAGCTTTCGCCGCCATCAGGCCGGCGGGTCGGCGGGCGGCCCCATCGCGCGCGACCGCCTCCTCTACTTCGCCGACGCTGAAGTCACACGCGAGCGCCAGGATGCCATCCTGACCTCGCCGCTGGCCGTCGGTCTGGCGCCCACTCGCTTCAGCAGCCAGACGGGGCTGGGCCGACTCGACGCGCGATGGAACGAGCGGCAGACGACCACCGCGCGGTATCACGTGTCGGACTACACGCACGACAGCGACGTCGGATTCATCGGCGGCTTGACGCTGCCCTCGGCCGGCCTCTCCGTCAACTATCGCAATCAGTTCGGATCCGTCACGCATCGCACGACGATCGGCGACACGGCGTTCAACGAGATTGGTTTGCAGCTCGGACAGCTGCGCGCCGACTGGCGATCGCTCGAGGCTGGCCCCCGCGTCATCGTCACGGATCGTGGCGCGACGCTGGCGGTGCTCGGCGCGGTGAGCGACAACTTCTTCTGGACCGAGACCGACGCGCAGCTGCGCAACGTCTACACGCGCCTGGCGGGGCGTCACACGGTGAAGATCGGGGGCGACCTGCTGTGGGGAGACTTCTTCATCGACTCGGGCCCCGGCGCGCGCGGCGCCTACACCGTTGACCTGGAGGGCCGGTCGATTGTGCCATCGGGGTCGTTCGTCTCGCGCGCCGATATTCCGCGGGACGTCACCGTGCTCTCGTATGCGCAGACCTTCGGCAGCCCCGAGGTCGACGCGCGTCAGGTGCTCGCCGGCCTGTTCGCCGAGGACACCTTCCGCGCCACTCCCAACCTGACGCTCACGTTCGGGGTGCGCTGGGACTACGATTCGGTGACCAACACGCCGATCGCCGGCGGCGACGTGAACAACCTGGCGCCCCGCCTCGGTGTCAGCTGGACACCGCGCGGCAGCGCGCGACACCAACTGCGCGCCGGCTACGGGATCTTCTACGAGCGCATTCCGTTCGCCGTCTACTCGGACACGATCTTCAACAACCCGATCGGCGGCGCGACATCGGTTACCTTTGCGCCCGGGACACCGTTCGCGCCCCCGTCCTTTCCCGACGTGCTGCCGGCCGGCGCGCTCGACCACTTGCCCGTCGGCGCGTTGCCGCCGCGAAACGTGCAGGTCTTCGATCCGAACCTTCGCACGCCCTGGACCGAGCAGGGGTCGGTTGGCTACGTCGTGTCGGTCACCCGCGACCTGACGGTGGCGGCCGACTACGTCTACAACCGTGGTCGCAACCTGATTCGTCGGGTAGACAAAAATCCTCCAGCCTCAATCGAGCCCGGCCTCGTACGCTCGGTGGCGGCGGCCGATGCCACTCGGTCGCTTGTGCCGGTGGCGGGCGGGCTGCGCCTCATCGAGGCCGATGAGTCCAGCGGCCGAAGCCGGTTCGACGGCCTCTACCTGCATGCCCGGCAGCGGTTCGCGCGTGGAGTGGCCTTTGACGTCGCGTACACGCTCTCCCGCATCGAGAACAACACCGACGACATCAACTTTCGGCCGGTCGACAGCCGCCGGCCGGATCGGGAGCTCGGCCCGAGTCTGAACGACCGCCGGCACGTGCTGGCCATCAACGGCCTGATCCGGGTGCCGTTTGCCGTCGATGTCGTCCCCGTGCTGTTCGTGTCGAGCGGTCAACCCTTGAATGTGACGACCGGCCGCGACGACAACGGCGACACCATCGTCAACGATCGGCCGGCGGGCGTCGGACGTAACAGTGCACGCACGTCGGGCTTCGCGCAGGTCGATCTCGGGCTGGCGCGGCGCGTGTCTGTCAATCGCGTGTCGATCGAGGCGCGGGCGGAGATCTTCAACGTCTTCAACCGCACCAATTTCTCGGGCTTCTTCAACTACGGCGCGAGCGGCGTCCGCCCGGACGAACAGGGCACGCTGGCCTTTCAGCCGACGCAGGCCGGTCCGGCCCGCCAGTTCCAGTTCACGGCCCGGGTGCGTTTCTGATGATGAGTCAGCCCTGACGATGTCCTGGCCTCGGGCGCTCGTCATCGCATCCGTCGTCGCCGCGGCCGCGCTGGCGGCCTGGTTCCTGCCGCTGGGCCGGTGGACCATCAGCCTGGCCGAGTACGCGCGCGACACCGGGCCAGCCGGCGTGGCGGTGTTCTTCGTGGCGTATGTCGTGAGCACGGTGGCGTTGCTGCCGGGATCGATTCTGACACTCGCGGCGGGTTTCGCCTACGGACCGGTGTGGGGGTTGGCACTCGCGTCGCCGGCCAGCGTAACGGGCGCGACGTGCGCGTTCCTCCTTGGCCGGACCGTACTGCGCGGATGGGCCCAGCGTCAGGTCGAGCGTTCGCCGCGCGTGCGTGCGATCGACGCCGCAGTCGAGCGCGAGGGGTTCAAGCTCGTGTTGTTGCTAAGGCTGTCGCCGGTCTTCCCGTTCAACTTGCTGAACTACGCGCTCAGCCTGACCCGCCTCACCCTTGGCCAGTATGTGCTCGCCTCGGCCATCGGGATGTTGCCAGGTACCGCTTTGTATGTGTATCTCGGGTCGTTGGCGCCGGCCGCGGCGGAGCTGTCGTCGGTCTCGCACGGCGGGAGCGCGACGCGCACGGCGCTGTATGTGGTCGGGCTGCTCGCGACGGTCGCCGTGGTCGTCATCGCCACGCGCGCGGCCCGACGCACGCTGCACGATAAGCTCGATCGAGAGGGGTCATGACCATGCGCAGGCTCTGTCTCGCGGCGCTGCTGCTCGCGCTGCCCTGTATCGCGTTGCCGGTGGCGACCGAATCGTTCGACCACGGCTACGCCGACTACGCGCAGGTGCTCGCGCGTCACGTCCAGAGGTCGGGCGTCGCCTACGCGGCGTTGAAAGCGGATCGCGGCGCGCTCGATCGGGTGATCGCGCAGTTCGACGCGCCGGCAGCGCGGGGGGAGGCCGGGTGGACGCGTGAGCAGCGCATGGCTTTCTGGATCAATGCCTACAACGCCGTCACGCTGCGCGCCATCGTCGATGCCTACCCGATCCAGTCGCGGTGGTTCACCCGCCAGCCTCGAAACAGCATTCGACAGATCCCTGACGTGTGGACGACGCAGCGGTGGCGCGCGGCGGGGCGCGCGGTGAGTCTCGACGACATCGAGCACCGCGTATTACGTCCTATCTTCCAAGATGCGCGCGTACATTTCGCCGTGAACTGCGCGTCGGTCAGTTGTCCGCCGCTGGCGGCCGAACCCTATCGCGCCGACACGCTCGATGCGCAGCTGGACGCCGCCGCCCGCCGCTACATGGCGAGCCCGGAAGGCGTTCGTCTCGACGGCGACGCGCTGCGCGTGTCCAGCCTCTTCAAGTGGTACGGCGAAGACTTCGTTGCCGACTACAGTCCGATCGTGCCTGGGACGCGGCCGCCTGTGGAACGGGCGATCCTGGGCGTAATCGTCAGGTTTGGCCCGCCGGACGCGGCGGTCCGAGCGCAGAACGGCGGGCCGGAGATCGCCTTCCTCGACTACGACTGGGCGCTGAATGAGGCGGAGCCGCGTTGAAGCCCGACGACGCGCCCGGATTGCTGCCTCCTGACCGTCGTCCGTTCCGGGTGTTGATCATCGCTGGTTCGAACCGGCACCAGTACAACTGCCCCGGCGTCGATGGAAAGGCGCGCACCCTGGCGTGGCGCGTGGCTGATCGGCTGCCGCAGGACTGGGAGATCGATCTCGAGGATCTCGGCAACGTGTTTGGCCGCGCCCGCATTCAGAGCTGCAATGTGTGTCTCCACGTCGATGGCCCTCTGCGTCTGGCCGTGCAACTGCTACGACGCCGGCAATGCGGAGGAGCCCGACCTGATGTGAGACCTCGACCTCTACGCCCGCCTGGACCTCGCGGATGCGTGGCTCGTCTCGGCCCGATCAACTGGTACGCGTCGTCGAGCAATCTGAAGCTGATGTTCGATCGCTTGGTCTGCATGAACGGCGGGAACCTGCGCGAGCGTCGCATCGCGGACAAAGATCCCGAGCTGGCGATGCAGATGGAGCAGTCGCCCGAGTGGGCCTCGCTCAGCCTGAACCATCTTGAGGGGCGGACCGCGACGTTCTTCTGCTACGGCGACGGCGACGGCGGCGGGGACGAGCTCGATCCCGCCGGGCGCCCTCGCATCCTTCGATATCCGGAGCACTTCGATCCGGCCTCGAGCCGTTCGCGGCCATGCGCGA
>OBLR010000205.1_pt1 | contig 12921 bp, 10 predicted proteins | sample 1519891 | NCBI WGS metagenome assembly OBLR01 (sample SAMEA3113583, study PRJEB22503) | soil metagenome | reverse complement strand
AAATAGTCCTAGTGGTCAAAAGTCATTTACAGTCTAGTCGATTTAGATTCTTAATCTAGAAATTTCTTCATCCTGAGCAGACTCCGCATATATTTCTATTGTTGTATTGTCGCAGGTCGTAGCCGTGACTGAGCATTTGCCAACTTTTGGAGAATCAGCATACCGGAGAAGGATGCTAGCAGAGGCATTTACAGTTGACTCGTCATAGCTCTTACTTCTTAGCAAACATGTAGGACCTACATAGTCTTTGGCTTCTAAAAGAATGTCGCTAGGCAGAAACATATTTTTGATCTTTTCATTTTCTTCCATATTACGACCCACAATTAACTTGGCATCACTTGACATCCTAAAATGCCTGCCTAACTTTAACAGTTCTACATCATTGATGCTTGGAATATCAGCTGCATGCTCAAAAGTGTCCTTAATTCTTTTCGAAAACGCGGGGTCAGTGAGCAAGCATCCGCCGGCAGCATTAGGTGGGTCGTCAATGCTAAAATGTTTTGCAAGTTTGAGTTGACCCTTTCTGGATCTGCCCTTTATGTCCCCTAGATATTCTCTTTTGACAAGGTTATCTTTCTCAGCTTCAATAGCTGGAAGGAGTTTCGCAGAAAGTGGTCTCAAGACCTTACCAGCCGTATCCGTTTCGTCCTCAATAATGCGAAGAGCACGGTTATTTTGACTCATAGGCCTTTGAAACAGGACCTCTCCCGTAACTATAAAGTCTGCACCCGTTTTTTCCATATGCTTTTTTGCTTCCCTATACATCATTGCCCTGCAATCGATGCACGGATTCATCCCTGAGCCATACCCGTGCTTCGGCTTTTTTAACATTTTTAGGTACTCTTCTCCAAAATAGACAGTTTTTAAGGGAATTCCTAGCTCGACAGAAACCTGCTTCACCCTGTGTCCACATCCCTTTCCGCAATCAAAATCACAAAATGGCGTCTTAATTGCGATTGCTTCTACTTCTACTCCCTGATCCAACATCATTCGTACTGCAAGGCTGCTATCTAATCCCCCTGAGAGCAAGGCTACCGCCTTGGTTTTTTTGTGGTCGCTTTCATCTTTTTGTAGCCCTGCATCAGCCGTACTTTCCATTCGCTATCAGATGTAAGTGAGTATATATTTATTTTAGGATATAACGCTTATATTTAATGAGAAAACAATAGGTATGCGTTATGGTAGGCCAACTAGTAGCAAATTTTGATCTGCTTGTGTGGATTGCTCTGGGTTTGTTTGTGGCAGGTGTTGTAGCTGCTCTCATATACGATAATAGTGTTGCCACCCGCAAACCGAAGCATCGGAAGCAGCAAACCCCGACCGAAACATCCACAAGTGATTAGGAGACGAGCATAGACCAACTAATCGTCAAAAAATTTAGGAAACAAGGATTTCAGTCTACCACAAGGATCCAGGAGAAGGCACTTCCTGTAATTGCACGGCGGATTAATTGCCTATTGGTGGCGCCAACCGGGTCAGGGAAAACAGAAGCCGCCGTCATACCTGTTTTTTCAATGCTGTCCAGCATCAGCACATTAGGTGATCGAGAAGGAAAAATACGAGTAATTTATGTTACGCCGTTGAGGGCACTTAACAACGATGTTTTGCGAAGGATAGTAAAGTATGCCGAATCCGAAGGTCTCCGTGTAGAAATAAGACATGGTGATACGAATGCCAAAACGAGACGGAGAATAGTCGAAAACCCCCCCGAAATATTGATTACAACTCCTGAATCGCTTGGGGCGATTCTTACGAATCAGAAAATGTTAATTGCATTACGGGATCTTGAGTGGGTAATCGTGGATGAAGTCCATGAACTTATATCAAGTGAGCGAGGGGCACATATGTCGCTAAGTCTTGAAAGGTTACAATCAGTCTCCTCTAAATCCATCACAAGGATAGGACTTTCTGCTACACTGAGTAGCTTGGATGAGACAAGCAGATTTGTTGCCGGCGCAAATAGAAAGTGTGCAATACTGGTCGATAAGAGTATGAGAGAATATGATATAGATTTAAAATTTGTCAATGGTTCTCTGAATGACGCAGCCAGGTTTATAGCAAATTATGTTGCGACGAGTCGCGTAGCAGGCTCGACACTGTTGTTTACTAATACAAGAGACGAGGCAGAATATATGGGCGCTATTTTGAGGAATAGCGACAAAGTCAACGTAGATGTTCATCATGGCTCTTTATCAAGAGATATGCGTGAAGAAACCGAAAATAGACTGAGGTCTGGTTCGGCAGGGATCGTCGTCTGCACTTCTTCTCTCGAATTGGGCCTAGATATTGGGTCGGTCCAGCTTGTCGTTCACTACGGTTCGCCGAGACAGGTTTCGAAACTTATTCAGAGGATCGGAAGGAGCAGACACAGGCAAGCAAGATCCGCAAAAGGTTTAATCGTAATAAATAATCCGGATGATGAGATCGAAGCGCTTGCCATTATAAGAAAAATGAAGGAGCGCTTCATAGAGGAGCAAGTGATTCATAAAGAACCTCTTGATGTCTTAGCTCATCACGTGGTGGGTCTGTGCATCCAAGCAAAAAATTCAATCAGTTTAGAACCGACATTCAAAATGTTCACGCATGCATATCCATTTAGAACCCTAGCTTACCAAAATCTGGTTGCGTGCGTAGAGCTTCTGCACAGCCAGGGTCTTATCAGATATGACCAAAGTACTCAGTCCTACCGCCGAACAATAAGGGCATACAAATATCACTTTGATAACTTGTCTATGATTCCAGAGGTTCTAAAATTTGAAGTTATTGATATAATAAATAATAGAAGGATTGGTAGTTTAGACCAAGAGTTTGTAGGCGACTATGGCGAGAGAGGAAATGTCTTTGTGCTAAAAGGATCTCAATGGCGTATTGTATCGGTCGACGAAAAGAAGACGCGAGTTAACGTTGAGCCTCTCAGCGGTGCTGCAATCAATATCCCATATTGGAACGGTGAAATGATACCTGTCGATTATGAAACAGCACGAGAAGTCGGAAATATACGTAACCAAGCAACAAAGGATACGCTAAAGCTTTCAAGCGATATCATGCGCAAGACGCTGGAGGTTTTAGATGTAATACCTGATTCATCCAATATTGTTGTGGAGAGTTCTATTTCAAAGAATACAATAGTAATTCACAGCTCTTTTGGTACAAAAGTAAATAACACCATCGCCTCTTTGATGTCAACAATACTTTCATCACAGTTGGGGTATTTAGTTGAAACCAGAGCTGACTCCTACAGAATTGTGCTTTCTTCGAGCGCTAGGATCGGAAAAAGCCTGATGGAATCTTTCTTCAATGACGTCTTCGACATAGAAGCAGTACTAATTGCCTCTATGGACGGAACCCATAACATAAATTGGAAGGTCTGGATGGTGTCGAAAAGGTTCGGAATAGTAAATAAGGGAGTCGTCTATGACAAAAGAATCGCTCGTGTAATATACGACAGATACTCAAAAACTCCAGTTAGTAAAGAATCAATACGAGAATTGGTTCATGATAAATACGATATTATTAGAACACAAAATATATTCGAGATGTTCCGAACGAGATCTATTTCCCTACATTGGAGGGAAGTTGATGAGTTCTCAGCGTTGGCAAAACCAATCTTGGAACATACTTCCAAATTTTCAGCTAACCCTTTGAGTATAGAAAAGGGTGTAATAGAATTGGTAAGGGAAAGACTGGAGAAGACAAAACATAAACTGATCTGCGTGAGGTGTGGCAGATGGGAAAGACTTATGCAAACAAGAGAGATATCTGATAGGATCTCCTGTCCTCTTTGCCATTCTAGGCTAGTGACAGCTACATCGTATTTCGACAGTGAGTTGGACAAAATAATAACAAGAAAACTCTATGGGGAGCTGCTATCAGATGAGGAAAACCACAAATTTAATCGGGCATGGAAAGTAGCATCGCTAATAAACAACTTTGGCAAGAGGGCACTCATAGTTTTGGCCGGCTATGGAATAGGGGCCGACAGCGCCGCACGTATCTTGCGTAACACAGATCAAGATTCGGAATTATATAGGGCAATCTACGAAGCGGAAAGGCAGTACGTGATGACTCGGGGATTCTGGAAGGATTAAACTCGGACTTATAATATCTTCTGGTTTGTAGTGGCAATATCAGTAATTTACTCAGGACATTAGGTCAGAAAGCTATTGCAGAGATAAGGGAACGGGGGGTCAGTTCATCCTCACTATGGATGAGAACGGCCTTAAAGTGAGTTCCTGCTTTGCCCCTGTTCTGCTGTTGATGGTAGCCCCTGCGACCTTTATCCTGTCTCCTACGTTCAGTTTCCTGATTTCTGAGCTTTGCTCTCGCCAACCTATCAATTTGATCTCTCCGGTGTCGTCGCCTACTATGGTATCCGCAAGCGGAATGATCTCTGCGCTTTTAGTACTCACCTCTGTTTCGTTTGGCGTTTGAAGCACTATGGCTTCTATGAGAACAGGATCCTGAGAAGAACCGACATCCTTTATTTTGGATTCAAGTAGAGAGGCGCGGGGAAATGAAGAATCATCCTCTACCACTCTAATGTAGGAATCATCAGCAGACAATACGATGGAACTCCCAAAGATCCTGCTTGGAATACATTCGACCACCGTGTCTTGGCTGATTTCAGAAGTCATGAGGCTGCCATCAATGTTGAGCGTGAAATATTTATGTGACCTATCAACTGCTAGACAGCTAATTGTTCCTCTCTTAGTCTCTCTTCCAACAGATATTATCCTTAGGGGCATTACTTCTACTTCGAGTTGGTTTCCTGAGAATTCCAATAAAGTTCCCTCGTCACCGTGTACCTCATAATCTGAATTTCCGTACTGAGGGTTTCCTTGTTTGATCCGAACCCCTATCAATTTCAGTTGTATTCCATCTTCCAATACTTTTGGAATTTTGAGTTCATCAACATTCCAAATTATTGCGCGAACAGATCTACTATCATCTTTATTGGATAATTGTAACTGAAGTGATTTACCAGCTTCTCCTCTGGTATTGGTGAACTCCGAGATCCTAGGGTTCGAACTCACTCTGCCCGTTACCACAGCAAAATCACGTGGTTGTTTTATATCATCCACACCGATGGTAATAGAATCAATATCAGGAACAGATGAATTATTATCGTGTACTTTTTCGATGGAACTGTTAGAACCTAGATTAACGAGAGGACTTCCATTAAGTGACGATTTAACATAGCCTCTAGATATCTTTATCAAATCGCCTGGCTTCAATTCCTTCTCATCAGGAAAATTAGTAAGTGAGTCCCACAACTTGATTTTTACTGCGGAATCATTATCGTAAATAGTAATGGTTCTGTTCCTGATTTCCTCCTGAGTTTCCTTTCTTACAAATTTACGGGTGGGATAAATATTCATAACTCGTCCGGTAACGGTTATGTCTTTAGCACCTATGTATAGATCCTTGATTCCAGAACCTGTCTTTGGAGCATTTTCGAACGACACCCCTAGATCTGCTGCTACAAGAAAAAGAGCTCCTTGGTCAGTAAGGTATCCCGCACCAATAGTTCTTTTCTTTTCCTCAATCATATCCTTAACAATCTCCGCATTTATCTCAGGTTTCTCCTGAAGGATTATCTCTATCATTCTCTTAAAATCCGTAGACATTATCAATTTCCTCCATGTGTTGTAGCACCGTAACCTAGATTATTATCACGTCGTCCTTGCCTATATGCTTTGGCGAAAATTGGATCATACTTAACTTGAACGCTTATCATACGAGCTTAGTTTAAGATTGCTATCCTGTTAACTAATTTCAAAAAGATTCTTTCCTATGCTTTTTTATAGATACATATCATTAAAAAAGGAAAATAATAGTGGATATGGCAATAGCTACGACTTCAAGATGTTTATCCATATGCAAAACTGGCTCAGGATCCTTTCACTATTGATTTTAGCTTTACAATTAGATGGGACATGCTGATTGGTTTGATAATGAAGTCCTTTACATCGATCGAAGGCAAGACTTTGTTAAATTCTTCTCTATTGATTTCAAAGGCGGTTATAAAGGCTATCTTCATAGATGGGTTTTTTTCCTTTATTCGACGGTACAATTCAAAGCCGTTCATTTTTGGCATACGAATATCCGTTAATATTAAATCGTAATAATCCCTAGGGTGATTATCAAAAGCCTGCAGAGCCAATTCACTGCTATGAAAAGTGTCTACTCTAAATGAATTATTATCCGCTTCTAGATCTCGTTTTATTATACGTAAAATATCTTTTTCGTCATCAACAACCATCACTTTTATGGGGCCTTCGTCTGATGAATTGTTGACCATGATATTTCCAAAATAGCGCAACTATTATTAAACATTGTTGAACGAACCACTGATTTGTTCGAGAGACAAGATAATTACATTATAATCTCCTGTAGATCTTCAGTCAAAGCTTATCAAGGTCGCTACCTGCGATAGGCAATGAAAAGTAAAATGTTGCTCCCGGTCCGATTTGGTTGTTTTCAGCCCAGATCCTACCACCGTGCGATTCTATAATACTTTTTGATATAAAGAGTCCTAAGCCAGTTCCCCGATCCGATTTCGTGATAAATTTCGAAAAAAGATTCGGAAATATCTCGTGATCTATTCCGCTGCCTGAATCTCTTATACTGACAATGACCTCCCTATCAGTTTCACTGGTATCTATCGTTATCAATCCTTTATCGGTGAATTTAATAGCATTGTTTAGCAAGTTGGTTATTACCTGAGATAATCTGCCTTTATCCGCATTGATGAATATGTCCCTAGGTGTATATTCTATATCTGGAAAACGTGATCCTTCATACTCAAATCTCTTTATGTCGGCAAGATTACTCAGTACTACGTCCTTAAGGTTAAACATTTCCTTATTTAGTCTCAAAGAATTGCTCTCAATTCTGGTAACATCTAATATGTCGGATGCCAATCTGTCCAGCCTCTTTGCATTACGTATTAGGGAAGAGACCTGGTCCCTTTCTATTTGTATCCTGAGATCTTCGCTATCAAATTGCCGTTCAATATATTGTGCGTCTCCTAATATCGGCATGATAGGGGTGCGCAACTCATGAGCCGCTACATTTATGAATTCCTTCTGCATCCTGTCGTGAACCTTCAGTTGTTCATTAGCAGTAGCAAGTAGTCTATTTGACTCAATTAAGGAATCATTTGCCTTCTTTAACTCCAGAGTCCTGTTCGTTACCGAAGTTTTGAGCCTTTTATTCCATGAAAGAATAATAAATGCGATTCCAACAGCTATTGCTCCTATAATCATGACAACTAATGTGCTAAAGTTTTTTTGCTGATCTATTAGAAGCCCAACATCGCTTGTCAAGGTATGCGGCGATCCTATGTACAATGTCCAAAGTTGTTTTCCATCGATTATTATGGGCCGGTACGAGATTGTAGTAGTCTTGTCACTTATTGAAACATCCTGAGCACCAGCCTTAGGCCCGAGCGAACGCTTCAATATATCATTGTACGAATCTTTGATATCCGAAGGGATAGTAGATTGAAAATCTCTCGATAAGAAGTTTTTGCCAATTAAAGACTCGTTTCTCGCATAAAGAAAAATGCCATTCTTATCCATTAGGCCTATGTTGCTTACAAGCTCAGGAGAGAGCCTATCTTGCAAAAATTTTCCTACTCTATTTACATCGATGGCAGACACAATTACGCCTCTGAATGTGTCTGTTGTATTGAGTGGATCACTATTTCTTACTGCATCTTCAGTCCTGTCAAAGATAGGAAATGAAATGAAAATTTTATCGCCGCTAGGGGATCGGTTAACGGTGCTATAATAAGGAAGCTTTGTGCTTCTAGGAGTCAAATAGTACTCCGTTTTGCTAAGGTCAACACCTCTTTCAAAATCTAATTCTGCGTCACCGCTATTGCTCCAAGAAGTAACTTTTCCGTTGGAATCCAGCAAATAATAAGCATTCGTTAATTCGTCGGTGCTGTCCTGTGCATTATTTAATAGAAACTTGACGGTTTGATTATCAGAGTATAACAATGGCAGCGAGTTTGTAAGAGCAGCTAAGTTACTCGTAATCGAATTAATGCTATGAATTAGTATTTGTGATAAGTGATAGGCCTCTATTCTAGCATTAGATCTAACATCGTCGGATGCTACTCCGGCAATTTTACTAGCGGTAAAAGAAGAGTACTGATAAGAAAGAACTGACAAGATCGTCGCTATTATTGCGATGAAAAAGAGTAAACCTATGTTGCTTTTAGAGAGTAATGTATCTATCACTAATGTAGCTAGTGTGTGCGTAGACTATAGTTAAATATTCTGCCGCTCTTATTACACCGAATGTTTGAGGAGATTTCTTCAGGTATAACCTGAAAATCCTTATTAAAATGCACTACATCAAATTGCTAGTGCATTTTACATAGTTTCTGAAAAGGATAGCTATGAGGAGGAGCTCCTTAATTCAAATTCGAATTATATTCAATTAAATATTCCGTGGCTAGTGTTTCTGAAGTCTAAAACCTTGGCAACTCGCGTGACTGATAAGGAAGTATCGGTTTGTGTTCCTCTCCATTTTTGCTAGTTCATTGTGGATCGTCTTAAACAATCATTTTTTAGTGAGTCAGCAAACTCGGAATATTGCCACATTCTTTCGACCCATGCTGTAGACCATCCATTATCAGATTCCTCATAATCCTTTATTCTAGAAGAAACATAGAAAATATACTCTGTGTCACTTTGCCACGCAATAACCCACGCAGCTCGACTAGTAGAACAACATATACTTCATAATCCCTCTCGTGGGACTAAACCATCGCTAACTTGCTTTTCGAAGTACAATATTTCATTTCCGTCTTCCATTTGTTTCTCTTGCACTTTCCGACTGGAATACCTCGTTCCTCTAGGTTCTGAAGTTGTTCTTTTTGATTCTCTTTATCTCCATTCTGTAATCTTCTCCCAACGCATGTATCTTGTGTAAAGGAGATAAGCTTGAAGCATCTATTGCATAGTTTATCTATTTCCCGTTCCGTAGGTCAGGGATCTTTATAGGAGTCTATAGTGTTGAATACTTCCTGAGGCTATTGTCCACATGCGGCGGGATGCTGTATATAACGGCCTCTGCTAGGTATGTTTTTCTTCCTGTGGCACTCTTTTTGGTTAAAATATTCATGCTCTCTGGAAGCTTTTGGTCAATTAAATTCTTCTTCTAAGGTCTTCTTTTTGTGTCGCATTTGAAAAAGACTGTCAGTCTTTGCCAGCGCTTCTCTCTTGCTGAGCTTGCGAGCCATGGATTGTAAAAGCAAATAGTTCTCTGGTATTACCATTCCTGTCTGGTCGTCAGAATAAGGTATTTTCACTACGTCCTGTTCCACACGAACAACTTCTTGGTGAATATGCACCATATTGGTATCTCCATGGGAAAATCCTAGTTCCATTGCTTTTTTCCTTACCTGGGCAGTTCCTGAAGCCGAATTCAAAATTGCAATCCCAAATTCTTTTCTGAAAGTTTCCATAATTGAATCCTTGCTCGGTGCCTTTGTTTTGAATCTTATTGACATTTGATGAAGGTGCATCATTCTCGAAGGCACCTTGTAAGCATCCACATACAGGTTGGCCGTGGGTATGAAATCTTTAACATCATCTTGATGATGAGGATTAGCGTCCCACTCGATTGAATCCTTCACCTGCTTGGAATCCTCCAGATCGGCCCATCTCCTTATCAAAGCTACGTCAAACCGTGTTATTTCATCCCGAAATCCTTCGATCAAGGGTTGGATAATCCGTCCCATTCCTGAAACATTGCAACTCCCTTGGATGACATAAGTTCGGTCACTAGCTTTCTCGTAGTTGACCCTTGAGTTGTGAATCATATCAGCAACTGAGTACTTGCCGTGCCTATGTTCACCGCCCTGAAAGATTGCAGGCCTATCTATAGGATCGTATAATTTCTTCTTGTTAAGAAATCCTCCACCTTCTTTAGCCGCATCTATTACTATATCGCATCTTTCTACTGCTTGCTCTATAGTGCCGGTAGGTTTGTACCGTTTATCTGTAAATTCCTTCATTTTCTCTTTAGGAACATAAACATCAAAATTGTTTCGGAGGGCCTCCTGCGTTTTTTCGTCAGCGGTATATTTTGCGATTCCTACCAGCTGAATCTCTTTGTCGCCCGAAATTGCGCTGGCAAGTCTGCGACCTATGTTTCCATAACCATTTATGAAGACTTTAGTCAATATGGATCACAAATGAAGTTAAGTTGAAAGTGTGTCCAACATTTAATATAGCTTGCGAACTTAAGCGAATGGCAAAGGGAGTTGGTTTCACAATCAGGGAGTATGCAAAATCAGATAAGATAGTTGTATCACGACAAAACAGCCTGTTATATTGTCTTCATCGTCAATACAACCAAAAAATTCGTCATCCTCGTATCTAATAATGTATTTCTAGTCGACATCCTAGAAGGTTTTTATGCTTATTCTCCTCTCAAAAATGTAGTGACAACGGGCGTTGAGGATTCTAGTTATCGATAACTATGACTCATTTGTTTACAACATCGCTCAGATATTGGGGAAACTTGACGCTCAAGCCATAGTACAACGGAACGACGAACTAAGTTCTGCCTCAGTCTTGGAAATGAACCCAGACGGTATCATTATATCCCCCGGACCTGGACACCCAGCAGATCGGAGGTACTTCGGAAACTGTACAGATATTATAGTCAACTTAGGACCAAAAACACCTATTTTGGGTATCTGTCTAGGGCATGAAGGAATAGTTAATGCATTCGGAGGGAAAATAATAAATGCGAAAAAGGTTAGACATGGAAAAACCAGTCCAATTGAATATAAGTCTAGCGAACTATTCGAAAATATAACTAATCCATTTAGAGCTACCCGATATAACTCTCTTGTCGCTGACCCAAAAAATATCCCTAGTTGTCTGGAAGTAACCGCTAGGGCTCTCGATGACAGCGAAGTGATGGGAGTAAGACATAAACAATACCAAATAGAAGGCGTTCAATTTCATCCTGAGTCAGTTCTAACGGCGTCCGGTCCGAAGATACTTCAGAATTTTATAAATATATTAAAAAAATGAGTCTCGATGCAAGACTTTCCTCGAATAATCCAAAAGCTAGTTTCTAGAAAAGAGCTTTTCGATGATGAGATATTTTATGCGTTGAATCTAATACTGCAGGGCAAAGCGTCAGAGGCCTCTACCGCATCCTTTCTGATAGCCCTTCGTATGAAGGGAGAAACACCATATGAACTTAAGGTAATGATGCAGATAATCAAAAAGCATGCAATCAGGATTACTCCGAGAACTGGAGGGCTATTGATTGACACCTGTGGGACGGGGGGTGGCCGGATAAATACGTTTAATATTAGTACTGCATCTGCAATAATTGCTAGCTCGGCAGGAGCAAAAGTAGCCAAACATGGTAACAGGTCGGCCTCAGGCATCTGTGGAAGTGCGGATTTTATGGAACAAGTTGGACTTAACCTAGAATGCCCAATCCCAGATATACTCGGGGCAATAGAGCATACCGGATTGGGTTTTCTTTATGCTCCGAAGTTTCATCCCGCCTTACAAAATGTCGCGTCGGCAAGAAGAGCAATTGGAATCAGAACCGTTTTTAACATTATTGGTCCTCTAAGCAACCCTTGCACTAACCTAAGCGGACAATTAATAGGCGCTCCTGAGCCTAAAATGATTGAAACTTTAGCACTCGCACTGCAGCAATCAGATACGGAAAATATAATGTTGGTCAATTCAAAGGACGGACTGGATGAGCTTTCCAATACTTGTGAAAACTATATTACCTGGGTAAGACGAAAGGAAGTAAAACACACTAGTCTTCATCCTCGTGAAGTAGGAATAGAACTCGCCAAACTAGAAAACTTGACAGTGCATTCTAAGGAGGAATCTATAGGACAGACATTGCGGGTGATCTACGGGGTAGCTGACAGGCAAAAACAAGATATCGCAATTTTAAATGCATCGGCTGCATTGGTCATTGCAAAGGCATCCGCAAACTTTCGAGAGGGGGTAGAGCTTGCTCGAGACGCCATAAAGGACGGGAGAGCTCAGAGAAAACTGTCGGATTACATACGACGTTGTGGCCAAATACAGGTATTACTCGAAATGGAGAAAAGATTTCTTCGATGAATTTTTTCGATTTTCAACAATTTAGTTAATCTTATTGCGAGTCTCTTAGTAGATAACTGGTTATAGGACAACAACGCATTGCTGGAAAACTTAACTGCACAGCATACCAGAGCCAGGCTATGTATTAGCATAAGCCATCTTGTTGTTCAACAGAAGATTAGGTATTTCGATTATTGATCCTAATCCTATTCAATTTAGGTCCTACTACAAAGCGGGTCGAGCCTCGGCAATCCTGATGATTTTCTAAGACCAACACGTGGGCACCGTTAGTCGAATGAGTCTAATAATAGTCAGGATAAGCTGATATGGTTTATGTTATTGCAATACTCAAGCAATTACAAACGAGCAACGCACAACACACAATAACTCGAAGGAGCCATATATTTTTATTCTGCGAAATACTTTAGGTTGTGAGCTAGGAAGATTATATTGCCAAAATTGGATGACAATCCAGTTCCCAACATAATGTCTTTAGGATGGAATGATTTGGTTCTTTTAAAACGTAAGCTTTCATCATCTCTTAGGAATACTACTCAAAATATCATTAATATTGATACAAACAAACTTCCTAGGATTAATCAACAAATATACGAAGAAAAAACAGCACTTTACGGTTTAATAACGAAATCCAAGCGCAATCGAATGGACATTAAGGCCGCTAATGCTGAATTGCTCGCTCTTAGTGAAAAAATCAGCCAATCAAAGAATTTCCTCGGTATAATGCAAAATCGGTTACCACGAGAAACAGAGGATTCGCTGTTGAACGTTGTTAAAGTTAACGAATCTC
>OBLR010000204.1_pt1 | contig 12922 bp, 8 predicted proteins | sample 1519891 | NCBI WGS metagenome assembly OBLR01 (sample SAMEA3113583, study PRJEB22503) | soil metagenome | reverse complement strand
CCCGCTCGGCGTCGCCATGGCGGGCCGCGAGGTCTACGACCCGTACAAGGACTGAGCTCCGCCGGACCCTCTAGGCCGCACCCGGAGGCCCGTCGTTCAGCTCCTGCCCAGCTCGAGCGCGAGGACGACGAGCAGGACGCCGGCGATCAGGAGCACGCCGAAGAGCGCCGGCAGCCAGTACATCCACCGTGTGGCACGCGCCTCGAAGGCGGCCCGCTCGTCCTCTCTGGATCTCTCCCAGGACTCTTCCATCAGCCTCCATACACCTCGAGCACCGCTCGGGGTCCCGTAGGACGCCCCGCTCTCCCTCTGGGTCCTCGGTCCCAGAAGCCGGCACCGTAGCAGCCGTCCCGAAGGGAGGACAAACCCTCGCTCAACCCTTACGGACCGCAAACAGAGCGGCCTCCGTCAGGAAAGGAGAGCCGGAGAGGCGAGAAGCTCCGCCTGGAGCGACCGGGCCTGCCCCGCGGCGACCTCGTTGCCCTTCCGCTCGTAGAGCCGAAGGGCCTCTCCGACGGCGGTGACCGCTTCCGTCCCGCGTCCGGCCAGGCGCAGGACCTCCCCCAGGTCGAGAAGGGCATGGGCGTGCATGTTGAGGAAGTCGGTCGCCTCGGCGAGCTCGAGGGCGTTCCGGGCGAGCTTCTCGCCCTCCGGGAGCCGGCCTCGGCGAGCGAGGATCTTCGCCCTCCCACCGCGCCAGTAGACGTTCGCGGAGAGGTCCTCGTCGGGCGCCGCCTCCTCGCTGATCTCGGTGAAGCGGAAGGCCTCGTCGTAGCGGCCCTGCGCGTACACGACGTGTGCCAGCATGGCGGCGAGCGTCGAGAGACCGCTCTTCTCGCCCATCGCCTCGAGGATCTCGTAGCCCTCGCGCAGCCTTCGCTCGGCGGCATCGGGCCTGCCCGCGAGCATCTCCAGGATCCCCCAGATCTCCGAGGCCACGGCCGCCGCGACGCGCAGTCCCACGTCCTCGATGATCGCGCGGTCGCGCTCCAGGAGCTCGCGCGCCTCGTCGAACCTCCCCTCCATCGCGACGAGCCCTGCGAGCGCGCGGTAGGCAAGCGCCTTCACGCGCTGCTGGCGGGGAGGCAACCCGAGGAGCTCGTCGCAGCGCTCGATGGCTTCGGACACGGGACGCGGGCCGAAGAGGCCCGCCCCGAGGAGGAGGTTGAGGCTGTAGGCCTCCGCACGCTCGTCGCCCGAGCGCCGGGCGTACTCGAGCGCGCGCAGGACGGCCTCTTCCGCACCGGACGCGTTGCACCGGAGCCAGGGGAACCACGCGCGCACCGACCACGCCTTGGCGAGCCCGCGCTCGTCCCCCACCCCCTCGAGCACCTCGATGGCGCGATCCGTCGCCGCCAGGAGGGGCGGGGCGGCGAAGTCCGACTCGGTCTGCATCTGCATGCGCAGGCGAACGACGAAGGCCCGCGCCTCGCGCGACCGTTCGCCCGAGGCCGCCGCCCGCTCGATCGCCTCCGTCAGCACTCCCTCGGCCTGCTGGAACTCCCCGCTCTCCCGGAGGGCGTCGCCGAGGTCCACGAGCAGGTCGAGCCGGGTGGAGCTCTCGGCCGGCAGCAGCGAGACGGCACGGGAGAGGAGGTTGGCGGCGGCCGGCCCGTCTCCCCGGTCGTAGGCCCGCTCTCCCACGACTGCCAGATGCTCCGCGGCCCGCTCCGCCAGCTCGCGCGCGGCCTCGTCCACCGGGCCGAGCTCGACCTGATAGAGGTAGGCCCGCTCGAGGTGGTAGCCGAGGATCTCCTCCTGCTCCTCCCTCGACGGATCGCTCCCCTCCTCGAGCCAGGTCGCGCAGCGCTCGTGCAGAACCGCCCGGACCTGCTTCGGAATCGCGGCGTACGCGGCTTCGCGTACGAGGTTGTGACGGAAGCGAAAGCCCTCGCCGTGGGCGAAGGGGATGGAGAACGGCCGGACGAGATCCCTGCGGACGAGCGCGTCCAGCTCGCGCCCGAGCGAGGTCCCGTCCTCCTCCGAGTCGCCGAGGCTCGCGAGCGCCTCCTGCGAGAACTCCCTGCCGACGACGGACGCACGCTCGATGACCGTACGCTCGCTCGGCCCGAGGCGGTCGAGCCGGGCGGCGAGGAGCGCCTGGATCGTGGGCGGCGGGACGACGTCGCCGTCGGCGCCGCCGCGCTCGGCGATCATCGCGAGCATCTGCTCGAGGAAGAGCGGGTTGCCCTCCGCGGCCTCGGCTACCCGCGCGCGAGTGTCCTGCGGGAGCGTTCGCTCGCCGAGGACCTGCGCGATCAGCTCCTCCGACTCCTCGTCGGAGAGGGCCTCGAGCAGCATCGACGTCGCGCTGACCTTGCCCCCGCCCCACGTGGGGCGCTCCTCCAGGAGCTCGGGTCGCGCGAGGCAAAGGAGCAGGATCGGGACGTCGCGCGAGAGGTCCACCACCGACTCGAGGAGGTCGACGAAGGTGGGCTCGGCCCACTGGAGGTCGTCGAAGACGAGCAGCAGGGGGCGATCGAGGGCGAGCCCCTGGAGGAGCTTCCGGATCGCCCAGAACGTCTCGTCGCTCGCCGCCTCGGCGTCGGGACGCCCGACTGCGGCGGCCACCCGCGTCGCGATGACGTCCGCGTCCGGATGGTCGGGAAGCAGCGCGGCGATCGCCTCGGCCGTGGTCGCCCCCGCCGCCTGCCGCACGACCTCGGCGAGCGGCCAGAACGTGATGCCGTGCCCGTACGGGAGGCAGCGGCCGGTCAGGATCGTGGCCCTGCCCGCAACCAGGGAGCCGAGCTCGGCCGCCAGGCGCGACTTGCCGATTCCGGCGGGGCCGAGGAGCGTGAAGAGCATCGGCGTCCGCTCTCCGGCGACGCGGTCGAAGGCCTGCTGGAGCATGCCGAGCTCGAGCGCCCGGCCGACCATCGACGTCTCCCGCCGAGCGATGAGGGCGGCGTCAGGAGCGACCTCGAGCAGGCGAAAGGCTTCACCCGAAGCTTCGAAGGAAGCGATCCCGCCGAGGAGCTCGTGCGTCCCCTCGCCGACGAGAATCTCCCCGGGCCTCGCGCTCTGCTCGAGCCGTGCAGCCGCGTCGATCGCCTCGCCGGCGACCGAGGCGCCGGCCATGACCTCACCTGTCTCGATACCGACACGGGCCAGGAGACGGACCCCCCAGTCACGCTCGAACTCTTCGTTCAGGCGCGCGAGGGTCTCTCCCAGCTCGTTCGCCGCCCGGACGGCTCTGAGCGTGTCGTCCTCGTGCACGGCCGGGACGCCGAAGACGGCCATCAGGCGGCTCGCAGGCAGCTCCGTGACGCTTCCGCCGTGGCTCTCGACGATCCCGGCGGCGGTCTCGAGAACCCGAGTTGTGACACGAAGGCGCGTCTCCGGGTCGAGCTGCCCGCCTTCGCGGGCCAGGTCGAGGAAGAGGACGGTCACCGTCTTGCGCACCTCGCGTGGCGGCGCCGCCGCCGCCTGAGGCTCCGGCTCCGCCGCGGCTACGGCCGCGGGGGGAGGCTCGAGCGAGGGGTCCTGTCTCAGGATCGCCCCCTCGAGTCGCTGCAAAGAAGGTGACGGCTCGATCCCGAGCTCGTCCACGAGGAGGCGGCGCGTCGCCTGGTAGAGCTCGAGCGCCTCGGCCTGCCGGCCGGAGCGGTAGAGAGCGAGCATGAGCTGGCCGCGCAGGCGCTCGCGCAGGGGGTGCTCCGCGACGAGGGCCTCGAGCTCGCCGACCAGGTCGGCCCCCCTTCCGAGGGCGAGATGGGCCTCGAACCGCTCCTCGAGCGCAGCCTGGCGCAGCTCCTCCAGCCGGCCGATCTCCCGCTGGGCGAACCGCTCGTAGACGAACTCGGAAAGCGGCGTCCCCCGCCAGAGAGAGAGCGCCTCCTCCAGGGCGGCGAGCGCCGGCTCCGGCGTTCCGCCGGCAAGCTCCTTCCTCGCTTGCTCGACCAGGCGCTCGAAGCGGACCGCATCGACGAGATCGGGGTCGGCGCGGAGCAGGTAGCCCGGCGGCCGCGTGACGAGCGCCTCCCGCCCGACGAGCTTCCGCAGCTGCGAGACGTAGACCTGGAGGGCGTTCGGAGCGCTGCTCGGCGGCGACCCGCTCCAGAGGTCCTCGATCAGCTGCTCGCTCGGCACGACCGTGTTGGCGTGAACGAGGAGCAGGACGAGGAGGGCCCGCGCCTTCGCGCCTTCGAGCGTCACGATCCGCCCGTCGAGGCGCACCTCGAGGGGGCCGAGGATACGGAAGTCGATCTGGGCGGAGGGGCTCAGATGCCGAACGTAGCACGAAGGCCCGCCGGACGCTTCCACGCGGAGCGGCGTGCTTTAAGGCGGCCTTAAGCAGGCATTCAGTGCGGACCGGTTCACTGACGCCTCGTGATGGATTGCCTGGCGCCGGCAAGCCCCCCGGCACCCGCGCTCGACCGCGCTGGTGCCGGGGTCTCCCTCTGTTAACGGGCGGGCTTGCCTCTTGCCTCCTCGGCCCCGGGCCTTAGACTGCTGGGTAGAGAGGCGCGTGGATCAGGGTCGACGGGGGTGACGAGCAACTGGGCTGCCCGCAGGAGGAGGGGAGCGGCGCCCGCCTCCACCGCGTCCTAGAGTCATGAGCGTGTCCCGCCTCGTCTTCCTCCGTCCGCTGCGCGAGCGTGACTTCGCGCTCGTGTTCGCGGGCACGACGGTCTCCGCGCTGGGCGACGGCCTCTACTACATCGCGCTCGCCTGGCAGACGTACGAGCTCTCGAACATCCCCACGGCGATGTCGATCGTCGGCGTCGCCGCGACGTTGCCCCAGCTCGTCTTCCTCCTCGTCGGCGGCGCTCTCTCCGACCGCATGGACAAGCGCCGCCTGCTGGTGGCCGCCGACCTCCTCCGCGGGATGGCGATCGGGCTGATCGGCGTCCTCTCCCTCACGGGCGCGCTCGAGCTCTGGATGCTCGTCGCGCTGGTCGCGGTCTATGCGGCCGGCACGTCGCTCTTCACGCCGGCGGCGACGGCGCTCTTACCGGTCATCCTGCCCAGGGAGGAGCTGGGACGCGGGAACGCCCTCCTGACCTTCTCGCGCACGGCCTGCGTGCGCGTCGCCGGGCCGGGGCTGGGAGGAATCGCCATCGCCCTCTTCGGCGTCGGCTGGGCCTTCGTCGGGGACGGCATCTCCTTCTTCCTCTCCGCGCTCACCCTGCTCGCCCTGACCAAGCGGGAGTTCCCGTCCGGCGCGCGCGAGAGCCTCCTGGGAGAGATCGGCGAGGGCCTTCGCTACGTGCGCGGCGAACGCTGGCTGTTCGTCTCCCTGGCGGCCGCCCCGGTCGGGCTCCTCTGCTACATGGGGCCGATGCAGGTGCTGCTCCCCTTCGTGGTCAAGAACGAGCTCGAGGACGGGGCGCGGGCGCTCGGGATCATCCTCGCCTCCGGAGGCGCCGGCGCCCTGCTCGGGAGCCTGCTCATCGGCCAGCTGGGACAACCGCGGGAGCGCGTCCTCGTCATGTACATCCTCTGGGCGCTCTCCACCTTCGGCATCGCCGGCTACGCGGTCTCCGACGAGCTCTGGCAGTTCGCCGCCGTCTGCTTCGTCGCCATCGCCGGCCTGATCGTCGGCGGCATCATCTGGACGACGCTCCTGCAGGAGCTCGTGCCCGAGCGCCTGCTCGGTCGCGTGGCCAGCGTCGACGTGCTCGTCTCCTTCGCCTTCGTCCCCCTCTCCATGGCCATCACCGGCCCCATCGCCGACGCGATCGGCGCCAGGACGACGATGCTCGTCGCCGGCCTCCTGGGCGGCCTCCTCCTGCTGTCGGTGCCGTTGGCGCCGTCCCTGCGCGCTCTCAACCAGGCCGACAGCGCCCGGGCGCACGCCGGGAGGGACCAGCGCGGTGTCTCACGGGAAGCGCCGCCCAGCCTTCCAGAGCCGACAGCCGATGCTCCCACGCCCGCCGGCGCAACCGAGCCCGAGGCCCAGAGAGCAGCGACGGCCTCCGACCTGCGCTAGTGCCCCTCCAGGCAATACACGCCTGCTTCTGGCCCGCGATTACACGGCGCCAGACCCCTCCCTCGCCCTTCCCAAGGCTTTCTAGCCTTGCCTGCGGGCGAGTGGGGACTCTGGCTTGGTACTCGCGACCCAGAAGCTAGGCAGCATCACCTGAAGGAGCACTAGTCAACGCGGGCGCCGCAGGTGCGGAACGGATCGCCCCGGACCTCGGGCCAGCGCTGCCCGGCCTCGGGACCGACCTCGACCAGGAGCTGCCGCTCGCGAACGCGCTCGAATTCGCTGCCGGCCGCGCTGAAGAGGGCCCGCGTGATCTCCCAGTGCCGATCGTCCTTCCCTCCGTCCGCCAGGTCCCCGAGCGTGACGACGAGCGTCCCCGGCTCTGCGGCGCAATCCACGCCGGCCGGAAACTCGTCGTACAAGGGGAACAGGTCGTCGACGTCCGTCCCCAGCAGGCGCATGCGCGTCAATCGGCCGTCGCCCATCGTGAAGACTGCGCCCGGCTGATACACGGCAGCCGGCGAGAGCGCGATCACGGGCTCCACCCCGGAGCGCCCGTCGATCTCGGCCAGGAGCAGGAGGCCCGGATCGGTTCCCGGCCAGGGAAGAGGAGCCACGGGGGCGACGCTCGCATCCCCTGCGGCGCTCTCGACCACGAGGACGTACCGGCACCGCGCCGGCCGCTCCTCGTCCGCCCGCAGCGTGACCCGATCGTCCCGGCCGTCCCCGTCGACGTCGCCCACGAGCTCCTTCCCCTCGGCTCGGTACGAGGCCGGAAGATCCGAGCTGCCGCTCACGATCTCGTCGCACGTGGGCGTTTCGGACACCGTCGTCGTGGACGACGCGGCCGGCGGGTCAGGCGCCGCCTGGTCGGAGCGCCCGCAACCGAGTACCAGGACGGTCGCGAAGCAGCCAACCGCGGTCGTGACGATGAATCGGAATGTGGCCGTCGTGGACATCTTCCTCCCTCGATCGGTCGGACGCCAGACGGCATCTCGGGGAAGGAGTCGTGGCTCGAGCTGCGAAAGCCGTGGGTTCGCATGGACAACCTGAGCGGACACCTGCGGCGTGCGGCGGCGGGGGTCGGCGCCGTGCTCCTCCTCGCCGGGATGGTCGAGAGCGCCGACGCGCACCCTCGCTACACCGTGCGCTGGGGCGACACGCTGACCGGCATCGCCTCGCAGCACGGGACGACCGTCCGGGCGCTGGCGCGCCTGAACGGGATCGACCCGTCGAACATCCTCCTCAGCGGAGCGACCCTGCGGCTACCCGCGGCCGGCGGCGCCGGCGGCCGCTCTCACCTCGTGCGCCGCGGGGAGACGCTGAGCGGGCTCGCCGCCTCTTACGGCACGACTGTGGCGGCCCTCGTCCGGGCCAACGGCCTTTCCTCCGCCAATCTCATCTTCGCTGGGGCGCACCTGCGCATCCCGGGCTCGTCGGCGGGTCGTGCGCTCCCCGGCGCGGGCCCGGCGACCTCGTGGGACGTCGCGAGCACGATCGACTACTGGTCGCACTACTACGGCGTCGACCCGCGGCTCGCCCGCGCCCTCGCGTGGATGGAGTCGGGCTACCAGACGCAGATCGTCTCCCCGGCCGGAGCCCGCGGCGTCATGCAGGTCACGCCGAGCGCCTGGGCGTTCGTCGAAGAGGTGCTGCTCGGTGCTCGCGTTCCGCGCACCGCCGCCGGCAACGTCAGGGTAGGCGTCGCCTACCTCCATCATCTCCTGGGCGAGTTCGGCGGCAGGGAGCGTCTGGCTCTCGCCGCGTACTACCAGGGCCCGCGAGGAGTCCGGACTCAGGGCCTCCTTCCCGAGACACGCCGCTACGTCGCGGACGTGCTCGCGCTCAAGGGCCGGGTCTAGGCCGCTCGACCGAACCGCTCACTTCGCCGCCGGCTCGTACGTGAGGACGACGACGCCGTCGGGACCGACCGGCTTGGTCTCGACGAGTCGAAGCGGAGTCGTCTCGCCGCGGTCTCCGAAGAGACGCTTGCCGCTTCCGAGAACGACCGGGAAGACCATAAGCCTGTACTCGTCGACGAGGTCGTCCTCCATCAGCGTCTCCACGAGCATGCGGCTGCCGTTGACCAGGATGTCCCCGCCAGACTGCTCCTTCAGCCGGGAGACCTCTTCGGCGACGTTCCCCCTGATCACGGTCGTGTTGTTCCAGTCGGCGTGCTCGAGCGTGGTCGACACGACGAACTTGGGCATGGTGTTGAACTTGTCGGCGAACTCGCCCGTTCTCGACGGCCAGGCCTCCGCGAAGCCTTCGTAGGTCACTCGGCCCAGGAGCAGGGCATCGCTCGCCATCACCTCGTCGAACTTGAACTTGTCCCCGTCGGGGCCGCGGTCGAACTGAAAGGCCCAGCCTCCGCGCTCGAACTTCTCAGAGCCGCCCGGGTCTTCCATGACCCCATCCACGGTCACGAACTGGGTAACGATCAGCTTCCGCACCTCGAACCTCCTCCTCTAGGTCTCTTGAGCTCAGACCGCCCGCAGAGGCCGGACTCATCGGTCGCCCGCGCCGGAATGATGTCAGCGTCCTGAAGGGGCGATTTGCTCGTCACCCCTCGCTGTGCGAACATGTGTTCGTGTCGCGGGTGGGCACCATCCTCCACGCCGACCTCGACGCCTTCTTCGCCTCGGTCGAGCAGCGCGACGATCCCCGTCTGCGCGGCCGTCCGGTCGTCGTCGGAGCCGGGGTCGTGCTGGCGGCCAGCTACGAGGCCAAGGCCTACGGCGTCCGCACGGCGATGGGCGGCCGGCAGGCCCGCCGGTTGTGTCCGCAGGTCATCGTGGCCGAGCCGCGGATGTCCGCCTACGCCGAGGCGAGCAAGGCCGTGTTCCGGGTCTTCGAGGACACCACGCCGTTGGTGGAGGGGCTGTCGATCGACGAGGCGTTCCTCGACGTGCGCGGGATGAGACGGCTCTCGGGCTCGCCCGCCGAGATCGCCGTGCGCCTGCGGCGCGACGTCCGGGAGCGGGTCGGCCTGCCCATCACAGTCGGGGTGGCCAGGACGAAGTTCCTCGCCAAGGTGGCCAGCGGCGTGGCCAAGCCGGACGGCCTCCTCGTCGTGCCGACCGACCGCGAGCTGGCGTTTCTCCACCCGCTGCCGGTCGAGCGGCTCTGGGGCGTCGGGGCGGTCACGGGCCGCAAGCTCCGCGAGCGGGGGATCAGGACCGTCGGCGACGTCGCCGTGCTCGCCGAGGAGGCGCTGGTCGCGATTCTCGGACGCGCGGCGGGGCGTCACCTGCACGCGCTCGCGCACAACCGCGATCCCCGGCCGGTCCGGCGCGGCCGGCGCAGGGGGTCGATCGGGTCGCAGCGCGCGCTCGGCCGCTCACGGAAGTCCGCCGACTCGATCGACGCCGCCCTCGTCGCCCTGGTCGACCGCGTCACGCGCCGGATGCGGGCGGCCGGGCGCGTCGGCCGCACGGTCGTCGTCCGCCTGCGCTTCGACGACTTCTCGCGGGCGACGCGCTCGCACACGCTCCCCCAGGCGACCGCCCACACCCACACGATCCTCACCACGGCGCGAGGGCTGCTGGCCACGGCCATGCCGATGATCGAGCGCCGCGGGCTGACGCTGGTCGGAGTGGCCGTCGGCAACCTCGCCGACGACCGAGCCGTCCAGCTCGTCCTCCCGTTCGACCGGCACAGCGGCTTCACCCTCGACGCGGCGCTCGACGACGTGCGGGATCGCTTCGGGACAGCGGCGATCACTCGTGCCGTGCTCCTCGGCCGCACAGACCGCCCGGGGCCGCCGCTGCTTCCCGACTAGAGCGGACTATCCGAGGGGAGCGAGCAGGGCCTTCTTCCCCTCGAAGGCGAAGAGGAGCAGGTCGACCATGCGGAACGTCGTCGTGTCGGGGCCGAGCGTCGGACGCCAGGCTGAGTCGCGCACGATCGACGCCTGACTCCCCTCCATGGCGCGGTGGAAGGTCTCCGCGACGATCTGCGCGCCGACTCCGCTCAGCCGGCCTCTGTTGAGCTCGGCCTCGCGCAGCACGTAGAACCAGAGCGGCGTGTCCCGGACGAGCGCGACCCGCTGCTGCCGGGTGAGCCCGCCCAGCTCCGCTCCGTTCTTCCCCGCCCGGATCTGCGCTTTCGTGAGCCTGGTCAGCGTCACGCCCTTGCTCCTCAGGAACGTGGCCATCTGCTGGCCGGTGGCGAGCCTGACCATCCTCGCCCTGGTCAGGTTGCGAAACGCCAGGTTGGCCTCGGCGGCGGCGAAGCCGGGGAGGCGCCTCAGCGGGTTCACGAGGGTGGTGTCGATGCGCATCGCCCGGTTGAACCTACGCTCCGGCACTGTCAGGGCGGGCCGGCCGGCTTCCCCGAAGTCGTACAGCCGCCGGAAGTCCGCGATCCACGTGCTCGGCAGCCGCTGCCCGCCTCCGAGGTCGCCGCTGCCGGCCGAGAACACGAACAGGAGGTCTAGAGACCCGAAGCCGTCGTCGAAGATCTTGTTCCAGTTGTAGGCACGTCGGATCATGGAGTGCCCCAGCCGGAAGGCGGCCACGGAGAACTCGATCGGCATCGTGGGGACGTCGGTCGGCCCGGCCCCTGGCTCGAACGCCTTCCGGCCCCCGCTGAAGACGCTGTTGACGACCCCGCGGGCGCTGATGCGCGGAAGGTAGTCGGTGCGGAGCATCCACTGGTAGTGCTTGGTGACCAGCTCTCGCGCCTGAGCAAAGCGCTGGGCAGGCGGCACCGAGGCCGGGAGGGTGTCGACGACGCGGTTGTGAAAACGGATGAAGGCCAGGTGCGTCTGGGCGACCGCGAGATTCTCGTCGTTCCGCGGATCCGGGATGATCGCCTTCCGCTTCGCCGCCACTGTCGTTCCTGCACCGCGCGGCAGATCGAAGCCCTGCTTCGCCACGATTCCCGTGATCGCCGCCGTCGTCCCCATCTTCATGTGGATCCCGTCTGCCTCGTAAAACTTCGCCGAGCCGGGATCCGTCGGCCCGGCGCCGTACAGCGAGTCGAGATCGAGGCTCGGCGAGCGGGCCTGCACGAGCTGCGCCGGGGAGACGTTCTCGCCGAGCATGACGCGCGTCCTGTCGAACGTGAGGTCGTGGTCGACGAACTGGCCCAGATACGTGAAGCCCGCCGGGATCCGCGATGCGCCGCCGCCGCCCGCCGCCATCGCGAGGCCGATCCTCTTTCGATTCGACTCCCCCAGCTGGCGCCCGGCCCCGCTCGGCCCCATCCGGGAGAAGCGGAACGCCGGCGCCTGGGCCTCGGCGGTCGCCGAGAGCGTGCGTGGCCGCCCACCGACGGTCTCGGCGAGAAGCCCCTCCCCGAGGACGAAGTAGCTCTCGGAACCATGCTTCTCCACGCTGCTCCTCACGCAGGCGTCGCGGCCGCTCGGCCCGCGAGGATGTCACGCCCGCCGCGGAGCGTCAATCGCGACGGGCCGGCGCGAGACCGGCCCGTCGCCGTGCGAAACCCCTGACCGTTAGCCGCTCGCGCGGTAGAAGAGGCAGGCATCCTTCATCCGTTGCGCCTGGCCCGGCGTGAGCTCCGTGTAGCAGGAGTCGAAGGAGTAGTCCATGTAGTTGTGGATCGGGTCGAGCCCTGGCGCGGAGCACGTGTCCTTCCCTTCGGGACACCCGGAGGTCGGGGTCTTCTCCGGCGGCGTGTCCGCGACGAAGTCGCCCCTCGTGGTGCACGTTAGCGGCGCAGCCTCGGGCTGCTCCGTGAGGCCGAGGCGAGCGTCTCCGCGTTCCGCAGGTGGGCTCGCGCACCGACCTGGCCGAAGAATGCGACGGCGTCGGCGAGCTGGTCACGCGCTCGCGCGCCATCTCCCGCAGCCAGCGCCCGCTCGGCCGCGCGCAGGCGCGCGAGGGCCTCGTCCGGGCGGGAGCCGATCTCCCCGTACAGATCGGCTGCCCGCACGAAGTCGCCGTCGATCGCGGCGGAGACGGCCTCGTACCAGCGAGTGCGTGGCGTCGCCGTGTCGAGCACGCGCCGGACATCGACGAGCCGTTCCTCTCCCGCCGCGCCCTCGAGCAAGTCGGGAAGCGACCAGGCACCCCAGAAGGGCTGACCGGCCGCCAGCCCATCGAGCAGCTCCGCGACGCTCGCTTCCGCCTCGTCCGGTGCGCGCTCCGCCGCTGCCCTCGAGTGGAGCGCGAGAGCCGGGAACAGGTTGAAGGGCTCGGCCGTCTTCCGGGCGAACTCGAGCGCGGCTTGCGCGTCCGCCAGGGCTCCTTCGCCGTCGCCGCGGGCGAGACGGATTCGTCCTCGGTGGATCCTGGCCTCTCCCACCCCGCGGTGCGGGGAGCCGGTCTCGACGGCGTCGAGGTACTCCTCGACGTGGATCACAGCCTCGTCCCAGTCACCGCTGTAGTACAGGTCGCAGGCTTGCTCCGCACGAAACCGCCGCAGCTGCACCGGGATGCCGAAGCGCTCGGCCGCGCGCTCGCCCTCCAGATGGAGCGCCGCCGACGCCTCGAGCTCCCCGAAGTACCGGCGCATGTCGGCCAGGTTGCCGTAGCAGCTCAGCGACACGGGGGAGTTGAGCTCGACGGCCGCAGCGAGCGCCTTCTCGATGTCCCGGAGCCCGCTCTCGTCGCCTGCGTCGAGTCGGGCCATCCCGACGAACTGCAGCGCTTCCGCCTCGATCTCGAGCAGGCCCAGCGCTTCGGCGATCGAGAGCGCCTCCTGGAGCAGGCGGAGAGCCTCGTCTCGACGCTCGCGCACGAAGACGGAGTGGGCGCCGACGCTGCTGAGGATCAGCGCCTTCACCGGCGACGAAGCTGCGTCGCTCACGAGCTCGAGCGCGCGCCCGTCACGTTCGCGGGCCCGCTTCGGCTTGCCGGCCAGGGACAGAAGCCACGCGTGCGTCGACTCCGCTTCGGCCGCCCCGGAGACGTCGCCTGCCTCGAGCAGCGCGCCCGCGGCTTCGTCGAGCGCCTGCGTCGCGGGCTCGTCCGCAAGCGCGAGCGCTTTCCCGAGCGCGAGCAGCAAGCGCGGCCGGCGGTCGTC
>OBLR010000203.1_pt1 | contig 12933 bp, 9 predicted proteins | sample 1519891 | NCBI WGS metagenome assembly OBLR01 (sample SAMEA3113583, study PRJEB22503) | soil metagenome | reverse complement strand
TGAAAGATACTAGCAAAGCGAAATTTCAATGCCCATATTGCGGTTCACCCTTTGATGACAAGGAAGCATTATCAAAACATATTGATAGACTTCATGAAGAAACAGGGGTACTTGAAGGAGATTATCGAAAGATGGTACATTGATAAAATCTCCGTGACAACAACTCGTCGAAAATCTGTGGAAAAGGTTTCCTATGTGACTGGTTAGTAGTATTATATCGAATTCTTTTACAAGATTGTATTCATTTGATGGTCGTGCTCTGAATGAATAATAGAGAGGTGAGGTTGTAGAACGGATAATAGAGTGGCTAAATGTAGAGGCACTAGCTACCGAAGAAGATCAGCTTAGAATGTTTGCATATTTAGATACTGTCAATAATTATACATATCTTGAACTCATAGCTTCTTCTCTTCTTCTGCCAATTTATCTATTGGCTCACCTGTTGGCAGTGGCGCGTTTCTATCTCTACCTTATACTTTAGTAGCTCAGGAAAGTCTATTCCGACTATGACATTCCTGCCTGCTGCCACTATGTCAGATTTTGGTATATCAAATCTGTAATCATAGTGTCCAAACACTACAATCTTGTCATCTGTTTCCTTTACGACATGTCCCACATGAGGAGGAGGAGAAGATTTTGTTCTTCTGCCTAATAACAAGTTTTACTATGTCAAAAATCAACGGCATATTACGTTATGTGTAGGCATAACAAATCGTTCTACAAGTTTAGTTAGTTAGTCTATTCCCGCCGTATTAGCAGTAACAGCAGTGCATATGAGCTTTCCTGAATATTTTTCAGCGTATTGTATCAATTGTTTGGTTCCAATATATTATTATTCTCTATTTGTGAGCCTCGTTGAATTCCTGCATAAGATCATCCTTGGTCGTCTTTACTAAACTTCGAAGTTCATTGTTATCAATGCTATCCTTCATTAGTTGGTTTATCCTAATTGGAGATATTCCTAATGATCTGAGTTCTCCCATAAGATATGATCGCTCATGGCCTTCTGTGGACAAATGAAATTTGGACATAACACTGCATACGTAGAACTATTATATACATGAAATAATAGATTGTTTAGAATATCGACGCCACTTTAGCCAATAACAGAACCAGATTGACTACAATTCAATACACAATATTCCGTCAGCTTAGTGCAAATCTCTGCAATATGATTTTGAGTAAATCTCGGTTATTGTCCTAATATATCTAGAAGTACATCTCTGCCTTGACAATAGTGCTCGCTTTGCCGTAGGGGTCTTCCATTCCTTGATTGTGAATATGAAAGATACCATTATTTACCCGTTGCTTGTCGCCTTCAAAGTCCCCAATAACCTTCGGTTCATTCTATCCATTTTTTGAACGATTTTTTAGCGGGCCCAGAGGGATCCGGCAGAAAAACCTTCAAAATTGAGACCCGATCAACCATAGCATAAATGAAAATTCAAGCGTAGTCATTTCGTACATATCAGTATTAGTTATACATTTTGCTATAATTGATCATATGAGATGAGCGGCATTATTTTATTTTGAATTATCGAATCATGGTCAGCTTTGTTATCAAATGAGACTATTAGAATAAAATCACCATGCTTGCCTATAGGCATAACTGCACGTTTTACCTTTTCATAGAACGTTATAGAATATAGGATCTTTCCAAGTTTTGCTTCCATTAGCCTCCTAGTACTCATCCTTAATATTGAATGCTCAACAGATTCAATCGTTTCTTGTTGTGTTAGCAAGGGAACCAATTCAGGCCTGTATTTTGAGGATACTATGGTTCTTCGCATATTGGTGATGCCTGCAAATCTAATCGTCTTGTCTAGGTCTATAATATTCTGACAGACATCTTCAAATAATGAAGAAGACATTTTTACATATTCTTGATCAATAAGCCGTTATCTTATATTTAACATTAAATGCCAAATGCGCATGCAAGGTAGGTATATTGTTTTTGAACGATATCGCAACAAAGTGGACAGCCGTCAGGTTCTATTCTAACAGTTACACTAATTTGGTCCGCGTCATAACTCTTCCATTATCGTATGCGAATACGATTCATAGGTTCTTATAGTTAGGAAAAATGATGGGCCCAGAGGGTTCCGGCAGAAAAAACTTCAAAATTGAGACCCAGCAATCATGGAGTAGAGGCTCATGTCATAAAAAGCCGTCAGATTCTTGCATTCTTTGTACTTGTATTATCCCCTTGGTTTATCTTCATAATAGGAATGTCCTTTGAACAGTATATTACATGGTTATGGCAGGGATCATTAATAGCGCTTGTACTGCCACACGGTATGATAATGTGGGTAGGATTTTGGAAGAAAAGAATTATTCAAAATTTGTGAACAGTTCTGGGGACTGGTCAGGTCAGGACATCAAAGTATTATCTAATATACAGGATGATATTGCCATTTTGTACCAAGGCACTTTCAGCAAGGTATTTCTGTAGCACCTTGATTGCATTTTCCCTTAGGGAGGAGTAATCATGCGTAACCGTACTTGCTTCAAACTTCAGTATTTCAGCTATTTGGATAAGGTTATTACCCTAAATTATTAATTCTGTTACTTCTCCTCTGCTTAACTTAATCAATTCTTTTAGTACACTCTTTTGCATTGCAGTACTCAATCAATCCTTGCATTCTTCAATGCTTGAAAAGCAGTCAGTTTGTATCGTCATTCTTCCTCACGGACCAATACTATGAAAATATGCAGAACTAAGCTTTAGCTTTTCTATGATATATTCAAATGAAAAATTCATTTTTGATTTTGGGTGATGTCATTTGGTTGATCTGAACCTAAAGTGCATCGTTTACTAGATATACCCAAAATAGCTCCAGACTCTCCGCTACCTCCTCCGTCTCAACCTTATACAAATGAACTCAAGCTGATTTCTTCAGGCAAGTTGTCAGAACGATATCTAATAATCTGGCTTAGATTTTAGTAGCATAAATCCAGCCAATTTGCATCCCATTATCAGCTTTAGGATCTGTATATGAGACTGCAAAGCCTGCACTAATTAGATGTTTCTTCAAATCTCTGTGACCATAATGGTATTCTATCTGAATATGAGAGAACTTGCCCAACACACTCCTATCATTTGACAAAATTATATCGTATTCACAACCTTCACAGTCCAATTTTAGGACAGCGGGAGAATTGGCGCTGTATTTATCTACAAGTTCTCCAAGGTTGTAAAAATGAATATTGCTTCCTGAGCTGCTTTGCATTGTTTGACAGTTAGCTCCTTTTGCTGATGCATCAAGTACTATATCTTTGCTGCTCTGACCTCCACAACAACCTGCATTTAGAAGTTCTATCTTGTCAGCAAAACCATTTAGAGCAATATTCTTCTGAGCTATTTCGAAATTCTTTGGAAATGGTTCAAGGGCGATAACTTTCCTTGCCTCCCTCATTGCAAAGTATATCGATGAGTCGGCAATATTTGCACCGATATCTATGACAACCCTATCCTTGACAGGTAAAAAGTCGTAGTCTTTTTCATAGAATATGCCGAACAGGTCGCCGTTTGATATCCCATTGTAAAACTGCAGACCGCTTTCCGGCAGAGTGATTTTATCAAGCTTTGAGTCATAATCCCAGCCTATCATATGAGCGCGCAATTCATTTTTGTTATTTGGGATTGTGTTTCTTCTATTGTTCAATTCCATGTCGGGTTCATTCATGACTATATTTTCTTTTCTATGATTTATCGAAGAATAATTGCTGTAATTGTTGTGCAAATGTGTAATATCCTCAATCCTTCTACAACCGCTGCATTGCCAATTGACTGGTTCCGCGCATACTTCGCAATTTAATGTAGATGTCAAACGCATTCCACATGCTCTGCATGACCATTTGTTAGTCAAAAAGGCTGCAAACCTCCTCCTTGTACTTCCCATCTCATTTTTTCCATTTTCCATCTTCTCCACTCCCAGGGCATGCTTTCGTACATTGCAACAATATAGCAGACGGCTATGCAAGTCACATCGCCAATATGATAGAACCGCTGTGTGTGCTACAATAGTGCAACCGTGTAACTTATTTGAGACATACGAAAGTAACCACTGTCATATGTAAGGTGTTAGTTATCAGATTTAAATATTGCATGTAGATCCTAAAACTTTACAGTCATCTTTTTGCATTGCTAGAGAATTTGCTGTTATTCACTGCAAAGAAAATCCAAGGTAACTCGCATATTATACTTTTAAGGAGCCCTCCTCAGTTATTAAATTACTATTCATAAATAAGAAGGCCCCAGAGGGATCTGAGAGAAAAAACTTCAGATATGAGACGCAGTCAACTAGATCAGAAAGACGCAACATTGGTTACAATGTATTAGACAGAATTAAAAAAAGATGATGCCATTCAAATAGCCCACCCGGGAAAAATGAAACACGATCTTTTTATTAGGCTAGAGGATCTGTCCATATCCATCATCATTGGGAATACTAGAACAGGAGTTAGCACAATATATTGAATAGAAGATGGCAATTATGCAAAACTGGCCGATATTGTATTGCCAAGAGGGGTCCGGTTGTTATTGTCATTGCTCTCTTGATTATCATCATAACAACTCCAACAACAATTTTACAACCTTCATTAGCTACTGCAGCCACCAATTTATCAGCCAATACAACAACTACTACTACTGATACTCAATACAACTCTTTCACCCTTGTTCCATTAAATCAGTCATCAACACCATCGCTAGTTGATAAAACTAATGTTACCCTTAGAGGACTTCTTACTGACCTAGGTGATCCCGGTAGATGGAATCAACTGCTGCAGCCTGCCCTTGATGAACTAAATAGACGCCACCCAGACATGAACATACAGATAGAATATACTTATTCCCCCCAAAATGAAACAAGAGATAGAATTTTTGATAGCTTATCAAATGGCGATCCTGTAGATATTGTGTCTCTAGGTGATCTCTGGCTTGGAGATTTTGCAGGGCAAGGTTTGCTAGCAAATCTAACTGATGAATTTGAGCAGTGGGGTAGAATGGGTGATCTATATGAAGCAAATCTTGATGGCTCCGTGTATAATAACACCTTATATGGTCTGTGGCTCTGGACAGACATTAGAGGTATGTGGTACTGGAAGGACATGCTGCAAGAAGCAGGAGTTGATCCAGAATCATTGAAGACTTGGGATGGATACATTTCTGCTGCAGTGAAACTGAATGATTTCTTTGAAGAAGATAGTAGCGTAATTCAAGGAGTGCATCTTGTAGGTGCTTCATATGATCAGGATATGTGGTATCCATATCTTTGGATGCTGGGAGGAGAGATACTACAGCTACGTGAAGGTCATCCTACAAAAGGTGTATACTGGTTTCCATCATACAATAGCTCTGAAGGAGTAAGAGCATTAGAATTCTTGAAGCGGCAAGTAGATGCAGGTATTGAGCCACAAGAAAGACTAGCTATCGAACCAACATTTGTTAATAGGAATTTCTCAGTGATGCTAGGAGGCTCTTGGATGCCTGGATTCTTTCCAAGAGAATCTTGGCCAACATTAGAACAGCAAGTTGGGTTCATTCCTATGTTTCCAGTACCTAACCAGACGACTCAGACCTCAACTATGATGGGAGGATGGGAGTTAGCTATACCCAGTACATCACAAAATAGTGATTTGGCATGGGAGTTGATAACAATAATAGCAGAACCGGAGATACTGGGTCCATTTTTACAAGAATATGTCTATTTGCCGACACAGCGAACGCTAGGAGAGGGTCCATCCTCTGAACCGCTAAAGGAATCAATCCCATTCTTTGAAGAAATGGTTTCAATGATTCCATATGGTAGAAGCAGGCCAAATATTGCCGAATATCCAGAGATAGCAGAACATATACATCAAGCCATACAACAAGTTTACAATGGTTCGGCAGCATCACCAGAAGATGCCCTTAACACAGCAGCTGCCAAGTCTGCAGATTTGTTGGGATGGTAGTAGTAGTAGTTGACTACAAAAACTTGTACTTGTTTGAGATTCATCTGTGAGTGCAATTTCAAATATGGTAGTAGCATTAGCGTCATTAACTAAGCAAGTAGAGATTCCATTAGGCTAAGACCTAATCTCTAGAGCCTGATTAATTGCATTATATCTTTTCATACCTAATTGGCAAAACACTGGATCATATATGGACTGTTATTATTGCTAAAACCATGGCCCAGAGGGTTTCGGCAGAAAAACTTCAAAAGACAGACCCGGTTAGCTAGAACAAAAAGGAACAAAGGTTAATTCAAGTATAATTAAGACGATAAAAAGATAGGCCGCATGAGCAACTTGGCAGCGTTTCTCTTCATAAAACCTGCTAGACGAGCTTCAAGTGCCATAGCTTTTAGATAATTTTAAAACACTATTTAGAATAATACATGTCATGACAATATTGTCTATATTGACAGGAAATAACATAACAAAACATATGTACGAAGCAGTTCGAAAAGAAGTGGGTTGGGAACATAATCATCCAGAAGGGCTAGTACTTCATGCTGCTGGCTTTGATGATTCAGGCAATAATATTCGTGTAGCCGATATTTGGGAATCAGAGGAGCAGCTAAATAACTTCCTAAGTAATAGATTAATGCCTGTCATGGCAAAGGGTGCAGTACCTGAGCCAAAAGTGGAAATATTTCAAATCAATGAGGTTAGCACCTATCCGGGTATAGATAAGTATAGAATTAGCTAAGTCATCGCCTTCTTTTTGGACCGCAACAAGGCTATAATGTATGATTAGTTCTCACAAATGAACCTATGATATGATACATGGGGCATTAGCTAGCTATCATCAGCTCCTAATATCAAGGCAATGTGCAGTTATTAACTGCAGATAGCAGGGAGGAATTCATAATAGCTGAGAATATATTTTTCTAAATGACGAAACTAACGATGGCATCATGCCATACTTGAGTATCTATGACATTGAGGTGGCTAACAGCACTCATAGAGACAGTCTAACAATGCATCACATGCACTATTATTTTACTTCAGTATTCCTTTTCGTAATTTTTGGTATCTTGTTCTATTTATATAGTTTAATGCGCCGGTACAGAAATACGGGGACGGCTTGTTACAAATGTACCCCCGTAACAAGACTCATCTTCATAATAATGCAAACTTCAAAACTGTGTTCCGCATGTAGCATTGGTCGGCCTATTACAGATCCGGAGTCCGGCGAGATAATCTGTACTAATTGCGGCTATGTATTCTCAGATAAGGCCCAAGATAGTCGTGCTGAATGGCGAACATTTAGCTCTGGAGGAAAGAGTGAAAGAGTAAGAGTAGGATCTCCTATCTCTCTAACCCGGCATGACATGGGGCTAGCCACAATTATTGGTAAGAGTAATATGGATTCTAGTGGACAAAAGTTAGATCCATCGATGCATTCAATGATCCACAGGTTAAGAACTTGGAATTTTAGAACCCAAATACATACTAGTGCAGAAAGAAATCTTATGCGAGCTTTGAATGAATTAGCCATAGTAAAAGACAAGCTTGGTCTGTCTGATGTAATGATAGAGAAAACAGCTTACATATACAGGAAAGCTAATGAAAAACACTTAACAAAGGGACGATCGGTATCGGCCATTCTCGCTGCAGCTATATATATCGCATGTAGAGAAATGGGAGCATCAAGAACACTTGCCGATATAGCTGCGGCTATGGATGTGAAGCGAAAAATCATTTCACGGAGCCATAGGGTACTCATAAATGAGCTTGATGTAAATATACCACCAGTAGATCTAGTGAAATGTATAGCAAGGATAGCAAATAAGGTGAATATCGATGAGAAAACTAAGCGAATGGCAATGCATACGATGATAGATCTTGTTGATAGAGAAATATCCGCAGGAAAAAGTCCAATGGGACTTGCAGCATCAGTACTTTACACTTCCTGCCTTAGAAATGATGAGAATACAACTCAAAAAAATATTGCAGAAGCTGCAGGAGTAAGTGAAGTGACAATAAGAAACAGGATTAAAGACCTGAGATCCAAAGGTGTTGCTTCTATTACAGCTTGATTATTTCTTTTGATTTAATCAATATTACTAAGTGCTTCCAACAAGTTAGATATAACAACTTCATCAAATTGAATTTGTTTTGTACATCTATGCAAATCATCCGAGAGTCATTTTATGGTACATATGTATTTCATTATGACTTCTAGTACATGTTGTCATTTTACATAGTAGTATATGGTCGCCAGGGCGTAAGCATACAACAGTAGATGGAAATCTATTCAGAGTTAGGCTAACAACATCGGTAGAAGATAGCAAGTATATATACTAGCTAAGGTTCAATATTGGAAATTAGCTAGACTGAATGCTATCAACGCCGATGATTACCTGCCGCAGGGTTAATGCAATCATAAGTAACCTTTAAAAACATGGGCCCAGAGGGTTCCGGCAGAAAAACCTTCAGAAATGAGACCCAGCAATCATACATGAGACCTATGCCATAAAGCCGTCAGGTTCTTTAGCACGGATGAAGCTGCCACACTATTTGTTGTACATGTGTGCATTAAATAGAACGGTACTATCATGTAAGACATGAGAGTGTACCGAATTTCTGCCATTACACTCAAAGTAAAAGATATGGAAAAATCATGCTCTCTATATTCAAAGATACCCGGTTTTAGGCTGACATATGGAGGAAAGCCATCTGATCATTTTACAACATTTGCAATAGGCAACGAAAGCAAGGCAACAACAACTACATATCTTAATTTAGAACTGATAGAGGAAGAAGAAAGGGAAAGCTTTGATTTCTACAAGAAAGCAAACTTACGAGGAAAAATGAAAGTGAATGAAGATTTTGGGAGGATAATATTTCATACTGAAAATGTTGATAGACTTTATTCATATATGAAACAGAATGAATATATCTCAAAGTCTATTGTATTTGAAAACAAACCTACTAACGCTGCATGGGGAGAAAGGTTCTTCCATATTCGCGAACCAAATGGCTATCAATTATCATTTGCACAGCCATTATCTCAGGTGGATCAATAATTTGCTAGTCATTGTCATATTCTGCTTTGCTGGTGATTGTCTTGCATGATGCAAAATGATAATTGATACTTCCCTAAATCAGATGAGAAGTTACTAGATACACCTGGAAAATATCTCTCCGCTTGTCTAACTTTGCGGATTTCAGTGGGAGTCTGTATATCTTCTTGGTGGTATATATCTGATAGTGAAGGTGATATCTCCACTATAGTAGATTATCTCCATCAGTTTAGGCTTGTTTTGAATTTGACTTGCATCTGATGGAGATACCTCTCTAATGGAGGTAGTGAGTTTGAGCGTAAATGTTGAATCTTTTGGGGAGATATTTGCTTGATAGTGGAGATAATACCTACACAATCTGAGGACTAGGTCTGCGCTGACAATAGGCTTAACAAATTAACTTGTCTAATGCAGATGAAGTCTTTTACTCATGGCTTTTTGACCTGGTTGTAGCAATGGGAGCCTGTAAACTGGACTCAAATGCTTCCAAGGTTTGTCGTAGGTCTTCACGGTCATGGGACGCACATGTAAATGATGGTTCACCTAACATGACCCCTTTTTTCAAAAGTTGTTCTTGAAGTTTAGTGAAAAACCCCTTATCGCATTTAAGAAATTCCCCGTAGTTATGTATCCACTCCCGTTTCGTAAATAGTACGTGGAACATAGAAGGGTATCCTTGAACTATGCCATTGACCTTGTTGTCATGCAAAATGTCTCTGATGCCTTTCATGAGGGCTGTGCCGAACTTTGTAATATTCTTATGCACATATCCTTTCTTTATCTCGTCAATAGTTGCATCTGCTGCTGCAACGGATACAGGATTCCTGGCATATGTCCCTTGATGCAATATCTTCCTTGTTGCATTCTCTTTCATTATCTCCTTGGATCCAACCACTGCTGAAATTGGATAGCCATTTCCAAATGATTTTGCAAGGGCAGTTAAATGTGGTTTAACTCCAAACAATTCTTGGGCTCCTCCCTTTGCTACTCTAAAACCAGTCTTTACTTCATCAAATATCAAAACTATATCATTTTTATCGCAGAGTTCCTTTAGAAATGCCAAGTAGCCGTCCCTTGGGGGAATGACGGCAGCATTTGCCATGATGGGCTCTGTAATTATGGCTGCAAGGTTTTTTGATTCTTTTTTGACTGTTTTCTCAACTGCATCAAAGTCGTTCCAATCATTTACCAAGATTAGCTTCTCAAGAGACTTTGGAATTCCAATAGAATCAGGCTGAGGTTTTTTGCTACCATAGCGGCTCTTGGAGCTCGACTCTGTAGAGAATGACAGGTAATCATGAAAACCATGATATTGTCCTTCAAATTTGAGTATCTTTTCTTTTCCTGTATATGCTCTAGCTATTTTGATAGCATTCATGGTGGCTTCTGTACCAGAGACATAGTATCTGATCATCTCTGCGCTTGGGATAATAGATCTTAACTTTTCTGCTAAGGTGATTTCGAGCGGTGTATCAGATCCATAGATTACTCCTCTTTTATCATGTTCATGCACTCTATTTTGTACGGCTGGGTGGCTGTGACCTAGGATTACCGGGCCTTGGCCTAGCTTGTAATCAATGTATTCGTTTCCGTCAACGTCCCAAATATGGGAACCCATGGCATTATTAATGAAAATTGACTCTGCAACGCCGTCAGGCATCAGCTTTGCCGCCTTTTGGTTTAATTTTTTTGATAGTTGGGTATTGAATCGGCTGCTAGCAAAAGGTCGTCTAGCAGGAGGAGAATCCATTACGATCGGGAGATCGCCATCCATATAGCCATCAGTATCGTAAACAAGACATAAATGGATTAATCACCACCACACACTAGCTATACTGCTCCTGTCCGCGAGGGTGTCAAGGTCTGGTGGAGAAATTAATGGGCCGGAAAAAATGATGCAGCTGCTGATGTCTTTAAAGTGTATCGCCCAAACGAGATGTTGGGTGGTATTAACCCATTCAATCCTACACGACATGCGTTCACAATCAAGATAACAACTGAATATGGCATCGGAAATAAATCCAAGAATAGGCATGAGATCTTTCCTGTTTAATGATTTCTAATTCATTGTGGTAGAAAAGTGTAGGAAGGGTTACGTATGCTTAGAGCATCATTAAGGGCGGAACTGATTGAGCGACATTGATCTTCCGGATACCCAGATCATAAATGCGGATTCCTACATCTGATTTAAATGATATTTACCTATCCAATTACGAGTAGCCACTTGGCTTTTAGATTGTCTGACAGATATAACCGATGCAAGAGCTAAAAGAAAAGCGTAGTCAACAAATCTCTATGTTAAAATGAAAGAATGTGCAATATACCACATGGATATCAGCTCCTTCTTACTTCAGCTTTCATCAGTGACACAACTGGCAGGTACTGCCATTACAATAATCGTTATCATAGTCATAGTAGCATACTCTATACGGATCATAAGAGAATATCAACGTGCAGTAGTATTCCGACTTGGCCGCTTACTTGGTGCCAAAGGACCAGGACTTATCCTTCTCATTCCCATCATCGATAGGGCCGTCATAGTTGACCTGCGAGTAGTGACATTAGATGTCCCCAAGCAGAAGATAATCACCATGGATAATGTTACTGTAGATGTTGATGCCGTAGTATATCTTCGAGTTAACGAACCAAATAACGCAGTAGTTAAGGTAAACGATTACCGACTTGCCTCAAGCCTTCTATCTCAAACAACTCTGCGAGATTTGATAGGGCAGACTACCTTTGACGACATTTTGTCAAAGCGTGAGGAACTTAACAGGCGGATGCAGGAAATTCTCGATGCTGCAACTGACCCGTGGGGAGTAAAAGTAAGTTCTGTAGCAATCAGGGACGTTTCGCTTCCAGAGAACATGCACAGAGCAATTGCAAAACAGGCAGAAGCAGAAAGGGAAAGAAGAAGCAGGATCATAATAGCTGAAGGAGAACTGACTGCAGCAGCAAAGATGGAGCAGGCTGCCAATTTTTACACTAGGAACATGGCAGCTTTGCGACTAAGGGAATTGCAAACATGGACAGAAATAGCGAGGGAAAGAAACATGATAGTTGTTACAGGCGGAAAAGGAGATTCCAATGACATGGGTACACTATTAGGCATGATAAAAGAAAGGACTCCTACAACAGAGCAACTTGATGAGGACAGGCTTAGAACCATCATTAGGCAAGAATTAATTAGTTTGACTGCCGGAAGGAATAATATCGATAGCGGCAGTAGCAATAGACGTTCTTCTCAAGGTGAACGTCAAGGAGATCAAGAGGTTGAATAGCATTTTCAAGATGCAACCTAAGAGAAAGATTAACTATAATCCACTATAAAATGACCTACTTTTCAACTTTCTTGAGAAAGCATCATAATCATCAACAGAACACAATTTTTCTGGTTGTAGCAGTGCTTATTGCTCTATTTGGCTCAACAGTTGTTAATTATACTCTTGCAGCCGCTAACCCTGTATTTGCTCAGCAACAAGAGGATAGCACAATTACCGATCGAGCCATTCTCTGGGTGGATGTTAAAGATTTCATTTCATCTGGAACTGCAGAGGATATTTCTATGGCCATACAATCAACCTCACCTTCCGCAAGCTCCTCCTCCTCATCATCATCCTATCCTTTTTCTGCTGTTATTTTGGCATTGGATACTCCAGGCGGATCGCTTGACGCAACTTTTAGTATAATAGACGCTATTCAACAATCGCCAGTACCAGTGATAGGATATGTTTATCCACAGGGAAAGAGCGCATGGTCCGCTGGCACCATTATACTGCTTGCAACAGATTATGCCGTAATGGCTCCCGTTACCACAATAGGTTCTGCTCAACCTGTCCTAGGAACAGAGCCAATAAATGATACAAAGGTGATAAATGCAGTAGCAGAAAAAGCCGTCTCGCTAGCAGAACTTCAT
>OBLR010000202.1_pt1 | contig 12968 bp, 22 predicted proteins | sample 1519891 | NCBI WGS metagenome assembly OBLR01 (sample SAMEA3113583, study PRJEB22503) | soil metagenome | reverse complement strand
TCCCTCGTGGCTGCTGTCGATTCCTCAGTCGCGCCGCAGGCACCAGTAGACCTCGGTGCGGTAGTGCATGACGAGGGGCGAGCCGTGGGGCTCGACGAGGCTCCGAACCTCGCCCAGGAACTCCGCACGCTCGTCGTCGGGGAGCGCCGAGACGAAGCTGATGGAGGCGACGCGGGCAAGCATCGTGTCGACGTCGCCCTCTTGCCGGTGCACGAACTTGCGCTCCCGCAGCGGCGAGAACAGCTCGGTCCGCTCGAACGCGTCGCGCCAGCGGCCCCAGCGCTTGCGCGGCGCAGTGGCCTGGTGCCGCTTCAGGAGCTTGCTCAGCCGCCGCTCCCATTCGACCGTCTCGTCGCGGACGTTCCAGATCAGCGCAAGACGCCCGCCGGGCCGGAGCACGCGGTGGATCTCGGCCAGCGCGCGATCGCCGTCGAACCAGTGGAAGGCCTGCGCGCAAAGGACCGCGTCCACCGCTGCGTCGGCGAGCGGGATCGCCTCCGCCGTCCCGGCGAGCGCTTCCACGCCGGGGGCCGCATCGACGAGCTTGCGCCGCATTCCGGCGACCGGCTCGACCGCGACGAGCTCGGCGCCCGCCGGGACCAGCTGACGCGTCAGCTTGCCCGTGCCGGCCGCCAGGTCGAGCACGCGCGCGCCGGGACCAATTTCGAGCTCACGAACGAGGAACTCGATCGCCTCGGCCGGGTAGCCGGGACGGCCGCGCTCGTAGTCGTCGCCTGCGCGCTCGAAGCCGCGCGCGGCCAGATCATGGATGTCGGCGTTCAAGACGGAGCTCCGGGCCTCGCCGCGAGACTATCGCTGCGCAAACGCCTAACGCGCGCCTCACGAAGCGTTAAAGGCCGGCGGCTACGCTCGCTGCATGCCTGCGCTCGCCGTCTTCGCCGCTCTCGCAGTCGCCGCACTCCTGCCGGCGTCAGTCTCGGCTGCAAAGCCGAACCCCGTAGTGCCGCCGTTCATCCAGAAGCTCGTTCGGGCGAAGGCAGGCGGCCTTGCCTACGTGCCCACCCGCGTTCCCTTCAGGTACCGCTACGTCCGCTACGACTGGAAAGGGCGCGTGCTCACGATCAGGATCGCCGACCGGCGCTTCCCGCTCGACGGCCGGCGCTCTCTCGCCTTCACCGCTCGGCGCTTCGGCGGCACGCTCGCGAGCTGCGGCGACGGGCGCGAGAAGACACTCCAGATGGGCGGAAACAAGGTCTACTGGGACGGCGAGGCGGCCTGGCGCTGCGTGCGTGGCCCGGACGGCCGCGCCGTGAGGCTCGCCGCCTCGGGGCCGAATCTCCCCGACGTCGCGCTCGGCCGCGTGGTCGCTTCCGGCAAGCGCACTGGGTGAGATTCAGCGGTAGCGGTAGACGATCCGGCCGCGGCCGAGATCGTAAGGCGATAGCTCGAGCTTGATGCGGTCGCCGGGATTGATTCTGATCCTGTAGCGGCGCATCTTGCCGGCCGTGTAGCCGAGCGCATCATGGCCGTTGTCGAGCCGAACCTTGAACATGCCGCTCGGAAAGGCCTCGACGACCTCACCCTCGAGCTCGATCTTCTCTTCCTTGGGTGCGATAGCTCTCCTCCGGAAAGGGTTGGGGTTTGAGCGCGCCGCGCCGCGCGGGGCGCGGCGCGCTCAGTATGACTCGGCTAGCCGCCGATCTGGACGACGTTCGTTGCCACGGGGCCCTTCTCGCCCTCGGCGGGCTGGAACTCGACCTTGGCGCCCTCGGTGAGGCTCTTAAAGCCCTCGCCGGCGACATTCGTGTGATGCACGAAGAGATCCTTCCCACCCTCGTCGGGCGTGATGAAGCCGAATCCCTTCGAATCGTTGAACCACTTAACGGTTCCGGTTGCCATCAAAAAAACACCTCCCTCACCAACTTCACGAACGGGTAAGGAAGGCGATACAGCCGCCCGAACTCGCTCTCGTTTTCAGGGGCAGAGTAGCAGGGGTGCGGCCATCCCCGCGTCTAGCCACGCTGCTGCTTGCGGGCAGCGCGGCGCTGCGCGCGGTTCGTCGGCTCCGGGCCGGTTCCGCTGTCGGCTATCGCGGACATGTACGCCCGCCGCTCTTCCGCGGTCAGCTGGTCGAGTGCCCGCGCCGCCCGCTGTGGATCTCGCTGAACGCCGGCGCGCTCGAGCTTCCGCATCGCGCTCGCGAGCGCCGGATTCTCACGCTCGAGCGCCGCCTTCGACGCTCTCTGGAGGGCCTTCCCCAGCAGGGGAGTGCGCAGCAGCACCGGCATGATCGGCCGCAGGTAGCGGCCGTCCCGGAAGCGGCCCAGGAAGACGAAGATCCCCATCAGGAGCAGGATCGCTCCGAGGACGATGATCGGAATCAGCCACCACATTGCGGCGCCATCGTAGCTCGGATCAGTCCGCCCACCAGCCTTGCTTCATCTCGATGTCCCTCTCAGGCAGCGTGGCGCTCGATGAACTCGAGGGTGCGTCGCCAGGCGTCATCGGAGTCGTCCGCGTATTCCTCATATTTCCGGTCGAAGAAGCTATGCGGCGCGCCGTCGTAGATGACGAGGTCGTGCTCCACGCCGGCGGCCGTCAGCGCCTCGTCGAAGGCGTCCACGTCCGAGACCGGGATTCCCTGGTCGGCGCCGCCCATCAGCCCCAGGATCGGCGCCTCGATCTCTCCGGCACGATCGAGCGGGCCCGGCGAGCCGTCGCGGCCTTCTCCGGGACGACCATAGAAGCCGACCGTGAACATCGCCCGAGTGGCTCCGCGCAAGTGCTCCACCGCCGCGGCGACGTCCGCCTGAATGCCCTCCTGCGTCGTCTGGTCGACGTGCGGCATGTATTCGAAGTCCTCGCCGCGCTTCTCAACGCCGGCCGTACGGCCGAAGTAGTCGATCGCGAGGGCGTGGTAGCCGCGCTCGGCGAAGCGGAGCGCCAGTTCCTCGTAGAAGCGGTACAGCCCGCGCACGTCGGGCAGGATCACGACGCCGACGCCCTTGCCGTCGTCCGGCTCGGCCAGGAAGGCGGCGAAGCGGTTGCCGTCGGCCGCCTGCAGCTCGAGATCTCGATGCGAGACGGCGGCACCGGCGACGACGGGAACCGGCGGCAGCGAGTCGAGCTCGAAGCACACGGCGCGACGATAACGCGCCGCTGTCTAAGGTGCCGACTCGGCGGCGCGGACCATCAGGAGCGCGGGCTGTGCCCGTGCTCCGTCTGCAACGACCGGTCGAGCGGCATGGGTCACTTAGAAGCGACCTCTAGGCGCCTCAGCGGCGAGCGTACGAGTGGGAACGAGCGCGCCCGGGCTCGGCCGTTCCGAGCTCGAGGGCCACGATCCGATGCGCAGTCAAACGCGAGGTGCCGCTCTCCACGAGCCGCTCGACGAGCTCGGTGCGACCGAGAGCCTGGGCCTCGGCCCTCGAGATCGCGAGCACGCTCAAGAGGTCGACGCCCTCGGTTGCCATAGATACGTCAGAGTCGGAGCTTCCAGCCCGGACAGCCACGCAGAACTACCTCCCTCGTCAGCGAACGGGTCTCGGGTAAGAGGCGGTAGAAGCCCGAACTCGCTCTCGTTCCTTCCACCCTAACACTGTTGGGGTGGGCCTACCGCGACGAGTGCCCGGATAGGGTGAGCCAGGTGGAGTACCGGAGCCTCGGTCAGACCGGCGTGAAGGTCAGCCCGCTCTGTCTCGGCGCGATGATGTTCGGAGCCTGGGGCAATCGGGATCACGACGACTCGATCCGGATCATCCACCGGGCGCTCGGCGCCGGCGTCAACTTCATCGACACGGCGGACGTCTACGCGCAGGGCGAGTCGGAGGAGGTCGTCGGGAAGGCGCTCGCCGGCGGCAAGCGGGACGAGGTAGTCGTGGCCACGAAGTTCCACGGTCGCATGGGCGACGACCCGAACCGCCGCGGGAACTCGCGCCGGTGGATCATGCAAGCGGTCGACGGCAGCCTTCGCCGGCTCGGAACCGACTGGATCGACCTCTACCAGGCTCACCGTCCGGAGCCGGGGATGGACGTCGACGAGACGCTCGGCGCTCTGACCGACCTCGTCCGTGCCGGAAAGATCCGCTACCTAGGAAGCTCGACGTTTCCCGCGCACGAGATCGTGGAGGCGCAGTGGACGGCCGAGCGGCGTGGCAGGGAGCGCTTCGTCTGTGAGCAGCCGCCGTACTCGTTGCTCGTGCGCGGGGTCGAGGCGGACGTGCTGCCCGTGTGCCGGCGGTACGGGATGGGCGTTATCCCGTGGAGCCCGCTTGCAGGCGGTTGGCTGAGCGGCCGGTACCGAAAAGGGCAGGAGGCGCCGCAGAGCACCCGGGCGCAGCGGATTCCGCGGCGCTATGACCTCTCGCTCCCGGAGAACCAGCGCAAGCTCGAGATCGCGGATGAGCTCGCCCGTGTGGCCGAGGAGCAGGGGTTGACGCTCATCCACATGGCCCTGGCTTTCGTTCTTCAGCACCCGGCCGTCACGGCGGCGATCATCGGGCCGAGGACGATGGAGCAGCTCGAGAGCCAGCTCGGCGCGGTCGACCTCCGGCTCGACGACGAGCTGCTCGACCGGATCGACGAGATCGTTCCGCCGGGTCAGAACGTCAATCCCGCCGACGCCGGCTACACGCCGCCGGCGCTCGCGGACGCGTCGCACCGCCGCCGACGCCGCTAGCGTGGGCGCGATGCTCGAGATCGCGCCGGGACTGCGCCGCTGGACCGCGTGGCACGACCACTGGGAGGAAGACGTCGGCTCCCTTGCGGTGGAGACGAGCGACGGCCTGGTTCTGATCGATCCAATGGAGCCGCCGCGCGACGTGCGGAAGCCCGATCACGTACTCGTGACCGTGTTCTGGCACGGGCGATCGACCGGCGGGCTCGGCGCCAAGCATGTGTGGGCGTCCACGCGCTCGGCGCAACCGTTGCGGAATCGTGACGTCGACGTGACGGACGCCTTTCGCGAGACGGACCCGCTTCCCGGCGGCATCCGCGCCTTCCAGACGGCACGTGTGGCGGAGGTGGTCTACTGGTTGCCGGAGCAGAAGGCGGTCGCCGTGGGGGACGTGCTGCTCGGCGCCGGCGCCAAGCCGCGTGCGAGCTCAGATCCGCTGCGACTCTGCCCCGAGCGCTGGCTCGGTAAGGCGTCGCACGAGGACCTGCGGGAGTCGCTGCGTCCGTTGCTCGAGCTGCCCCTCGAGCGCGTGCTCGTCTCGCACGGCGAGCCGGTGTTGCGCGACGGCAAGCGCGCGCTCGCGGGCGTGCTGGCGGCGTAGCCGCTTGCCGCTCGCTCGAGGCGCGCTCGCGATCGCGGACCCGGCGCCGCCCACCCCGGCCGGCAGCCAAGACACCGGCCGCCCACTCGGCCACTCAGAGCCGAGCCCGAGCCGAGCCAAGGCGGGCTGAGCCGAGGCGAGACGTGTCGACAACCCCCCAGGGTGGGGAGTCGGTCCACCCGCCACCCGCGCTGAGCGTACTCGCCAGGTCGGCACAGGTGTGTGACCGGCCCGCGCCGAAAGCGAGAAATCGCGAACTCGCGTCGCGGGCGCCGCAGCGGCCGTCCCTCAGCACTTCTGGCCGGCGAATATCGCCCAGCCGTCGGCCTCGCGCCCATGCTCGAGGTAGCGCCACTTCCACTTCTCGTGCTCCGAGCGGATCTCCGCGGCTCCGGGATCCTCGGCGTTCTCGGCCAGCCACTCCTCGAGGCTCGCCCAGTGCAGGCTCTCGTAGGCGTCCCAGTCCTCTTCGGAGGCCGTGATCAGCGTCGTCACCGGTGGCCCGGCTCGCTCGAACCGGCGTACCGTGTCCGCCAGCGAAGCGAACTCCCCCTCGCCATCCCCGGCCTCCGCGCGCAGGTACACCTCGCCGACCGCGACGTGCCCGCCAGGACGTACTCCACGCATGAGCGCGGCCACCGTCCCCTCGAGTCCGTCCCAGATCCAGGAGGCGCCGAGGCAGAGCGCCGCATCCCACTGCTCCGCCTCGATCGAGAAGCCGGCGGCGTCCTGCTCGTGGATCGTGATCAACTCTTGGAGCCCGGCGGCGGCGGTTCGTTCCCGTGCTGCCATCACGAACTCGTTCGACCTCTCGACGCCCACGACCCGACACCCGAAGGTGGAGGCGAGCACGATCGCGGGACCGCCACGGCCACACGCGATGTCGAGCACCCGACGGCCGGGCCGAAGGCCGATGCGCTCCCCGAGTAGGCGGATCTTGTCCCCGCTGATCGGATTCTGAATGTCGTGGTAGCGCTCGGCGACCGCGTGGAACCAGGGCACCGGGCAAACGTACTAGGACCTGCGTCTGAGAAAGATGAGCCGAACGGCCCAGGCGATCGCTGCCGCCTACTGTCATCCTCGAGCATGTCCAAAGAGCAAAGGGAGGCTCTGTGAAGCATCGCCTGGCCGTTCTGGCCGTTCTCACCGTGGCGCTCTTCGGCGCGCTCGCCGTTTCACCGTCGACGGCGCCGGCGCTAGCGCCCGTCGCCTACGCGAAGACGTGCTCGGCCGGGTACACGCACGCGGCGCTCAGCTGGGGCCACAAGTGCCTGCGCGAGAACCAGTTCTGCAAGGTCAAGGCCGACCGCGAGTACCACCGCTACGGCTTCCACTGCCACACGGGAGGACGGCTCTCGCGCAGCGCGAGGGCCAACAACAAGCCGGGACCCGGCTGCCAGCCCGGCTATTCGCCGTGTCTGCCGCGCGCCGCCGATCTCAACTGCGCCGACATCCCGGCTTCGAAGAGGCCCGTCCGCGTGACGGGCAGCGATCCCTACCGTCTCGACGGAGACGGCGACGGCATAGCATGTGAGCGCTGATGGGTTGGCGATTCCAGCGGCGCAAGCAGCTCCTTCCGGGCGTCAGGGCGAACTTCGGCAAGCGCGGGCTCAGCAGCCTCAGCTTCGGGCGCCGCGGCGCGCGCGTGAGCGTCGGTCGATCCGGCACGCAGGCGACGTTGACCGCTCTCGGCACCGGACTGAGCTACATCTTCCGCAAAGGCAGACGGCGGTAACTCAGCCCGGCTGCGACGCCGCGTCCGGCCGGGCCAGGTCTCTCCAGTACTCGACTGTCGGGACGGCGCGGTCGAAGCCCACCGCTTCATACGCGCGCCGAGCCGGGATGTGGGCGTCGTCGAGCCCGGTGTCGACGTGCGCGAAGCGCAGCCCCACGTCGCGGAAGTGCTGGAGCACGTGCCGGTACATGAACGTTGCCCAGCCGTGTCCGGCTCGCTCCGGCGACACGCCGTTGTTGTCGATGTGGCCGTAGCTCTTCTCGGCGACGAGCCAGAAGCTCACGAAGCCGAAGACGCCGTCGCGGTCGGCGAGCACCCAGAGCCACTCGGGATGCTCGGCGAAGAGCTCGCGGTTCTGCCGGATCTTGCGCTCTTCCCACGTCAACTCGGGATCGAGTCGGACAGCCGCGTAGCACGCCTCGCCGAGCATGGCCACGTAGCTCTCCCAGATCGGGCGGTAGCACACGACGGTCAGTGAATCGACCGCCGGCAGATCCTCCTCGGAGGCATGGCGAAGGACCGCGCCGTCTCGCTCGGCGATCACCCCACTAGCATGCATCGGCGTGAGCACCTTCGCCGATCTGGGCTCCATCGCCCCGCAGCAGATCTGGGAGCGCATCGCGGCCCGATCCGTTCACGGCGATCGAATCACGCTGAGCGTCGTCGAGCTCGATCCCGGCGCCGTGGTCGCCGAGCACAGTCACGGGAACGAGCAGCTTGGCATCGTCCTGCGAGGGACGATGGACTTCCGCGTGGGTCACGAGCGCCGCGAGCTCGGCCCGGGCGGGACCTGGTGCATCCCGGCGAACACCCCGCACGAGGCGACCGCCGGGCCGGAGGGCGCGGTCGTGATCGACGTCTTTGCGCCGCCCCGCGGCGACTTTCGCGAGCTGCCGTCCGTCGGGCACCGCTCGGGCGCATCGCCCTGGGCCTAAGTAGCGTCGGACGCAGCTTGCGGCCGTGGCGCCTTGTCCGCAGAATCGAGAGCGTGACCGAGGACGTCGTCCCGAGGGACGAGCTGCAGGCGGCGATCGAGGCGCGGAAAGAGCTTGGCGCCGATATGGAGCCGGCCGTGATCGACGCGTTCGTGGAGCGGATCGAGAGGCGGCTCGCTCAGCGTGGGAGCGAGAGCGAGCGGTTGCTGAAGCAGAAGCGTGAGCACCAGAAGGAGATGGTGCTCGGCGCGATGGGGATCTCAATTCCGCTGTTCGCGCTCGCCGCGATCTTCACCGGTCTTCCCGGCGTCCTGGCCGTCTGTGCGGCCCTCGCCGTGATCGCGATTACCGCGTCGCGTTAGCGGGCGAGGAAATTACGACCCTCGCTCGACCCGATAGGCGGCGAGAGGACTAGGATCGTCGCTCGACCCGACCGGCTGCGTGTTCACGTCGGTTTGCGTCTCGTCCTCGACGTCGGCGGCCGAGAACGTGCTGTCGCCGGCTTCCGGGCTGCTCTCCATCGCCGCGGCAAGCTTCTTGGCGTCCTTCTTCTGCTGCTTCAGCGCGCGGCGCTCCTTGACCATGCGCTCACGCGTCATCTTCGCGAATGTCTGTCGCTTCTTGGAACTCGAACCCATTCAGACCTTCCTTTCTGTACCTCCAGTGGCGTTCAGGGGGAAGTTCACCCAACACAAGGTAGCGTCAGAAGCGGTCTGCGCTCCCCGCAGGACGCCCTCTCGTTCCGTGCTAGCCGGCGTGACCGGGGTTTCCGACGTCGCGGTAGAGCGCCTCGATGTTGTTGCCGTCGGGATCGAGGAGGTAGGCGGCGTAGTAGCCCGGCGAGTACTGACGGTAGCCCGGCGCACCGTTCGAGCGGAAGCCCCCGTCGATCCCGGCGCGGTGAAATCCGTCGACCTCGTCTCTCGACCGCGTGTAGAAGCAGAGATGGAGGTTCTGCGTCGGCGGCGTCTGATCGACCACGTTCACGTGCGTGAAGCACGCTTCGCCCTCGCCCTCGGAAAGCTTCGGAATGCCGAGCGGAGCCAGAACGGTCTCGTAGAACCTGACGCTCTCGGCGAAGTCGCTCGCATGCACGTCGAGGTGGTCGACGACGAGGCGTGACCAGTCCCACTCCTCGGCTTTCACGACTGCCAGCCTAGGTGCTTAGACAGCAGTGGCTCGGGCAGCTCGACGTCGAAGCGGTCACGGAGCGCCTCCAAGTCGCGCACGTCGTCGGCGTCGAGGTCGTAGCCGGCGTGGCACAGCACCTGAACTTCAGGCGTGAGACAGCGGACGCGTCTGCCCAAGACGGATCCGGCGCCGGCGAAGCCCCGGGCGGGATAGGGCCACTCCGTGCCGTCGCGGTTCCGGTAGACGCCGTCTCCCCGCTCGTCGAAGACGACGGGGTGGACGTCGACCTGCCGGCCTTCCCCATCCGTCATCTCGAAGCTCATCGGTGGTCCGCCGCCCACCAGGGAGTAGCCGAGCTGCTCCAGCAAAGCCTGCACCTTAGGCACGTCGTGCAGCGGCGTGATCACGTCGAGATCATCATGTGGCCGGGTTTGCCTCCCCAGGAGCGCATCGACTCCCCAGCCGCCGTCCAGCCAGACGTCGATACCTCGATCTTCGATCGCGTCGAGGAGCGCCACGACATCTCGTGCGCCCATGTCGAGGCGCGGCTCGCGGTCGGGCCCGGCGATGCGTCGGGTCAGGAGCGGAGTCCCGCGCGGGTGCCGATCGCGATCCGCGGCTCAGCGCTCGGTGAGAGCCAGCGCAGCACGCGGGCGAGATCGACGCGGCGGAGACTGATGCAGCCGTTCGTCGGGCGGCCGGTCTGCGCGTGCAGGAAGATCCCCGAGCCGCGGCCCGGGACGACCGGGCGCATGTTGAACTCGATCACCGCGAAGTGGCGGTACGCCGTCGTCGCCTGCCAGAGGCGCTCGCCCTTGACGCGGAAGGGCGGAGATTGGCCGCACGAGCGTGTTGTAGGTCGGGGACGACGGATCCTCGTTCCACCAGTCGCCGCAGCGGAGCCGCTGGTAGCGGAACTTGACGCCCGGATTCGGCTCGTTTCCGTACATGACGCGGCCAATGCGGAACGTGCCGATCGGCGTGGTGCCGTCACCTTCGCGGCGGTTCTTCCGGATCCCGTTGCGGCCGACTCGAGCGGGATACGGCCTGCCTACAGCCACCCAGCAGCCGCCCGAGCGGCGCCACGTGCGAAGCGTGGCGTATGTCGATTTCGTGCTCGTGGCCTCGACCGTGATCAGCTGGGATCCGGCCGGTTGCGGACGCAGTTCGTTGGCGAGGTTCGACGGACATCCGGCGGCAAGCGCGATCGAGGCCAGGGAGGCGAGCAACATCGGCTCTCAGAGTACGCTCACTCGCGACGCCTCATACTGCTCACGTGAGGGTAGGCGCAAGGCGCGACGAATTCCTCGTCTCGGCGCTCGTCGGGTGGGGCATCAACATCGTCGCGCTGCTCGTCATCGACTCGCTCTTCGACAGCGTCGAGATCGGCCGCTGGGGGTCGGTGCTGATCGGGGCAGCGGTGCTCGGCATCGCGAACGCAGTCGTCAAACCAGTTCTCACGGTGCTGGCGCTGCCGCTGATCGTCGTGACGCTCGGTCTCGCGTACTTCGCGATCAACGTGCTGATGCTCGCCCTCGCCGAGTGGATTGCATCCGACTTCTCCATCGACGGATTCTGGACGTACGTGGGCGCGACGATCGTCGTCTGGCTCGTGAACTGGATCCTCAACCTCGTGCTCGGCGGCTTCCTGCGGGGGCGCTAAAGGCGCCGACTTGGCGGCGCCGACCATCAGGACGTGCGGGCTTCGCCCGCGCGTCCGTCTGCAACGACCGGTCGAGCGGTGAGAGTCATTAGAAGCGGTCGCTAGGGAAAGGCGGAGCTTCGCGGGTGTAGATCGAGCTCGCCGCCGTCGCGGCAGTCGGGCCCGACGACATACTCCGACGCCGCGCCGCGTCCGGCGTTCTCCACGAGCTGCTGTCTCATCATCCGCCGCGCGGTGTCTTCGCTGAGTCCCAGCCGTCGGCCCAGCTCGACGCCCGACTGGAGCGCATAGCACTCGGTCGTCCCCTCGTCGCTTACGCCGGCGAGGTGCCACGCCTCGTGCGCGAGCACGGCGACTGCGCGGGCCGTCTGGCTGAAGGAGACGTCGCCCTCGAAGGCAAGGCGGTAGAGGTCGTAACACCGGTCCGGGACCAGATACGCGAGCCTGCCGCCGACCTGGGCAATCCCGTCCGTGTGCTGGACCACGCCGACGATCTCGCCGGATTCGTCGCAGCGGATCGTGACCGCGTGCCCGGCGATGCGGGCGGCCTCGGCGGAGAAGCGCTCCGTCGCTGTCGCGCGGGTGTTCTCATCGAGTCCCTCCCAACCGCGGTTCCTCTCCACGAACCAGGCGACGGCTGCGAGCGCCGCGATCAGACCGAGCCCGACCAGGAGCCGGCGAATCGCCTGATACCGGGCGCGCTCCGGCACATACGGCGTCGGGGAGACCGCCTCGCCGTCGGCGTCGGCGAGAAGTTCGTCGATTTCCTCCGGCGTCTGACCCGAGTAGGGAATCCAGCGCTCTCCCTCCTCGGTCTGAACCAGGATCAGCTCGTCTGTGTCCGTTGCATAGCCGTACCGCTCGCGATCGACGACTTGCGGGCCTCGATCGGGACGCCATCGTCGCCCGCCGCCTCGTTGCGCCTCGGCGAAGAAGAGCACCTCCAGGCCGAGGGCGATGAAGAACGGAAACCAGATCGGAACCGCGGAACGCAGCTCCGGCGGGCCGAGCAGCCAGAGCAGGACGAAGAGGATCAGCGCGACGCGCAGGAGCCACGAGGCGCTGTGAACCCGCTCCCAGAGTGCCCACACGTATACGACCGTAGCGCCCGCAGTACGCTCCACCGATGCGCCTCACCCAAACAGTCGGGAGGAGACAGTGAGGATCACGGTCATCGGCAGAGGGAACGTGGGCGGCGGCCTCGCCCGCCGCTGGGAGAAGGCAGGCCATACGGTCACGGAGATCGGCCGCGAGGGCGGTGACGCGTCGGACGCCGACGCCGTCCTCGTCGCCCTCCCGTCCGGCCAGATCGCGGCCGGGCTCGCGAAGGTCAGCGGGCTCGACGGCAAGATCGCGATCGACGCGATGAACGCGTTCGGCGGTCGCAATGAGCAGTACGAGTCGCTCGCGCATGAGGTCAAGTCGATCGTGGGCGGCCCGGTCGCCAAGTCGTTCAACACGAACTTCGCCAGGCTGTACGACCAGATCGACGAGCAGAGGCTGCCGCCGAGCAATCTCTACGCGGCCGAAGAGGGCGCGCGCGAGACGACCGAGCAGCTGATCCGCGACGCCGGCTACGACCCCGTCTATGTCGGCGGCCTGGAGATGGCGCGCACGCTCGAGGATCATCTCGGCCTCATGTCCGCCATCAACCAAGGCGGGATGGGCTTCTTCTTCTACCGCTACGCGAGGCCCGGCGAGCTCTGATCCTGCAGCGATGCGCTTCGTCGCCGTGCTATTCGGAGCAGGCCTCCTGGTCGGTGCAGCCTCCGCCGCGCCGACGCCTCGCTTCGCGGCGGAGGTGTCACCGGTTCGCTGGGCCGACCTGCGGTTCTCGTATCGCGCCGGGTGCTCCGTTGGTTCCGTAGAGCTGAGAACGCTTCGGCTGTCCTACTGGGGCTTCGACGGACGTGCGCTCGTCGTGAACCGACAGGTGACGCGCGAAGTCGTGGCGGTCTTCCGGCGGCTGTATCGCGCACGCTTCCCGATCCGGCGGATGGTGCCGGTCTCCCGGTACCGGGGCAGTGACGACGCATCTGCGGCCGCCGACAACACGTCCGGCTTCAACTGCCGCCCCGCCGTCGCTTCGACGTCGGGCAGCTGGTCGATGCACGCCTACGGGCTCGCGATCGACGTCAACCCGGTCGAGAACCCGTACGTCCTCGGCTCCCGCGTCCTCCCGCCCGCGGGGCGCGCCTACGTCGACCGCTCGCGCGTGCGGCCGGGGATGGCCGTCGCGGGCGGCGTGCTCGTGCGCGCGTTCGCCG
>OBLR010000201.1_pt1 | contig 12968 bp, 13 predicted proteins | sample 1519891 | NCBI WGS metagenome assembly OBLR01 (sample SAMEA3113583, study PRJEB22503) | soil metagenome | reverse complement strand
TTCTTAACCCTACAAAGTTTGTCTGCATAATATTTACGAATTAAACGGTCTTTGCATTGTTATGCAAACAGTATCGATATTTGGGGTGAAATTAGCAAATATTGCTGTAGCCGATTGTGAGAATTTTTTGCATAATATTGCTATCTTTGATAGCAACTTTACAACTGATGATCCTTTTACTTCTGGTGGGAAGACAGTGGACAAGTTTTCATGTGCTGAAGAAGATGCCGAGCCGAGTTCACTCGCTACCACAATGATGAGAAGAACAAGAGGAGATGGCCGCTCAGAAATCAGTAACAGGAGTGGGAGTATTGACCTTCATGGGGAATATGGCAGATACGGGGCCACCAGAACCGCTGCATACACGCGATGAGATTCTAGATATTGGCTAAAAAATTAGTGCATGACAGGAATTGTTCTGTCAGGTTAGCTCTAGCTGCAGTGCAGTGCCATCTGGACGCTGAAAGACGCTATCGAGAAGCCGACTTGGCTTATTCGCTTCTAGACGAAGAGATAATAAGAGGAGCATGAAAGGAGAAGAAAGAAAAAGGAGATCAGAAGTTAGATAATCAGACAAAAATTATCACTTGTCTATCTGAGCGAATTATGAAAGGAATCTTACTCAAAAGTTCGCTTGATACAGCCGAAATGCTGTATTAGAACGAAGAAAGAAAGTCTATCATTTTGGCAGGAACGTGTGGTGGATGTTGAGATAAGAAAAAGACTAGATGCTTTTGAGACGAACAATGCTAAATATTGGTATTTTTCCTGTACAAACCTTAAAGCTGAGCAATCTCTATCAGAGATATGGGAATCTTCTGAATGGAACGTTGTCGTTCTCGGTCGCTCCGCAACCATATCAAAGTTGTCCCTTTATCTATATCCCTTCTTTATAATCTCCGTACTGTAGTTATGATTCTGCTATGAACTAGATAATTTATATTTTCATCACTACGAAACGATCTTCGGAACACAGTGACAAATCAAAGAAAAAAATATCCACTTGAAGAATTAATAGACATTGCGATAATGGGAGGAGGTCCTGCAGGTTTACAAGCTGCATTGATTCTTGCTCGCACAAGAAAAAAAATCATAGTTTTCGATGATCCAGAACCTCCGAGAAATGCAGCTTCTCATGGCGTTCATGGTTTTCTTGGCCTCGATGGTTTTTTACCAAAAGATATTCGTAGAATTGCATGGGAACAGATTGACAAATATGATGCTGCTGAACTTCGAGAAGAAAGAATAGTAGATATCAGCAAACAAGAAGGAGAACAAGAAGGGATATTTTTGATTACGAGCGATAATGAGACATCAATTAAAGCGAAAAAAGTTGTTCTTGCAGTAGGATATCATGATGTATATCCAGACATCCCCGGTTTTCTAGAATGTTGGGCAGATACAATTATTCACTGTCCTTTCTGTGATGGTTATGAAAATAAAGACCGTGTATGGGGTATCGTTGTGAATTCCAAAGCAGAACTTAAGCGGTTTCCCAAAGTGGCCCGAAATTGGACCTCTAAAATTAAAGTTTTTGTACCTCAAGACATGAAGATAGAATCATCATACCAAAATGAATTAACCAAATTAGATATTCCTGTTCATAGAGGGAATATCACAAACGTAAACCATACCAATACCAAAATACAATCAGTCACGCTTGACTCTGGTAAAAAAACTGAAGTTGATACACTTTGGTGGATACCTTCTAGAAGACCATCTCAGTTAATTCAAAGATTGGTTGAAAACTTGGGTTTGGAAGTAGACGATCAACAAGGCAATATTAAGACAGATCAAAAACAACAGACAAATGTGAAAGGACTTTTTGCTGTTGGAGACGTTGCTGGGTCTATGGGTGCACTTGGCGCAGCCCATGATGGTGGAAAAGCAGCTACTTCAATAGTGCATAAATGGTACCACCATTAGTTGTTTCACGTTTGCGCACAGATAGGTTACATTCGTGATTGCGTCTAATATCAAAACGTTAAAGCTCAGCTTATACTTAGATAAGTATAATCTTCTGAATGAACCGTTATCGTTCTAGGATCCACTGAAACTTAAGTTTACTTGATAGATTATAATCCCAAAACGTTCTAATACATCATGCATCCTTTGTTTAGAGTTTTTCCCTTGTTAGACCTTATGCCGATAATAGATGAGGTCCTCATTAGTGAATTCTGTCGCAGCTCGTTTGATCATGTGTGTATACCTATTTGCTACTGCGTCTGAGGAAATAAACCTATACCAGCTGAGTAAGATACAATACGGGACCTGACATCGTTACGTATTTCATTGAACCTGCTCTGATATCAATCGTTTTTCATGTCTTCTTTCAAAAATTACGTAATAGAAAGGCCTCTAGGGAATATACTCTATAGTGACTTCAAGCCCTTTTGAGCAAGCAATTTCTTTTCTTATGTTTTCATGTTCTTTTTCTAGGTTATTGCTGTGCCAATTGATCTAGGATGGTACTCTTTGTAGTGTCCAACGTATTCATCTAATGACTGAAATGCTACGCCGCATTCGTCACACATGTAGCTATACCTTGCTAGGTCTGATTGATCGTTGTCGTAACGGTTGCGGTTAACCAATTTAGTCATATTGTTCTTATAGTATTGCACTACATTAAGATATAACGTTTTTTGCAGACAATCAAAGAGAATTTGCTTTATCTTACGTGAGTTTTAAGAAAAGGACAAAAAAAGATAATGTCTGATAAAAAATTTCACATCGAATTTAGGGGTGATGAAGCGAGGGTTTCACCTTCAATTAATTGGTTCCAATAATGTATCTCAAACTTGTCTGTTTATCTCAAATAATATAGCTATTATCTATGATAAATGAAAGAGAACTGAAAGAAAAGAACGACGAGAAAAGAGCGGAATCCCCTTACAAATGCAGTTGTGTGATCGTGCATTTCCCGACAGGGCGGAATATTAGAACCATCAGAATAGAGTACATGGGGAACTGCAGTCTTTGGAGATATTCAAGATCCTATTTTTTGATGGATTAACAAAGGATGTGTTTTTTAACACTATTAATAAAGTGCATAATTCTATTGAGATTGCTAGAATAAAAACTGGTCTGCTTCGAGATTTAGTCTTTTCATCTGATGGGAGTCTAGAAAATGAAAAGGACAGCTGGAAGTAAATTAGTTATAATGATAAAGTGAATATCCCACAATAAGCAATAGTGTTCTGGCTTGCAGCAACGCAGCCGTTCTCACACCCAGTTTCTAAAATTTAACAAAGCAGATTCTTATTACGAAAATTATAATTTTGCTATAAGAAGCACTGAAATGGATAAGAGCAAGATGAAACGATTGTCTAATGATAGAGGTATATGATTAAGAAAAAGGATTTGGTTACTCAAGAAGAAATAGACAAGTGCTTAAGGTATGCTGTCCGTAGTAACGATAGTAGCAATGAGTCGCTGCAGGAACGGCTTTTAAACGTTCTACACAAAACAGAAATCTCTTTGGATGAGCCGATTGTTGAAGATTCCATAGATAGTACAAGAATACGTGTTATTTGCACCGTAACCGTAAGCAGAACCAATAAAGGAGAAGATGTTGGGCCTATTAGGTTTCAATATATAAAAGAAAATCCTGTTGATTATAGCAAAGTCCCAATAAGACTCCGAGACAGCAGCATTACCGATCCCGCTTCCTCTGATCTTGGCGACAGTGGTTCTTACAATAATAATAATAATAATAACGCTATTGGCGAAGACACAGTAATAGAATCATATGATGAACTGGAAAATATGACTCCGACACTTTATGAAATACTAGGACACTTGAAAAAGGTTTACTTTATGCCAGAAGACTTTTCCAACAGGTTAGTTATCGATCGTATACATAAGCTCAGAAATTTGTTTAGCAAGGACGAGATACTTAATTTTCCATCTATTGCTCTAAGCGATAGAGCTGGCCTAATTCCTCTTTAATATAGAAAAATAAAATATCTGAAATAACTATTTGCTCTAACGAAGTGTTGGGCAATATACATTCGCTTAGATAAAACATAACCGAAAAAGGAAGCAATCAGAAACATTCTATGCAGCGAGAACATTCAAATGACTTTGAATGATCTTCTACTTGACGAAGATTTTCCCCCGTGTTCAACTGCTCTCTTAGTTTGCAGCTAGTGTGCATAATTAAAGCTCTTCTCTTGTAGCAGTGAACTAGTTAGTATATACCAAAATAGCGATACATCTTGATAATAGAGCAATACCCTGATTCAGGATTAGCAAGAATTTCAGCTAACTTTTACTAATAATGCAAAGCTATTGTTGACCTTATGATTGTCACAAGGTAGAGGAAACTCGAGAAGGTCAGATCATCTTTGTATCGAGTGCTATTTCTTTTAGGATCTCCAATATCAAGAGCCTGGAACAAAGGGCTGAAACAGATGTTTCAACATGCCCCTAATCTATTGCAGGTGTACTTAATGAGCATAGAAATGATGGCGTCTGAACGCAAGAACAATAGAGGAAAAATCCAGATAATGGGCGACGTTTTATCGCTTGCCACTTCTGGAATAAAAAAAACCCACATAATGTATAGAGCAAACCTAAGCTACGAACAGGTGTATCTATATCTCGAAGAGCTAATTTCAAAAAGATTGATTGCACAGGATGTGTCTGCTGATGGAGTAGTATATAGGACTACAGAAAAGGGACGGGAATTTCTGTCATACTATTCGCACCTGACAGAATTGCTTGTAGAAGGTAAACAAGAGCAGGCACTTGAATTAAGTTCACCTTACGTCAATAGCATTGGTTGGATGCGTTAATTTGAAAATAGAGGTAACAGGTAAGACCATGATAAACCCTTACTTCCTGAAAATATGACAATATCAGCAACAGATATTCACGGTAAAGCACGCAAGCGAGCTAAATGACTACAGAAATAGAGCCGTCATTTTCCCAGAGGTCGATACCACCTCTGATACAAGCCCTAGTTAGGTGCAAGATCTGTAAAAAAAGGCAACCTCTTATTTTATAACCAGTGAAGGGAGAATTGTATTATTATGTGAACCTTGTTTTCAAACTTGTAATCTGCTTTACAAACAACAAATTAGCAATAGAGAAGAGGATGGGGAAATACTTGAGGATGATCTGACCCGATCAGCAATATAGGACATTCATGTTGATGATTTATCACAAAAGGAAACACCTGCCGACTTTCTCCGCTTGTTAAAGACTAATGGGGAACTGGTCAAAGAGTGATTCCACTCAGATATTTGAGAGATTCTTCAATGAATGACTTACGCTCAAGACAATGCTGCAGCGGATCATGGGAATACAGAAAAACCCTTTGCATGGGCTGGCAGGATCCTCGAGTCTGCATGTTTGACAGGGTTAGCGCGTCTGAAGTGATAGAGTGTGTCAAACTGCTAAATAGCTTTCAATCATTCAATCGGTAACCATCTTTGCACTTGTTATCCTGTGATTCTTGTCCTTGTGGATCTTTAACTCTCTTTTTGAGTCAAAAAAAAGTTCACAGATACCGCATCTAGAGATTATGCTAATCACTTATCTTCTTGCACTTCTTTGACTTTCCTTTCTCATATAGTGACTTGATTTGGTCAATAAACACAACTTTTACCTATCTAACGTATATACCTCAGGGTATAATAAGCAATAGGAGAATAACTCAATATTTAGCCCTGTTTAGGTGTAAGTTATCATCTTCTTTTTTTAGTTTCATAAGATGGCGATTACAGTAAATCTATCAAGCTCGTCTGCGGTACTCCTTCATACAAACTTGCATCTATTGTACAATGTTATTCTACAATATCGACCAATATTATATTATATATCGGTCACATCTCGATCATTTTATGTACCATTCTCCTAGCCTTCGGCTGAAATAATTCGTCTGGTTTTCGAGGCTTCTTGTCCTTGAAGACAACGTCAGCGTGCCACTTTGAGCCAAAAGCTGTAAACTGTAATAAGATGGGAATGATATCTCTTCCCTTCTCCGTAATGCTCCACCGGACAATCATTGGTGACTTTCCCTTCTCTATACAGCGTATGTAACCCTCTTTCTCGAGTTCCTTCAAGCGCATAGACAATACCCTAGGTGTCAAACCAGGGAGGGAATCGAGTAACCTGTTGAATCGATCTATTCCAAGGATCCCAACATCTCTCAATAGTAGCATTGTCCATTTTTTTCCCAACACACCTAGGCTAGTCCTAATGGGACATTGGGCAAACTCTATGCCTGGCAGGAGCCATTCTGAGATAGCAGGATATAGCTGCTCGCGAGGAAGTGATTTTTGCAACTTTATTTTTAGTCCCTTCTTAGCTTATAAAGTATACTTAGTATAGTGTTTATTAACCGAATCTGCTCCCAGATACTAATACTGACAATAAAAAATGACATAGCTGCGTTGTATGCACAAATTGTTTAGAAGCGTACTGGAATGCGAACTTTTGCCTGAGTTATATTTGTATGCTTGCAACAGATGAGGGATTGTGTTGGTATCTAAATACTGGGGTTGCAAAAGAGGCGTAGAAGATATCTTACTAAAGGGAGGAGACGATCGAAACCATATTCTCTATTACTTAACGCGCGATTATCATGTGGTAATTCACTCATAAGCAGGAATAGGTTTGGTCATATTATCAAATTTGTCAAAGAAGGCATATGCAAATCGATGATTAAGGAACAGAAGGAAGAGTCCCTCTCGCATCATATCTTCAATTGCAACATTAATTTCTTGATCTTTTAACATGTAAGAATACGATAAGGAATCAGTTACAAGCATGGGATTTGTTGATTCATAGTTATCCAAAATACTAAATGTGACTGATTCGACAAAGCCCAGAAAACTTAAATCATATTTTTTTAGATTGGACTTAAAAATGCTTACTATTGTTTCATCTATTTCTTCTTCTTCTTCGTCATACTTCATTCTACGAGATGCTACGATTGGTGATGGGAAACTTCTCCCTCCTTCCTGGGCGAACACTCTATTGTATTGTATAGAAGAGTAATTATTTAATTTCAAGAATTTTTCAGTTCCTTTCAATAATTCATCGTCACTCAACCAATTAGTATCTCCTCTGTTTTCGTTCATCCTGGCGAAGTAAGATTTCGCACCTATCATTCTGGGACTGGGCAATTATTAGTTCCTGACTATCCTGTGCCACCTGTTCATAATAAATCCTTAAGCTGTATGTATATTAGCGATCGATCAATCGTGTTGCATGCTGAGCTTATAACCTGTGCAAACGTACACTGATCTTTCCATCTTGTTCGACAAAGAGCCGAGGAGGACACGAAGAATAGGCATTTAACCAGTCCTTATACATCAATGCTTGCCACTTCTGTGCCAACCAGAGACATATTCCTATGGCACAGGATAGTTTGAGATAACTGATATGAAATGTTATCTTATCGAAGTATAAAAATTAACCACATGTATTTGTTACTCGCCAACAATCTGTGAAGGAGATGTCATGGGATATGACACCACATTTATCCGCTCGGTAGTCGCTGCAGATTAACTGATGTCATTATTTGGATGATTGGCTGTAATTCTTGTGGAAGATTATCTAGACCTATCCCAAAGATAGAAATTGGTTCGCCCGATCCTCCTTGTCCTTTTGGAACCCTGTAACTCAATTCGTAGCCACTCGTCCAATCCACAAAGAGAAGTTGGATCCATCCCAATTGGTTGATTTGATTTGCAGCCAAGATCAATTTGCCAGGTATTTGCCATTGGGTTCCTGCATTGCCGCTATTGCTGACATTCACAAGCAGATCTTTGCTTTGTACTATGATCATGTTTGGAGAGTCTCTATTATGAAGGTCTACAAGATCCTGAGCAGTTAGATCCAAAACGATAAGACCCGTAGATGGATCTACTGTACTAGCACCATATGCAAAGTCTGGATTTGTATCCATGTTGATATACCGAGTCACCACAATGATACCCAAATCATCGTCACATCCGGCTATACCTGTAGTGTTATCCACCCTGCTTTGGCCTTCTGGGCAAAATTCTACAAGTGTCTCTTTAAGTTGACTAGCAGCAACTTCTCTAGCTTCCTGACTGGTGTTGTCCCGATCAACTGGTGTCCAACCAGGAGGTAAACTCACTGTAAAACCCGTATCATCTGTATACACTGTTGAATTTGTTGTCGTTGCTGTTATAGATTGTTCTTGTGGTTGCGGGTCCGATGTTGCATAGGCTGTCATACTCATCATACTCATCATATTCACAACAATTAATAGCACAGCGCCATGATGTGATAATATTAACATAAACCAAATGATTATACATCTGTAAATAAGCCTATCTTTTCATAACGAGATGCAAGTTGTCTTTGGTTCGCAACTAATTTACTGGAACCTTCAGCACTTCCACTTTTGTAACGAACCTAGATGATGATAAGAAAAAGAAAAGATGAAGAAGATAATGTTAATCAAGATGACATGAGCAATGTCAATAACGACAAAGATACACCATCAAAGAACACAGAAAATATGGACACCAAAATTGCAAAAATGATATAAATTCTCAATGGAGAAATTAGAATTGTCCAAAAGGCCCCAGTCCAGCATTTGTGATTGTTTCAAGCAGATACCCAAATCCGTCTCATCCCTGCTCAATTAAAAAGCGGAAAGAAGTGATATCTTCTTTCCCGTTCGCCATGATAAACCTGCCTAGAAATTAGCGTACTGGCTGATGGTTAGTTTGCAGTTTCTGAAATGTCTTCAGATTGGGGTAATGAAGATGCCATCCTCACGCTCAGATATCGCTTTATGGAGTCATTTTATAATTGGTTCAAATCCACCTGTATTAATAGTCAACCTTCACCAGGGCTCCTCCTTCACTCTCCTATTAAATCTAGTATTTTGTTTGTCAGATCTGCGATACTAATGGGTTTTTGAACAAATCCGTCAACCTGTGTGGAAGGAAATACTTTGGAGAATTCGTTATCTTTTATCTCGAAAGCAGTCATTAGGACAACCTTGATATCTGGATCGATCTGTTTGACTTTTCTTGCTAGTTGTATTCCAGATAACCCTGGCATTCGGACGTCTGATACTACAAGGCAAAGATCATGAGGGTTTGATTCGAAGGATCGCAAGGCTTCCTCTGGATTGGTAAATGCATCGACCAAAAATCCATTTTTTTGAAGGCCGTGCTTGAGGACATACACTATATCCGGGTCATCATCTATGACAAAGAGTTTACCCTCAAATTTACGTTTAGTGTTATTGTCATCCCTGCTGTTATCTTTATTTGGGTCTTTTTCTTTTGCACTAGTATTACTAATGCGCAGATTATCGTAATTATCGTAATTACTATACTCTTTATTCTCACCGGACAAACTTGGGTCCGCCACCACAACTGCTGCCTGTATGCGCACAAGGTGCCATTAGCATTGGACTAGGTTATTTGCTGGAAATAGATAAAGTTTAATGTCTCCCGAAAAGAGGCCCCTTAGACATCCAAATATGCTCAGCATGTATTGTGTCAACGCGTTACCATGGCTACTGTCGTTGTCACTTTTATCGGAAAGTACATAGAGCAGTCCCTAAAGACCGCTAGTGGAATTTAAGAAAGACTGAGTATGCAATAGAATAGATCAACCTTGAAACAGGTTCTTAGACAGAGACTAAGACGTCTGATGTATGCATAACAAACCAATCGAATTGAACGTGGCACAATCTGAAAAAATAATACCTAATGTGTAGGTTAGAGTACTATCTAATTTAATATTCCTCCTCGATGGCTATCTCACGATGTTCATGGGTGGTCTATCGGTTCTCTGGATAGTAGCTGCTGGTGTGGCTATAGCTGTTGGTACTACTGCAGTCGTTATGATTATTCTGAGGAGCGGCCTGTACACACAAGTTGCAAATGCAGACACTGTCGTTGCCACGGGCATAATTGGAATTGCAATAGGAATAGTTGCGCTGGTTACAAGTTATAATAATCCTCAGGTCAAAACCAACAAAAAAATCCTGAGGATCCTTGCTAACCTTAAGATGATAAACTCTGATGTTATCTCTAAAGATTGCGTAAAGAGAGATTACTTCTTGGAGCGTATTACCGCCAATATCTCTCTAGTTACCAAGGATCTTATAATATTAGAAAATCTTCTTCGAAAATATCTTGACAATTGTCTACCTAACAATTGGCAAACAGTAAGATATATTGCTGATCGATCAAGAAAGCAAATAGAAAAACTTGAACAAGAGGTATTATTAGACTTCGCTCAAATCATCGATTTAATTCAGAGTCGGAGTCTAGTTGATAGAAGCACGACAAACAAGCTTTATTTCAGCCTCCATTTATGCCACGAAATACTCCGAATAAATCCAGAATACGACCAAAATCTGATACGAGACTTAGGAAATGCTCTTAGATTACACATTGCAGAACTTGATAATATACTAGTTCTCCTCGAGCGAGAGAGAGAAAACTGACATCTTACAAGACCGTGAGTGTGTGTAGTCTCTCAATGAGTTCTTTCGTCGATAATCCATAAACTATCTGCTTATATCGTAGAAATGGATTGAAACAGAATGATTGCTGGCTATAGGCTTTGCTGGCGATTTCAATGTATGATTAACTTACATGGACCCTTGATTGGATAGGTATTATGAGTTTGCTAAGTCCGAAAGACGTTTCACCAAGTCTCGTACAGATATTGGCTTTTTAAGATAGCATTTAATCTCTTCCAAAAATGGAAAGGAACTATTGAACTCTCCGTGGGCTTCTTCAAAGGCAGTTAAAAAGCACACCTTAACTTTGTCATCGATACGCCTAATTTTATGATAAAGTTGAAATCCATTCATTCCAGGCATTCTAATATCGAGAATCATCAAATCATATAACCCAGGCTTGAACCTTGAAAGAGCCTCGACCGGGTCATTAAAGGTTCTCACAATAAACTGGTTATTTTCAAGGCCGATCTTAAAAATGGTCGTGATATCTCGCTCATCATCCACAATCATGACTCTGTATTTCTTGGCATGCAGAGGCGTTTGGATCACGTCTTGCCTTAAGTCATTTTCTGCGACCATGGTATATCGTGCATCGAACCTTCCCACAGCTAATTAATAAAGCAACTGGAAGGTCATTGTTCTTCTTTGACAATGTAATTTTTCAAGTGGGATCATGACGATCCCGTTTTTTCCACACTTCGTAGCAAGTAATTTCGGAGGATTCACAAAGCATCTGCGTCGGATGATGAGAAACTAATTAGGAACTTCCGATTTGTGCCCTATTGACTGCTCTTCGCAGGGGAGCAATCTGCCACCTCGCCATCTTTTTTGAACATCAGAAATCAGCAATGTACAATTGATATGGCTTTTTCTCAGCCAAATTATGATAGTTCCATTTGATTTGATCAAGGTTTGCCTTTGCAAATATCTGCTGCAAATCTTCGCTTAATTTGTCGTAGAGTGACTTGCCGATGACCATTTGGCTAGCCACTGCAACTGATTGCATTTTTGCTGCAAGATTCATGGTTGCACTGATAATATCGACATGAGATCTCTCGTGGTCTGAACCATAGCGGACTATTGTATGTTGTCCATAATCTGAAGTTACTTTAACTTCGATTCCCGCATGCCCCATTTGTAAAAGTAACGGATTTATTGCATTTCTTACTATTTGAATTATCGCCTGACCGCATATAACTATGTCATCAAGATTCTGGCTAGACGGGAAATATCCTATAGATGCGTCTCCTACAAATTTCAGCAAAAGCCCTCCAAAATGTTCAATGATATATGAAGCCTCCTGAGAAAATACAGTTACTATCTTTGAGAGAAAATCAGGCGCTAGCTCAGTACTCATTCTGGTAGAACCTACCAGATCGACATACATCACAGCAAAGTTTAATCTTTGAGAAGTATGTTTTCTTAAGAAGCCGTCTGATTTTGCAATAGCCAGATGATGATACTCGAAACCTTCAACTAAAGCTCTCTTAATCCTTATTTGACTTGCTTTAACGATATTGTTCCTATCAAACTGAGTGGCTCTGTAATTTCTCATTGAAAATCTCCTCTTCCTTTGGTATATTTACTGGTATATCAAGATCCTTGTGTAATCTATTATAGATTCAAAAATATGTATAGCAGCTGTCAATCTCTTCACCTTTAGGAATGTAACAAACCAGATCCTTTACTTACAGAACCGCCATCTTTAGATACACTTAAGGCAATAAATCTGAAAGCCACCAATTTGTTCTTAATCTTGCTGAAATCCTCAAAATCTGAATCTATAGAATACAGAAGAAAAAGGGACCCAATGATGATGTTGAGATAATAATACAAATAACAAAACAAGAGAGGTTCTCATGTCATTTGCGTTGAACAGGTTTTTCACTTGTAGCAAGCTGAGGGCCTTGTCAACGTCAGCCTCTGTAGTATTCCTGAGAGATACATTTGGCGCTTGGGTGGTTCAAAGGCAAAGTCAATTCTCTATCAAAAGGCATCTGAACAGTAATAAAAGCTTGGTAAGGGGACAGCCAGATGTTCAAAGCACAGCCTGCACCTTACAAGGGCCATACAAGAGGAGATCGCTGAGTTTTTAACAGACAAGATGGAAGACCCGTATTTTCTGAACGTTCTGTCTGTAGCATCTCGCTGCAATGCATTGCAAACATATTCTTCATTTATAGTATACAGCACAGCAAACATCTCACAAGTTTCACACAAATTCAGACTGCAGCTGGAGAAAGTCTACAAGAAGACATGCTGACTAGAGAGATAAGATCGGGCAAGTAAAAATATGAGAGTGGATATACAGGTAAGTCTGTTTATCTACTGTTGTTAATGTGTCTCTCCTATTGAGTAGGTGCTGTTCCACCGCCACCTGCAGCACCGCCACCTGATCCCTCGCCTTCACCAGCAGTTGGTCCGCCGGCTGTTGTTGTCCCTGCTCCAGTCATAGTAGCATTGGTTGCATTACCTGCTCCAGTCATAGTAGCAT
>OBLR010000200.1_pt1 | contig 12998 bp, 22 predicted proteins | sample 1519891 | NCBI WGS metagenome assembly OBLR01 (sample SAMEA3113583, study PRJEB22503) | soil metagenome | reverse complement strand
TTCGTGGTGCCGGTGATGTACCCGCGCGGTGTGACAACTGGGCAGGTGCTGACGGGGGCGGCGACTCCGGCGGCGATCGGCGCGGGGAACGGTAATGGTGGCCGGGCGGCGATCGAGGCGCCCGCGCCCACCGAGCAGCCGGCGCCGCTGCGTACGGACTTCGTCGCCGCGATCCGCCAAGCCCCGACGCGGGAAAAGGTCGTCGAGCTGTGGGAGCAGGCCAAGAACGACGGCGCACCAAACGGTCCGGAGATCGAGGCGGCGGCTAAGGCCCGCGTCGCCGAACTCCATACGCAGCAGAAGGAGAGCGACGACGCGACGCCGGCCGCAACGTGGATCAAGGCGGCGCTCGCCTGCCGCACGCTCGACGACCTCACCGCCGCGCTGGCCCGGGCGCAGTACGCCGGGTTCGCCACCGACCTGACTAACGAGGACGACGAGGTGGTGGCCGCGTTCAAGGGCCGTCGTGCCTCTCTCGAAGGCCCGCCCCAACCGGATCCGGGCGCCCACCTCGCGGAGGACGCCGCCGCCCTATGGCAGCAGATCGTGGCTGAAGCCGGCGCCGCCGGGTTCGACCGCACCCCCGATCTCGAGGCGGCGTTCGCCCGGCGATGGCAGGGCGACACACCCGCGCAGGCGTCGCCGTCGCAGATGAAGGCCTTCCTCGACGAGCTCAGATCTGGGCGGATCAAGCCGCCCGGCGCGGCCAAGCCGGAGAAGCAGCCGGAGCCCGCCGCTGCTTCGGCCGGTCCCGTTCTCGACAAGCCCCCTTTCTGAGGTGAACGCCATGACCGTTGCCGCCAACCCCATCGAGAAGTCACGCGCCTATTTCGCCTACTTCAACCAGGGCGAATGGTGGGTGCCGAACGGCAAGCCCCCCATCCGGGTCACCGACATGGACTCGGCCTGGCGGCACAACGCCGCCGCGTTCCTCGTGCGCCGCGCCAGGGGCTACCTCTTCTACTACGGCGCGGGCGAGATCGGCGCCATCTTCGGCGCCACGGCCCGCGAGGTCATCGGCGAGGACAACGGCCAGCCGGTGTTCGGCCGCATGGTCAGCCTGGCACCGGACCCGGACTCAAGGGCTGCCGACGCCCTCGAACGCGAGCTTGAGCAGGCGTGGGAGGAGAGGGGAGCCGACCCCGAGGCGTGGATGAAGTCCACCACCCTGTACCGCGCGCTCGTCAAGGATCTCCCGCCCGACGCCGCCGAGCTGGCCAAGCACTGGTCGGACTGCGCGATCCGGACGGCGGGCGGCGAGTGCACCTGCTGGGAGCGGCACCTGACCGAGTGCCCGAAGCGCGGGGACATCAACGAGATCTGCCGCTGCCGCGACTACTCGCCGGAGTGGACGCTGTCATGACCGCGAGCTGGCATCTGGGCGGCCTCCTGGCCTACGACTGCGAGTCAACGGGCATTTCACCCGAGCAGGACCGCATCGTCACGGCCACCGTCGCCCTCCTCGACGGCTCCGGCCACACTCCGCCCGAAACCCTCGACACCCTCATCGCCCCCGAGATCGACATCTCTCAGGGCGCCTACCAGGTGCACGGGATCTCCAACGAGCACGCCCGCGAGCACGGCGTCCCGCCTGTCGAAGGCGTGGAGTTCATCGCGGGCGTGCTCGCGACGGCGCTGACCGCGTTGATGCCGGATGCACCGCTGATCGGCCACAACGTCGTCTACGACCTCACGATGTTGGACAGGGAGCTGCGCCGCTATGACCTGCAGCCTCTAACGGATCGTCTCGGGGACCGGCCGCTGTACTGCGTGGACACCTTGGTGCTGTCGAAGTACCTCAACCCCTACCGCAAGCGCGTGTCGGACGCGCAGGGCGCGCACCAGCTCAAGACCTGCGCCCAGATTTACGGGGTTGGCTGGGACGACGCCGCGGCGCACGACGCCTCCTATGACGCGCTCACCTCCGCGCGAGTGGCGTGGATGATCGGCTACCTGTCCGGCCTCGACGCCCTGGATTTGCAGGCGATCGAGGTGACGCTGGGCGACATCAGGGTGCGGCCGTGGCGGGATTCGCGTGACGTCGCCCGGCTGCGCCGGCTGCACGGCATGCCGCTGGCGAAGCTGCATGAGTTGCAGGTGCGGGTCAAGGCCGAGCAGGCCGACTCGTACCGGGCCTATCTGAAGGGCCAGGGCAAGCACGACGGGGATGTGTCGGGGGATTGGCCGTTGATCCCGGCCCAGGCGCAAGGCGCGCTCGTATGACCGGCCTGCGGACTCTCGTCCTTCAGCAGCGCGTTGAGGCGTTCTTGGTGCAGCTCGATGGGCTGATTGCCCCGGAACCGACGCCTGCTGAGGGGTTGGCCGGCACGGACCGGCTGATCGCCGACTTGATGAACGTGGCCCCGGCGGGTGCTGCCGCCGGAGCCGACCGTACGGCCCCAACCACAACCATCTGAAGGGAGATCAGGGCCATGTCCAGTATCTCAAACAACCGCCGTGAACCGCTGTCGCTGAAGGTCGGCGACGTCATCACCGAGGATCCATACGACGTCGAAGGGTTCCCAGGAAAGTGGACGGTGGCTACGCCCCCGACGCTCGATGGCGACCAGGTGTGGATCAACGTCCGCAGCGGCGCCGGGCCCGGCGTGTTCGTCGTCAACCGCGCCGAGCAGCTGGCCGTGCTCGACGCCAAACGGGCGGGCGTCATCAACGGTCTGCGTGAGCTCGCCGACTTCATCGAGGCCCACCCTGATCTGCCGGTGGATGGCCACCAAACGATCAGCTTCTATGCGCAGAATGCGCGCGGCATCGACACCACTGAAGCGGCAGTCGTCGAGGTCGACCGGGTCGCCAAGATCCTCGGCGTCGAGTCTGGGCCGAGGCACCAGGGCGGCCCGCACCACTATGCGCAGCGCGCGTTCGGCCGGATCGAATACGAGGCGGTCGTCTGTGGCGTGTACGACAAACCGCCGGCCAAGGCTGACGCGCCAGCTACCGAGCAGGCGGCCGAGGCTGCGGGGGCGGTGGCCTGATCATGGCGAACCGCAAACCCCAACCCGAGGTGCCTGAGCAGCCGGTCGAGCACAGCGCCGACGCCATCAAAATGGTGTGGGACTCCTCGACGGCCCACCGCGCCACCGCCTTCCAGCTCGCACAGAAGCTGGATGAGATCGACACCTACATCGCCAGGGCGCAGGCCGATCGTGACAGGCTCTGCGCCGATCACGCGGCGGCGTTGGGCAAGGCCAATGGGCTGGCGGCGATGGTGCGGGAGTACTGCGAGCGGCATGGCCTGCCGCTGCCGCAGACCCCGGCGCCGGACAAGCCGGTGATCGACGCGGCCCTAGCCGGGCTGGATGACCGGGCGCGTAAGCACCCCACCCCCGTCAACGTGGCCGCGCCGTTGTCGGCGGCCGAGATCGCTCAAGATCTCGACCCCGAATACGGGCACCTCCTCGGCCTCGCCGTCAAGGTATGGGTCAAGGGCACGCTGGAGGTGCTGACCGGGATCTTGGCCCGGGTGGACGCCGAGTGGATCACGCTGCTGGATGAGGTGGGGGCGCCGCGGTCGCATCCCCGGTCGATGGTCGATCGGATTGAGCCCCGCGACGACCACCGGGACAACGGCGACAACGGGCCCGGCGGGGACCCCCTGCAGGGGTACGGGCGGCTACCGGACCGCCCGGCCGAGGGCACGCCCATGGTGGGTGAGCAGCCCGCCGCCGAGGCGCGCGCGTTGACCGCTGGCCCGCTGGTGCTGTTGGCGGCCGGTCTGTGGTTGGCCGCGCGGCCGGCCAGGCGCAGGGCTGCGTGGGCGCGCACTGGGCATTGGCGGCACCGCGCCGGGGCGCTGCACAGCGCGGTCCGCTCGGCCGGCGCGGTGCGGGGGGCGGTCGTCTGATGGCCACGATCAAGATCTACGGCGCCTCTGATGACCTCGTCGAGGTCGAAGGCTGTGAAGGCGCCGACGAGTTCAACGTCTACGGCACCGACACCCCCGACTCCGAGGTGATGTGGCGCGGCGACCTGATTGCCCCCGGGGGCACCGAGGCAATGCAGGTCCACGCCATCCGCACAGGCGAGGGGTGCTGGGCGGTCGCGATCGGGCAGGCCGACGAGTCCATCCCGTTGCCGCCCTGGCCGGTGCGGATCGAGCAGCACCGCAGCATCCCCTACTCGACGGTGCTGCGCATCGACGCGCCGTACGGCACCCGCCTCACGAACGTGTGGCCGGAGGTGAACTCCGATGGCTGACTTCAAGCCTGGCGAGCACGTCCGCCTCACCATCGACAACGTCCGGTTCTCCGACGTCTCGCAAATCCGCGTGGCGGTCACCACAGAGGACGGCGAGGTGTGGGTGCTTCCCCCGCACGCCGTGATCGAGCGGGTCGCGCCCGCCGAGTGGCCGCCCCAACAAGGCGACCCATGGCGCGGCGCCAACGGTGGCCTGCTGTTCGCCACCGACGTCCACGACATCGCCGAAACCGACGAGGCCGACATCGTCCTGGTCACTGAGGAAGGCGGCCGGGTCAGGCCTGAGGCGGCCAACCAGCGGTACGGGCCGATGACCCTCGACCACCGCAAAGGCGAAATGGCGGCCACAGATGCCTGACCACACCTTCGACGCCGACCGGCAACGCGCCCTCAACGTCATCCGCGAAGGCCGCCAACGCACCCCCGACGACAACCACACCGCGCTCACCACCCTGGCCCACCGGCTCCGCGGCGTCCTCGCCGAAGCCATCCCCGGGTTGTCGCCGGACAACGCCGCGGACATCCGCGACGCCCTGCTCGCCACCGTGTCCCACCTCGGCCCGTACCTGGTGGCCGGGTTGCCGGAAGGCAGCGCGATCACAGCATTGGCCTATCTGGCCGACGACCTCGACCGTGAGCAGGTCCGCGCCGCGCATCAACCGTATGACGACGACGATCACGCCACCTGGTGTAGGGCGTGCGGCGTGTTGTGGCCGTGCCCGCCAATCCGAGCCGTGGGCGAGGAGGAGGTGCCCGGCGATGGCTGACCTCTGGGCAGCCGCCGCCTTCGCCGTCTTCCTCACCCTCACGCTGCTGTTCGCCGGCGACCGGGGCCACGACGGCATCCGGCCCGGCCAACGCGACGACTCCGACACCAGCCGGAGGCTGCGATGACGTGCGACCCGGAGGTGCTCGGGCAGGCGCTGCACGCTGGGTTCGCCCTCGGTGTACTCGTAGGCGCCTGCGCCGTGAGCGCGGTCGGCTCGGCGGGGTTCGGCTGCTGGCTGCTAGTCCAAGGCCGCCGCCGCCGTGTCCCCGGCGGGCCGGTTGAGCCACCAGTGGGCCATCCCGACCGTGAGTTCCGAGACAACCAAGCGCGGCGCGACTTCGAAGACATGCGGGCCGGGCTCAGGCGGCGGCGTCGCCTGCTGCGGAGGGGTGGTGCCCGGTGAGCGCCCCGAAGCCCGACGCCCTGTTCGACGTGGACCCTGCCGCGATCGTCCCGCCGGAGCCCACCGAGAAGCTCTCGGCCCAGCGGCGCCGCACCAGCCGCCAGACCGAGGCGCTTCGAGGCGGCCGGCACCCCATCGGCCTCGCCGTAGGGGTCCCGCTCCGGCTGCATCCCGACGCGCCGCCGCCGGGCGACAAGACGGCGGCCGGACCGCGCTGCGGCGGCTGCCGGTTCCGCGAGGCAACCGGCCACGGCAAACACCCCTTCCCGAAGTGCCTACGCGGCTGGGACGGCAACCCCCGCAAAGACCCGCCGTTCGCCAGCCACGGCGCGGCGACGGATTGCCGCGCGTGGTGGCCGGCGTGCGAGCACTGGGAGCCCAAGCCATGACCGCCATCTGCGTCCTGATCGTTGTGCTCGGTGTCCCCGCCGCCGCCTGGACCCTGCACTGCTCCCGCCGCCTCGACGCGCAGGCGAGCCACGAACGGGGGTCCCGGTGAGCCAGTACGCCAAAACCACCGCGGTGAGCAGCGAGCAGCGCCGCACCGAAATCGAACGCACCCTCCGCCGCTACGGCGCGACCGGGTTCGCCTACGGCTGGGACCAGTCCCACGCGAGCGTCATGTTCGAGATGGAACGGCGACGCGTCCGCTTCAAGCTGCCAATGCCGAACCCTCAGGACAAGGAGTTCACCCACACCCCTGATCGGGGTCTCAAACGCAGCCGGGACGCAGCGGATAAGGCGTACGAGCAGGCCGTACGGCAACGCTGGGCCGCCCTCTCGCTGGTGATCAAGGCGAAGCTCGAAGCGATCGAGGCCGGGATCAGCACGCTGGACGAAGAGTTCCTCGCGCACCTGGTGTTGCCGGACGGGTCGACGGTGGCGGAGCGGACGATCCCTCAGCTGGACGCCGCTTACGCCGGACAGGCGCTGCCCGCGCTCCTCCCCGGAGGTGCACGGTGACCGCGATTGTGGTCCGCGCCGACGCCCGATCGCTGCCGCTGCCTGACGACTCTGTGGACCTGATCGTTACGTCGCCGCCGTACTACGCGTTGCGGGACTACCGCGACGGTGACGGCTCGCTGGCCGGGCAGATCGGCGCCGAGCCCACTCCAGCCGAGTACGTGACGGCGCTGCTGGAGTGCACCCGCGAATGGATGCGGGTACTCAAGCCGTCCGGGTCGATGTGGATCAACCTCGGCGACAGGTACAGCCAGCGGGTGGCCACGCGGCCGAGCTCCCAGCAGGACGGCCTGTTCCCGGACCGCCCGGAGTTGGCCAAGGACTGGAAACGGGATCGCGCACGTGGCCTCGCGCGCATGCCGTACGAGAACATCATCGATCCGTCCACCGGCACCTATGTGCCGGAGAAGTCCCTCATTGGCCTGCCGTGGCGGTACGCCCTCGGGTGTCTCGATGGCCTGGGGCTGATCCTGCGCGCTGAGGTCCTGTGGTCCAAGCCCAACGGGTTGCCCGAGAGCGTGACGGACCGGGTGAGACGCTCGCACGAGCAGTTCTTCCACTTCACCAAGCAGCCCCGGTACTACAGCGCGGTCGATGAGATCCGCGAGCCGCACGCCGGTGAGTTCTTGTCGAGCGGCGCACGGAACGCCCGGCACAAGCACGGCGGCCGGCTGCCTCATGAGATCACGAGCACATACCTGAACAACAACGCTGACCGGAAAGACGGCGGCAACGTCCCCGGCAACCGCAATCCGCTCGGCAAGCTGCCCGGCAGCGTGTGGGAGATCGCCACCCAGCCGCTCAAGGTCCCCGAACACCTTGCCGTGGACCACTTCGCAGCGTTCCCGCCCGCACTGGTCCGGCAGATCGTGCTCGGCTGGTCCCCGCCCGGCATCTGCACTGCCTGCGGCGAAGGACGACGACCGATCTTCGACCGCGCCAAGGTAGGCGGCTGGACGCGGCACACCACCTCGAGCAGGCTCCGCGAAGGCTCACAATCCGGCGGGAATGAGATCCCCGGCCGCCAAGTGCACCACCACGTCGAGGTCACCCGCACCGGCTACGCCTGCGCCTGTTCCACCCCCGACGCACCCACCCGCCCGAGCGTTGTGGTCGACCCGTTCGGCGGCACCGGCACCACCGCGCTCGTCGCCACTGTCCACGGCCGCATAGGCGTCAGCTGCGACCTGTCCCACGACTACGGCCGGCTCGCGAGGTGGCGCACCACAGACCCGGGTGAGCGTGCCCGGGCGCTCGGCGTGCCGAAGCCGCCGCCAGTCACGACAGGTCAGGGTGACCTGTTCGCCGACGAGGTGATCGCGTGAAAGGCGGCCATGTCATGACCCCCGATAGCCCAACCGGCAGCGGCACACCGCCTAAAACAGACTACGTCGCCGCGGCGTTGCAACCCCACCCTCCCGGGGTGTCCGCGGCAACCCCGGCCGGCGCCATCCCCCCGTCGCCGGCCACCCGCCCCGCCGTGCCCGCCACCCCCCCGGTGGGCGCGGCGGGGCCCGAAACGTCCGGTCTGGTGGCACGCGGGTGCGGGGACGGCGCCACCAGACCGGACCCGACCAGGAGCGGGCGCGGACGGGCCACCGCGACCCCTGGCGCCGCAGCGGCGAGGACTGCGGCAGGCCCGGCGGTCGGGGGCCAGCGTGCGGCGGCCGCCGCTGCCGGTCCACATACTCCCGCCGCGCCCCCTGGGCCTCGGGACGCGGCGGGCCCGGAGGTAGCGGGGTCCGGGCCCGCCCCCCACCACATCACCAGAAGGGCAGAAATATGACGCAGGCTGACATCCTCCCCGGCTTGCCAGACGCCCTCGCCGCCGTCCCGCCCAAGGCCAGCACATACGAAGCCCGCACCCTCGACGAGGCAATCGCCCGTTCCCACGCGCTCCTCGACGAGGTCTGCGAACGCTGGCCCGCCGAGCGGATCTTGATGCTGATCTCCGGTGGCAACGACTCCACGTTGCTCGGCCACCTCATGCGAGACCGCGCGGACACGATCGTGTTCATCAACACCGGCATCGGTATCCCCGCAACCCGACGGTACGTCCACGACATCGCAGGGGCCTGGGGCAAGCAGATCATCGAGGCGCGACCGCCGGATGCTTACCGCGACCTCGTGCTTGGCAGGGTCTTGGCGCGTACCGGACCCAATGCCGGGATTCGTCCGGTGTGGAAGGGCTTTCCGGGTCCTGCCGGGCACCCGATCATGTACCAGCGGCTGAAGGAACGGGCGCTCGAACAGGTCCGCCGGGATCTCGTCGGGCCGCGCGGCAAGTCCGGGCAGATCGTCTTCCTCGGCGGCATGCGCTGGTCAGAGTCCAAACGCCGGTTCCGCACGAGCGCCGAGATCGACCATGAAGGCGCGATCATCTGGTGCTCCCCGATCGTGCACTGGACCCTCGGGCACCTCGCCGAGTACAGGGAGCGTCACCGCTGCGTGCTCGGCCACGTACACGCCGAGCACATGCTCTGCCATCCCGACGCGCTGCCGCTGAACGAAGTCACCGTCCACCTGCACATGTCGGGGGACTGCCTGTGCGGCTGCTACGCCAAAGAGGGCGAGATCGCTGGCATCGAATTGTTCGCCCCCGAGATCGCCGAGCAGATCCACGCGATCGAAGCTGAGGCACGGGCCTGCGGGATCCCGCCGGAATGGTGCACCTGGGGCTGGGGCGCGACCGCCCCCGGGTCGCCCCCTGTCGCCGGGCGGTTGTGCTCGAAGTGCGCGCCGCCGATCCCCGGCCAGCTGGTGATTGGTGAAGACGCCGCTGACCAGCAACCGGAAAAGGTCGTCGTATGAAGCGCCGGCCGAAAGACATCGGCACCGCAGGCGAAACCGCCACAGTCCGCCACCTCCACACCAACGGCTTCCCGCACGCCGAACGCCGCGCTCTGCGCGGCATCCAAGACGCCGGCGATATCGCCGGCACCCCCGGCCTCTGCTGGTCGGTCAAAGGCGGCGAGCAGGCCAAGAACGCCAGCGACCAGCAGGTCACCCAATGGCTGGCCGAGCTGGAAAAGCAGCGACAACGCGCCCGCGCCGACATCGGTGTCCTCGTGCTGCAGCGGCGCGGCGTCGGGCCGGCCAACGCGGGCCGCTGGTGGGTGGTCCTCCCGCTCGACGTCGCGGCCTACTTGTCGTCGCCCTACGACGGCGGGATCGAGCACACCGGGCCACCCGTCCGAATGCTGCTCGGCGATCTTGTCCGGCATTTGCGTCTCGCCGGCTACGGCGACCCCCTTGACGAGCCTTCGCGTTTGTTCGCATCCGAGACACAAGCATCCGCCACCCGCTGTGATGACACAGACACCAGCAGGGAGGTGACCGCACAATGACACCCGACCAGGCTGCATGGGTCCGCGAACACGCCTGGACCGGCACGATGCGCAAGGAGTTCCGCGAGGTCCCGCAGGCGTACAGCATCTGCCCGTGCCAGGCCGGGCCGAGCACCTGGTGCAAGACCGGCCAATGCGGCAGATGCCTGCGCTCCGCCCCGATCGACATCTACGCCACCGTCATCGTCTCCCCCGCCGGTTACCACCCGGCGGTATTCGCCGGCCCGTACGAGCATCCGACGACGGACGCTGTCGGCCCGAAGTATCCACGGATCGCGATGGTGTGGCTGGCGGACCGGGTGTGCCGTTGGGTGTGCCCCCACGCCTGCCATTCGGCGCCGGTGCGTCCCGAGCAGCTGGGCCTGTTTCGCGGAGGTGCTCGCCTAATGGCCACCACCCGGCAAGTCGAAGCCGCCGCCGCCACCCCCAAGAAACCCGTCGTCGGCGGCGCCGCCGTCGAGGGCCATCACATCCTGGCCGGCGTCACCATCCGTCCCGAAGACCGGCCCCGCGTCGATCGTGAACTCGCCCTCGCCGCTCGCTTCGCCGTTCGCAACGCCCGCACCCCGGACGACCCGGACGCCGACTTCGTACTCGAAGTGCTCGGCCTGACCCACGACGACGCCAACCCCGGCCCGCCACCGCGACCCGCAGCCCCCGCCCCACCCGGGTCAGATCCCGAACCGGCCGGGCCGCCCACCGCCGCCGAGCGGGAATGGATCACCGCCATCCAGGCGTGCGAAACACACGCCGAACTCAACGAAGTCGCCCACCACCTCACTGAAGCCGGCTATGCCGCCAGCCCACTACCCGCCGCGTCCGGGTCCAGCCCAGTGGCGGCGGCGTTCATGGCACGGCATCGGCTGCTGGTCGCGACCGAAAACGCCTACCCCCATCACAACAACAGCAGCAAGGAGCCCACCGGGGCAGGAAGGAACTCCGCATGACCCAACCACCCGAGAACGAGAACGACGGCGCCGGGCAGGTGCGCCCGTTCGCCGCCGTCCTCCAAGACGTCAACGGCGGCGACTTCGCCGACCTACTCAGCGCCGACATGCAAACCCTCACCACCGCCGTCCGCGAGCACGGCCGCAAAGGCGAGCTCACCATCAAGTTCACCGTCGCCCCCATGCGCGGCAACAACGCCCTGACGGTGACGGCTCGCCGGTCGCTGAAGCTGCCGGAGGAGGAGCCCGTCGAGTCGGTGTTCTTCAGCGACTCCGACGGCAACCTCGTCCGCGACGACCCCCGCCAAATGCAGCTGCCGCTGCGCACCGTCAACAAGCCCGAGCCCGGCACTGAGCTGCGCAAGGCCGGCCAATGACCGCCGGCGACCTGACAGCCGACGACATCCGCGAAGCGCAGCAGATCCTCGCCGTGGAGGCCGCCCGCGATGAAGTGGTCGCCGCCGCGCTCGACCTGGCCGCCGCCTACTGGCGCCGCGACTACCTCGACGAAGACACCTCGACCGACGTGCAAAACGCGCAAGACCACGTCGACAACGCCCTGGCCGCTTACTTCACCGCCCAGGCCGCCGCCCACCAAGACCCCGCACCAACCCACGATCCGAAAGAGACCGCATGACCGCCACCGACAACGAAATGCAGACCATCGTCGAAACCGCGATCGCCACCACCGACCCGCGTGAGCTCGAGCCCGGCAAAATCTACGGCTGGGCCCTCCCCGGCGGCGCCGTCCACCAGATCGACCTGACCGGCGATGAGTACCGCGACCAGCCCAAACACAAGGCCGGGAAGGTCTACGTCGACGACCTCGACTCCTTCCTCCACTACTACCAAAAGCACTCCGACGACGGCACCGAGATCTACGTCAACATCACCGGCCACTACCTCACCGCCGTCCTCGACGCCAACCAGGGCGGCGCCGACGGGGCCCGCTGGGGACAGCACCGCCTCGTCCTCACCCTGCCGACCACCGACCGGTGGGACGCCTGGATGGCCATGAACGGCAAGCCGTTCGCCCAATCAGCGTTCGCCGAGTTCGTCGAGGAACACGTCGACGACATCCGCGACCCGAACGGCGCCACCATGCTCGAGGTCGTCCAGAACTTCCAGACGGCGACCAAGGTCCGGTTCACCTCCAACGTCCGCCTCGACAACGGCAACCACAAGCTGCACTTCGAGGAGACCACCGACGCGACGGCCGGGAACTCCGGCAACATCGCCGTCCCGACCGCCTTCAAGATCGGTGTGGCGCCGTTCGAGTTCGCCGACCCGTACGAGATCTCGGCCCGGTTCCGGTACCGGGTCGAGAACGGCAAGCTCCTCGTCGCCTACCTGCTGGACGACCCGGCCGCGGTGATCCGTGACGCGGTGCTCGATGTGGTCAAGCAGGTGGAGGAGGCGACCAAGGGCAAGGTCATGCATGGAACCCCGGCATGACGAGCGGTATCCCAAGCGGTGCCCGGGCGGCCAACACCGCCCGGGCCGCCGCCCACCCCAAAACCGTCGCCGTCGACTTCGACGGCGTCATCCACGCCTACACCAAAGGCTGGGCCGACGGCACCATCTACGACGAACCGATCCCCGGCGCCCTCGACGCCATCCGGGCCCTCATGGACGCCGGGGTGGCCATCTTCGTCCACACGACTCGCGACCCGGTCCAGGTCGCGCGGTGGATCAAACAGCGCAGCGGAATCGAGACGGCCTGGCACGAAGACCCGGCCACCGTGCCGAAGTTCTGGAACGACACGACCGCGGTGCTGGTCACCAACCAGAAACTCCCCGCCGTCGCCTACATCGACGACCGCGGCATCCGCTTCAACTCCTGGCCGCAAGCCCTCCGTGACCTGGCCTGGCACGAACGGATCAAGCTGCCATGACCGAGATCAACGACGCCCTCCGCGACCACGTCACCGCCGTCGGATTCCAACTCACCCTCGGCAAAACCCACCTCGCCCAACTCGTCTACCTCGACCTGCTCCTCAAAGAAAACCAGCCGGCCATCGACCCCAAAACCGACAAGTTCGATCAGGGCCGCGTCCGCAGCCCGCGCGGCGCCCCCTGGAACAACTCTGCCGTAGGCCTCCAAGGCCTCGAACGGCGCGGCCTGGTCAAACACATCCTTGACCAGCACCGCAAGCCAGGCGAGCAAGTCCTTACCATGACTCCCCGCCGCATCTGGAAGATCACCAAAGCCGGGCGGCTCGTCATCAACCTCCTCAAAGAAGCCGGGATCTACCAGGAATACGCCGCCGCCATCCCCATCCGGCGGGAGGCCGCATCGTGACCCTCATCTGCCCGCCGTGCCGCGAAGCCGCCGACATCGAACAAGCCATCCT
>OBLR010000199.1_pt1 | contig 13013 bp, 13 predicted proteins | sample 1519891 | NCBI WGS metagenome assembly OBLR01 (sample SAMEA3113583, study PRJEB22503) | soil metagenome | reverse complement strand
GAGTGCGCCTTACCAGGATACTTTTTATATGCTGCTTAGATTATCCAAACGATACCTTTTGGTTTACAGCGCGGCCTTAGGGCTGTCCCTATTTCCATTTATGGCTGTTCTGGCAGGGGCGCTTGAAGATTACGTCAATGCTCCCGATCCTTTTTATAACTGGAAGCGTACAGAGCAAAAGCGTGAGCCTTGGGGAACGGTCACCCGCTTAGAGCTTGTCTCCCAACATTGGCGCAATCAATTTTGGAGCCATCACGTGGTGGTTGTTCGTCCGCATACAGTCCGCAATCCAGACCTTGGCCTGCTGTTGATCAAAGGAGATGGCGTGGGCGAGGATAGCGTCGATATGCTGAAAGTCCTTGCAGGGCGTGCGGGTGCCGTGGCAGCGGTTATCATGAATATTCCTAATCAACCCTTTTATGATCGCACAGAAGATGCGCTGGTGGCTTATACCTTTGACCAATACCTGAAGACTAACGATAAGACCTGGCCGTTGCTGTTTCCTATGGTTAAAAGCGCCGTGCGCGGCATGGATACGGTGCAGACGTTTATCCAGCAAGCGTTTAACGCCACGATCAAACGATTTTTCGTGGCCGGGGCTTCTAAGCGGGGCTGGACGACTTGGCTCACAGCTGCTTTAGACCCGCGTGTTAAAGGTATTGCCCCTATGGTCATCGACATGCTGAACATAAAGGTGCAACTGCAATGGGCGGAGAAGATCTATGGCAAACAGAGCGAGAAGATCAGCGACTATACCGATCTGAATCTCCACCAGAAGCTCGATGATGCCCCCATGCAGCGCCTGCGCAGTTGGGTCGATCCCTACGCTTACCGACATCGTTACACGATGCCCAAGCTACTGCTGCTTGGCACCAACGATCCCTACTGGACAGTCGATTCACTGCGCCACTATTGGAATGATCTACCGGGGCCAAAATTGATCTTTCAGACGCCAAATGCCAGGCATGACTTGGCTGGCGGCAGGGAGGCGATGCAAACACTGGCGGCTTTTTTCCAAATGCTTGCTGATAGAAAACCTTTACCTAAGGTGACGTGGGTATTGAGGGATACACCAAGGGGTAAGGCTACGGCTACCCTGAAGGTCGATCAAACGGCGAAAGCGGTTCGTTTGTGGAGCGCTACCTCAGCGGATCGGGATTTTCGCGACAGCACCTGGTCAAGCCGGGAATTTGGGATCCAATCGGGCAGTAGTCAGACATTTGCCGAGATCGAACGGCCTCGGGAAGGATATTGTGCCTATCTTATGGAAGTAGAATTGATCTCACCCACTGGCCAACCGTATAAGCTTTCTACTGAGGCCAAGGTAACGCCTGATGATATTAAATGAGCTTTGCTAAAGTTGGCAAAAAAAAATGACAAGAATATAGGGTCGCCCATTGTCCTTTAACATTTAATGGGGTAGACGCACCGTCAGCACCGGTATGTTAGAAAGGCGCACCACCCGATCAGTCACGCTGCCAAGCAGCATATGCGCAAGCCCCGTGCGCCCGTGGGTGCCCATGACGATGAGATCGGCCTGTATCTCCTGAGCGGTTTGGATGATCGTGGTGTAAGGTACGCCTTCGATGAGGTTGCCTTGAAGCGTGACGCCTCGATCGGCGTAGCGTGCCACACACTTATCAAGCTGCTCTTGGAGATCCAGCATGTAATTGCTCAAATAGTCGCCGGGTGGAATAAATACTCCATCGGCGAGCGCGTAGGTCGGCGGCTGCCACGCATGGATGATGTGTACCTGTGCGCCAAGCTTGGAAGCCAAGTCTATCGCATAATCCAGGGCATGATCCGAGGCGTCCGAGAAATCGACCGGGCTCAATAGCGTATGAATGTCTGGCATAAGTATCTCCTTAATCAGACTAGGACCTTGATGTACTTTCCCGCGGATTCTGAGTCTTGCTAGCTCAAGGCCACAAACCACTCAGGTTTTGCCGCAGGCGAGTGAATAACCACCCGCTTTTCCCGCTGCCCGTCGCCACTTAATAGACGGACCTTTGACCGTGCCACGCCAAACTGATCTGCGAGAAAACCGAGCAGCGCTTTATTCGCCTTACCCTCAACGGGGGGCGCAGCAATGCGCACCTTTAAGCGATCGAGATAAAGACCCATGACTTGAGTGCGCTGCGCCCCGGGTTGGATGTAGAGCTTCAGCTCCAGCGTGTCTCCCTGCCAATGATGCCAGTTCATAGCAGGTTGCGCCCCCAATCCGCGAGTGGGGCTACGAAAAGCATCAAAATAAGTTGCAGTACGATCAGCACCACCAGAGGCGAGAGGTCCAATCCCCCTGGAGACGGCAACCGGTGCCGTACGGGCCGGAGCAGTGGCCCGCACAGGCTGCGCAGGATCGAGGTCATCGGGTTGTAAGTGTCAGGGGCGATCCAACTGAGCACAACCTGGATCAGGATAGCGACGATAAAGACATAGATAAGCAACTGCAGTAGACTCGCGATAGAGACGATCAATAAGCCTCCGATCCCGGGTATGTAGCCGTTTACCGCGGCAATGAGCACGATCTCGATGAATTTCAATACCGCCATCAATGCCAAAGCGGCGACATCGATACCCGCAAAGCCTGGGATCCAGCGCCTGAGCGGACGCAAAACCGGCGTGGTGATCTTAATTAGAAATTGTGAGATCGGGTTATAGAAATCCGCGCGGAACAGCTGCAACAGGAAACGCAGCATCACCGCGAGGATATAGAGCTCGAATACGGTTTCTATGAGAAACGTCATGGCCTCAGCGATATAGGAACCCTCTGTCATCATGCCTCTCCCAGTGCTTTGGCAAGTTCGCGTGAACGTGTCTGTGCAGCGCGCAGTGCCTCGGTCACAAGGCGATCGAGGCCCTGTTCTTGGAATACCTTGAGCGCCTGCTCGGTGGTGCCGCCGGGTGAAGTAACTTGAGCCCGCAAGGTCGCTGCATCCACGTTGCTTTCAAGGGCCATTTTAGCGGCACCAAAGGCGGTTTGTAAGGTCAAAAGCCGCGCTGTATCGCGAGGCAGACCAAGCTCAACCGCCGCCTTTTCGATCAACTCCATGAGCAGGAAAAAATACGCCGGACCGCTACCGGAGACTGCGGTCACCGTATCCATCAAGCTCTCATCCTCGAGCCAAACGGTTAGCCCAACGGCCCGCAGGATCGCCTCAGCGACTTCGCGCTGCGCTGCGGTCACATTTGCCATCGCATACAGGGCTGCTGCGCCGCTGCCGACCAAGGAAGGGGTATTGGGCATCACCCGCACCACGGGTACCTTCTCCCCGAGCCAATGTGACAAGGCGGTGGTGCGGATCCCTGCGGCGATGGAGATGACCACAGGGGAGGGGCTCGATAGTGCTCCTGCTAGCTCGGTAGCAACACTCTTCATCCGCGGAGGTTTTACCGCGAGCACGATCACGTCTGCACCTTGGACAGCCTGGCGATTGTCCGTTCCGCTCACTACTGCAAATTGCTTACTCAATAGCTCCAATTGGTGGGGGTCCGGATCGGCGGCCCGCAGTTTATCGGCCGGATAGCCGTCCATGATAAGACCCCCGATCAGGCAGCGCCCCATATTGCCGCAGCCGATAAAAGCGATGGTTTTATCTTTCATAGTCGAGTGGCTCTATAGCGTGTTTCACCAGAGTTTAACAAGACCGAGCACCAAAAGCACGGTTAGAGTGGTGCCTCCCGGGGCCCGAAGATAGCGGTACCGATCCGAAGGAGGGTGGCACCCTCAGCAATGGCCGCCTCGAAGTCCTCCGAGGTGCCCATAGAGAGCGTATCGAGCGCAATACCTCGATCCCTCAATTGAGCCCATGCCTTAGCCAGCCGCCGAAACGGCATACGCTGCTGCTCAAAGTCAGTACGAGGGGCCGGCAGCGCCATCAACCCCCGCAGCCGTAAGTGCGGATAGTGCAGGATCGTTTCGATCAGGGCCGGGAGTTGGTCAAGGACTATTCCTGACTTGGTGGGTTCCTCATCGATGTTAACCTGAACCAGTACATTGAGCGGCGGCAGGGATGATGGTCGCTGATCGTTGAGCCGTGTGGCAATCTTGGCGCGGTCGAGGGTATGGACCCAATCGAAGTGGCGTGCGATCGCCTCGGTCTTGTTGGACTGCAGGCGGCCGATGAAATGCCATTCGAGCGCCTCGCTCGCCAGGGCCTCAATCTTCGGCAGGGCCTCTTGCAGATAGTTCTCTGCAAATCGCCGCTGGCTTTGACGCGCCACAGCGAGGATCGCGGCGGGGGTACGGGTTTTACTCACCGCAAGCAGAGCCACCGAGTCCCTGGACCGGTTAAAACGGGTCTCTGCAGCCGCAATGCGCTGTCTTACAGCAGTAAGAGAAGGGGTTTGAATATCCATTTAGCCACTTGGCAGCTTGTCTTATAGGGTTTTTAACATACCTCAGGGATACTTTAAAGGCTTATCCGTTTTGGCCGATAAAAACCTTAACGTGCCTGGTATGTATCGCTTCAGGCGGCTGTAGAACCCTTATAAAAACCTTTGGGAGCTTGAGATGGATATCGGTGAACTGCTTGCGTTTGGGGTAAAGAACGGTTGCTCGGACCTGCACCTCTCCGCCGGTCTTCCCCCCATGATCCGGGTCGACGGCGATATGCGACGGATCAATATACCGTCTATGGAACACAAGGAGGTTCATGGTCTGATGTACGACATCATGAACGACAAACAGCGCAAGGATTACGAGGAATTCCTCGAATGCGACTTCTCCTTTGAGATCCCGGGACTCGCCCGGTTTCGCGTCAACGCCTTCAATCATAACCGCGGGGCAGGTGGCGTGTTTCGGACGATCCCTTCGACTATTTTGACGCTGGAAGATCTAAAAGCACCCAAGATCTTTAAGGAGATCGCGGATTACCCCCGTGGGATCGTATTGGTGACGGGGCCGACGGGTTCGGGTAAGTCTACTACCTTAGCGGCCATGATCAATTACATCAACGAGACCGAATACGGCCATATCCTGACCGTCGAGGATCCCATCGAGTTTGTCCATACCAGTAAAAAGTGCCTTATCAATCAGCGCGAGGTGCATCGCGATACGCTCGGTTTCAATGAGGCCTTGCGCTCAGCCTTGCGCGAAGATCCCGACGTGATCCTGGTCGGCGAGATGCGGGATCTCGAGACCATCCGCCTGGCGCTTTCAGCGGCGGAAACCGGTCATCTGGTATTTGGCACGCTGCATACCAGTTCTGCCGCCAAGACCATCGACCGTATCGTCGATGTCTTCCCGGCAGCGGAAAAAGAGATGATCCGGGCTATGCTCTCGGAATCCCTACGGGCGGTGATCTCTCAGACCCTGCTTAAGAAGATCGGCGGCGGGCGGGCCGCGGCCCACGAGATCATGCTCGGCACACCGGCGATCCGCAATCTCATCCGTGAGAACAAGATAGCCCAGATGTACTCCGCGATCCAGACCGGGGGACAGCATGGAATGCAGACGCTCGACCAAAATCTCCAGGAACTGGTCAGGAAAAATATCGTCAATCGGCAGGAGGCACGGGCGTCGGCAGCTAACAAGGATCAGTTCTAAACCACCCACCCTTTTAGCCGGAGAAATCTATAATGGAACGCGAGCAGGCGATTCAATACATGCGGGACCTGTTAAAGCTCATGGTAGAGAAGAAGGGATCCGATCTCTTTATCACCGTTGATTTCCCCCCCGCCATCAAGCTCGATGGGAAGGTGACACCTGTCTCCAAGACCAAGCTGATGCCCGATCATACCAAGGCTTTGACCTACGCCATCATGAATGATCGGCAGTTAAAGGAGTTCGAGGCCACCAAGGAATGCAATTTTGCGATTGCGCCCACGGGTATCGGTCGTTTCCGCTGCAATGCTCTAGTGCGTATGGGGTACGTGGGCATGGTATTGCGCCTGATCGAGACCCAGGTGCCCACCATCGACCAGCTCGGCCTATCCCACGTCTTGAAAGAGATTGCGATGGCCAAGCGAGGCTTAGTGATCATGGTGGGTGGGACCGGCTCAGGTAAGTCGACTTCGCTCGCGGCCATGATCAATCATCGTAACGAAAATAGCTTCGGGCATATCCTGACGGTAGAGGATCCCATCGAGTTCGTTCATCCGCACAAGAATTGCATCGTCACGCAGCGTGAAGTGGGTATGGATACTGAGGGCTGGGAGATCGCGCTCAAAAACTCCTTGCGCCAGGCCCCGGATGTCATTCTCCTTGGCGAGATCCGCGACCGCCAGACCATGCAGTTTGGGATCGAGTTTGCCGAGACGGGCCATCTCGCCATGGCGACCCTGCATGCCAACAATGCCAATCAGGCGCTCGATCGCATCATCAATTTTTTCCCGGAGGAACGCCGGCCACAACTGTTGATGGATCTCTCGCTCAACCTCAAGGCCGTGATCTCACAGCGGCTGCTGAAGCAGAGAACCGGAGCGGGACGGGTCGCAGCGGTCGAGATCATGCTCAATACACCGCTCGTTGCGGATCTCATCCTCAAGGGTGAAGTGCATGAGCTCAAAGGGATCATGGCCCGATCCACCGAGCTTGGCATGAAGACCTTTGATCAAGCCCTGTTTGATCTCTATGAGGCCGATCGGATCAGCTATGAGGATGCGTTGCGCAATGCCGATTCAATGAACGAATTGCGCCTGCGCATCAAGCTTGAAGGCAAGGCGACGAAGGCCAAGGACAAGCTGGAAGATCTCGGCCATTTGAGCCTCGAAGACAAGGAAGAAGATCCTGGGCTGCAGGGATTTGTATCCTATTACAACAAGCCATAGGTGAATACGCTTGGACATCCTTCCTTATCTCAAGTTACTGATTGAAAAGCAAGGCTCAGATCTGTTCTTTAGCTCGGGCGCCCCAGTCAAGATGAAGATCGAAGGCAATACCGTTTCAGTGGGAAAGACCATCCTCGATCAGGATATGACCCGATCGGCGGCCTTCGGCATCATGAACGAGCGTCAGATCCAGCTGTTTGAAACCAATTGGGAGGCCGATTTTGCCATCGAGCTCCCCGATAGATCCAATCGATTCAGGGTAAACGTGTTTCGGCAGCGGGGCGAGGTGGCCATGGTCTTGCGCCGGATCCCAAACCACATCCCCTCTGTCGAGGAGCTCGGACTGCCCAGTGTGCTCAAGCAACTCATCACGCACAAACGGGGTTTGATCTTGATGGTAGGGGCGACCGGCTCTGGCAAATCGACGACGCTGGCGGCGATGATCGCTTACCGTAACGAAAAGATATCCGGCCATATACTGACGATCGAGGACCCCATTGAATTCACTCATCCCCATCTCAAATCCATCGTCAACCAGCGAGAGGTGGGGATCGACACACAGTCGTATCAACATGCGCTTAGAGCAGCGATGCGCGAGGCACCGGATGTGATCCTGATCGGCGAGATCCGCGATCGCGAGTCCATGGAAGCGGCGCTTGAGCTCTGCAATACCGGCCACCTTTGTCTTTCGACCCTGCACGCCAATAATGCCCTGCAAGCGCTCGAACGGGTGATCAACCTCTTCCCGCCTGATCGGCATAAACAACTCTATATGGATCTCAGCCTCAATATTCGCGCAGTTATCTCGCAGCGGCTGGTCATGGGGCTTAATGGTAAACGGTGTGCGGCGATTGAGCTCATGATCAACACCCCTTTAGTCGCGGATCTGATCCTCAAAGGCGAGATAGCCGAGATCAAAGGAGCGATGGAGGGCAGTGGGGTGGCCGGCATGCAGACCTTCGACGCTGCGCTCCACAAACTCTATAGAGAAGGCCGGATCAGCCTCGAAGAGGCGCTCACTTACTCGGATTCGAGAACCAACCTCGAGGCTAAGATCAATTTTGGTTGACTTCGATGCTGGCTAAAGGAGAAAACAGCATGCTAAATCCATCGCCTATCTTGCACCCCAAGGCAGCCGCCTTGAGGGATCGAATAACCCAGCTCCGCTCAGAGCTCGCCGCAGTCATCGAAGCCCGCACCGAGTTGGAATTGTGGGAGGGACCGGCGCTTGAGGCGCTGTATCTGACGAAGATCGGCCCCTTGGAGTTGAGGAAGTTAAAAATACAAGCTGAGACCAGCCGATCGCAGCGGCGCTTGGAATTACTACAGCGGGAGTTAAACCGAGGCATAACTATCACGCGCAAGGTTTTGATCGCTATAGACCAGGAATTAGAAACAGAGATGGCGGCTTGGCAGGCGCGTTTGTTGGAGCGAGAACAGGCGATCCGCACGGGGCAGGCGCAGGTTGATGTGCCTTTGCTCAAACTACAGGAGATCAAATGTCTAAAAGCACACTACCGGCATCTCTGCCGCTTGTTGCATCCCGATCTTAGGGGCGGCGAAACGACGCTGTTCAAACGTTACTGGCACGAGGTTCAACGCGCCTATAGGCGCGCCGATGTCGAGCTCTTGGAGAGCCTGTTGACCGCGATCAAGGCCGGTCAAGAGGATATGGTTCAGCCTATCCTGGACAGCCTGACTGCGCTGCAGGAGGAATGCGAGCGGCTGCGTGCGCTCATCGCCAGACAGACGGAGCGGCTCTGCGAATTGCGCACAGTGCCTCCCTATTGTTATGCCATGCAGTTGAAGGACGAACGTTGGATGGCCGCAAAAATAGCGGCGCTGGAAGCGGAGATCGCCCATGAAGAGCAGATCCAACAGCACATGCTCCTCACCTTGGAATCCATGCTCGACAGCCTATGTGCGACTAAGCATTGAGGATCCTGTTACTCCCGGTCCTTATCGATCCGGCTCGACAGCGGGCTATCCTGTCCCCAGTATTTGGCGCCTTGCTTGACACGATACGGCTTACTGGTGGGACCGCTCAAGGGCTCAAAACTCACCGCACAGATGCGCATGCCGGGACGCAGCGCCAGAGGAAACCGGCCGATATTGGCGAATTCAAGTGTGATGCGACCATCCCAACCGGGATCGATGGTATGGGCAGTGATGTGGATCATCAATCCGAGCCTGGCCAGGCTGCTGCGTCCATCGAGCCAGCCGACCAGATCGTCGGGAACGGTGATCCGCTCTACCGTAACTCCCAAGGCCAACTCCCCCGGGTGCAGATAAAAGGCACCCCCTTCATCGATTTCAATCTCCTCCATCACGTCCTCGGACATGGAGAAGCTGCTCCCCTCTAAGGAGCCCAAATCAATAAAAGGATACTGGGTACGCTTGAACACCCGAAACTGATGGGCAAGCCTGAGATCGACCGAAAACGATCCAAAATGCGCTCTCGGGACGGGAGGTGTGATCCTGAGATCCCCCCTCGCTAATCGCTCTTGAAGATGCACGTCGGAGAGCTTCATCGGCTACTTTTCAACCTTGCAGCCGTGAGATATCGGCGACCTCAAGAAATAAGCCATTGAGTTTATGCAAAAGTGTCAGCCGGTTGCAGCGCAATGACTGATCCTCACACATCACGAGCACCTGATCAAAGAAGCTATCCACACTGTCCCGAAGGCCCGCGAGATCGGTCAATACTCCAGTATAGTCTCGGTGTTGCAATTTTGGCTGCACCATAGCATGGATCCTGCCAAGTTCTCGAGCGAGCGCCGCTTCCGCCGGTTCACGCAAAAGGCTCTCATCCAGCGCAGCCAAAGGATGGGTTCCGGTGGCCTGTCTTAAGATGTTGCCAATCCGCTTGTTGGCAGAAGCGAGACTTTCGGCCTCGGGCAGCTTTCTGAATGCTACGACTGCGAGCAACCGCTGGCCAAAATCGTAAGGCCGCTTTGGCCGCCGCGCCAGGACTGCTTCGAAGATATCAGCCGTGACGCCATCCTCTAGATAATAGCCGCGTAAACGTTCCATCATGAAATCAAATACCTGCGGCACCACGCTTGCCTCGTCCACTCGGCCCGCATAATTATGGGCCGCGCGCGTGAGCAGCTCTTCGAGATCCAGATCGAGTCGACTCTCGATGAGGATACGCAAGGTCCCAAGCGCTGCCCGACGCAGTGCAAAGGGATCACTGTCGCCGCTCGGCACCTGCCCGATCCCGAAGATCCCAACCAAGGTATCGAGCTTATCGGCGAGGGCAAGTGCCTGGCCAGTCTTTGTTCCGGGCAGGCGATCGAAGGCTTTGCGAGGCAGATAGTGTTCATCGAGGGCGGTGGCCACCTCTTGAGACTCCCCGTCATGGGCGGCATAGTAGCGTCCCATGATCCCCTGGAGCTCTGGAAATTCACCTACCAGCTGGGTTAAAAGATCACATTTGGACAGCAGGCCAGCCCGCTCCGCATCGTCAGGATTTCCCTGGATTTGGCGCGCGATCGCTCGCGCCAGGAAGGCGAGCCGGAGGGATTTATCATGGAGCGTGCCCAACTGCTTTTGAAAGATCACCTCGCGCAGAGCGTCGAGGCGTTCGGAGAGAGGCTTACGGCGGTCTTGATCCCAAAAGAAGGCGGCATCGGTGAGCCGCGGTTTGATAACCCGTTCATTACCACGCCGGATGGTCTCAGGATGACGGCTCTCGATATTGGTCACGCCTATAAACTTGGGAAGCAAGCGGCCGGCCTCATCAAGCAGATGGAAATACCGCTGTTGGTCTCGCATAGTGGCGATGAGGACCTCGGGGGGCATAGTGAGAAACTTGGGATCAAAGGTCCCCGAGATGATAGCGGGCCACTCCACTAAAGCGGTTACTTCATCCAGCAGATCCGGCTCGATCACAGCGATACCGTCGATCTCTTTTGCCGCTTGTTCGACCTGTTCACGGATCAAGGCTCGCCGTCGTTCGAACCCAGGAAGAACAAAGCCTTGTCCCTCCAGTAGGGAGACATAGCTCCTCGCGGGATCCACCAAGGGCAGAGGGGCCCGATGATGAAAGCGATGGCCATAGGTTAAACGATCAGATCGGACGCCAAGGATCTCAGCCTCGATCAGCTCGGAGCCGAACAAGAGCACGACCCACTGTATAGGCCGAACAAATTCTGCCTCGCCTGTCCCCCAGCGCATGCGTTTAGGGATAGGAAGCGCTACCAGTGCCTCCGTCACCAGCCCTGGGATAAGCGCCTGCGCCGTCTGGCCTATTTCAGCGGAACGAAATGCAAGCCAGCTTCGATTATCGGTTTCAAGCCGCTCCAACGCTTCCACCGCAACGCCACACGAGCGCGCAAACCCGAGGGCTGCTTGGGTTGGCCGGCCTTGAGCATCAAAGGCTGCACTTAAGGCCGGACCGCGTTTGACAATCTCCTTATCGGGCTGGGTGGAGGCTACTTGCTCAACGAGCACGGCCAAGCGGCGCGGGGTGGCATAAATACGAACGGCACCGTGATCGAGCCTGAGCTTATCGAGCCCCAGCCGGATCCCTGCGCCGAAGGCTTGAGAGAGTCTGTTCAGGGTCTTGGGGGGTAATTCCTCGGTGCCGATCTCGATGAACAGATCGCGGGTGTCAGTCATGTCGGTTTCGATGCATGGGGTTTTAATAAAGGAAATCCAAGCGTCTCCCGGCGTTTGAGATAAGCCTCGGCGACCGCACGGGCGAGATCTCTCACCCGCAGAATATAGCGTTGGCGCTCCGTGACCGAGATCGCGCGACGGGCATCGAGCAGGTTGAAGGTATGGGAGGCTTTGAGGACCATTTCATACGCCGGCAACGGCAATCCGGCGCCAATGAGCTTTTGGCTCTGGTCTTCATAGGTATTAAACTCTGTAATCAAGACCTCTATATCCGCACGCTCAAAGTTATAGGTCGACATTTCCACCTCGTTCTGATAGTAGATCTGCCCATAGCTCACAGGGCCCCACGGGGCCCTAGCCCACACCAGATCAAATACACTATCGACGTTTTGCAGATACATGGCGATGCGTTCCAAGCCGTAGGTGATCTCGCCGGACACCGGGCGGCAATCCAGTCCGCCGATCTGCTGAAAATAGGTGAACTGACTGATCTCCATGCCGTTCAACCATACCTCCCAACCCAAGCCCCAGGCGCCCAAGGTCGGGGATTCCCAATTATCCTCGACAAAGCGGATATCGTGTTCCAAAGGATCGAAACCCAGGGCTTGCAAGGAGTTGAGGTAGAGATCCTGGATGTTGGGCGGGGAGGGCTTTAAGGTTACCTGGAATTGGTAATAGCGCTGGAGGCGGTTCGGATTATCGCCATAACGGCCGTCTGTAGGCCGCCGAGAAGCCTGTACATAGGCTGCATTCCAAGGCTCCGGGCCGATCGCACGTAAAAAGGTTGCAGGATGAAAGGTCCCCGCGCCGACCTCCATGTCATAGGGCTGTTCAATTACACAGCCCTCCTGCGCCCAATAGTGCTCAAGCGCGAGGATGAGCCCTTGAAAGCTTGTTATATCTTGATGCGGATAAGTCTCGGTCGCTAAGGCCATAACTCATAGTAAGTAAAAGGGGTTTAACGAGTATAGCTCACATGCGAGAATACAATAAAGCATATCAAAATTCGTAAGGAGTATCTCGGCTGGCTAGAAAGTAGCGAGGTTTCCAATGGGAAAGCTTAGAAAGAAAACCACTTGTCCAGGCATGACCACAAGTCGTCCACCAGAGGTCGGTGCGCTCAAAGAACAACTGAGACAACTTTCCATTGACCAACTCGTGGAGATTGTCGAGAAGTTCCTTGCCCGGCTCGGCGAGAAAGAGCGACTGGAGTTCATGAATCTCTTACCCTCGGTCTGCTCCGAGAACCTGGAACGCCAGCTCCCCTATCGCCGCGATGAAGACTTCCTTGAAGCGATCGAAGACTTCTGTGAGCGCGTGCGCAATGAAGAGTTCGTGGAATATGGCGCCGGCTATGATCCGGACGAGGGAGAGTATCACGGGTTCGGTGACGATTCCTGGATCGAGGAGATGGACGCGCTGTTTGAGGCCGCGGAGCTTTACTTTCTGGCTCGCCACTACGGAACCGTCGAGAAAGCTTATCAGCTGCTCTTCGCTTGTCTGGAGATTGAATCGGAAGAAGGCGGCTACTATTTCACCACCTCTGAGCCTCAGGCGGCCTTGAGCACCGATTTGCTGAAGGCCCGCAAGCGCTATTTTGACTCGCTCTGTTATCTGTA
>OBLR010000198.1_pt1 | contig 13019 bp, 10 predicted proteins | sample 1519891 | NCBI WGS metagenome assembly OBLR01 (sample SAMEA3113583, study PRJEB22503) | soil metagenome | reverse complement strand
CAAACAATAGTATTATAATGCCTATTATAGCAGGAATTACTATTCTAACAAACGGTCGACCGCCTACGTTTTCAAGCGGCTCTCCTTCAATAGTAGTTCTTCTTCTTCTTCCCTCGTAGGGTGATCCAGAGGACCGAAATGGATTTCTCACAAATTAATAGTATATCGAACAGAATTTAAGTTTTTATTCTTAGATACATTTTTGCAAAGATTTTGACAGCGTAGTCATGTATAATGAAATATTATATCTCTAGATGGTACAGATTCAAAGTTAGAATCAATTCATCAAAAAAATATATAAAGACATTGATTCTTGGTCATCCTGTATTTTTAAAAAACATACGTTAGTGGTTAATGCCATTATTTTATTTCAATAGAAATAATAAATGTATAGTTTATCAATAGTCTTTATTAAGTTTCTTTTTGCCGTCGCTATATTGCAGAATACCTTTTGTATATAAATCCGAAAATTTTTAAACAACAGATAATGAACTCTCGCTATGCGAATAACATTATCTGCGATTAAAGCAGACATAGGAGGAATCGGTGGACATACCCGTCCAAGCGAGGAGCTTGTTGAAACTGTAAAGAACTTTATTTCGAGGAAATCATCCCTGCTAGTCGACTACTATGTCGGTTACACAGGAGATGATATTCACATTATCATGACTCATACGCTCGGTATAGACAACGAACAGATTCACAAACTAGCTTGGGATGCTTTTGTAGAAGGAACTAGAGTTGCAAAAGAACAGGGTCTATATGGCGCTGGCCAAGACTTGCTTAAGGACGCATTTTCAGGAAATGTAAAAGGGATGGGGCCTGGTGTAGCCGAAATAGAAATGGAGGAAAGACCAAGCGAAGTATTTTGTATATTTGCAGCTGACAAGACAGAACCAGGTGCTTTTAACTTTCCAATATGGAGAATATTTGTTGATGCAAGAAGCAACACTGGCCTTCTTATTAATGAGAAGCTGGCAGCCGGCGTAACCATCAGAATCATGGACGTAATGAATGGCAAGATCGCTGATCTCAGAATGTGGGAAGACAAGCCAGAACTAGAAGCTTCACTAATGTACCCTGGAAGATATGTTGTGGATTCTGTAATGTCCTCGGATGGCGAGCAGATCTTATCGGCTTCTACAGATAGATTACATAACATTGCAGGCACATATGTAGGAAAAGATGATCCAATAGCCATTGTCCGAACACAAAAGAATTTTCCGGCTACCGAGGAAGCAGGCAGTGCCTTTAACGATCCCCACTATGTCGCAGGAAACACCAGAGGAAGTCACCATATGCCACTTATGCCTGTCAGATTGAATTCTGCTGCAAGCCTAAACTATTCTATCCCTATTGTGTCGTGTTTGGTATTTAGTATGCATAATGGCAAACTTACAGGTCCACATGATGGCTTTGGCACGGCCGATTGGGACTTGCAAAGGATTTGGGCATCTGAAAGAGCAATGCTTATGCGTAACCAAGGATTCATTCATCCAGCTACGTTGGTCCCGGAAGAATTAGAATACAATAAAGGATACGAAGCAAGAATGTCTAAGTTGAACGAAAAATTCAGAGACATAGATAATGTCAAATTTCAGGAAACTGCAAGACCAAAAGAGCAGATAAAAGATGAAAAGACCGTTCATTATTAATTTTAAAAACTATCTTGAAGTTTCTGCAGATCATACTATTAGACTTGCAAAAATAGCTGAGAAGGTGGCAGATAACCTTCGGACAGAAATTGTAATTGCACCCCCCCAACCCTCACTGTTAGCCGTAATACAGAACGTTAAGATTCCTGTTATATGTCAGCACGTAGATGACTCCCAAATTGGTTCAACTACTGGATTCTTCATTCCCGAGATAGCAAAATCTTATGGAGCAGTTGGCTCTCTCATAAATCATAGCGAACATAGACTAGATAACAAGGCGATAAGGAATTTAGTTGAGCGCTTACGCAGTATAGAGATGGTATCTATAGTATGCGCACAAAACGCGCAGGAAGTTGCAGAATTAGTAAATCTAGCACCCGATTTTATTGCTGTTGAACCGCCAGAATTAATAGGTTCAGGAAAGTCAGTTTCGAAAGTAAACCCATTAATTATTATTGATTCTTTACAAGCAGTCACAAAGAATTCCAGCTCCACTAAGATGATTTGTGGTGCTGGAATAACAGAAAAAAGTGATGTGACTAGCGCTCTTCAATTAGGCGCTGACGGTGTATTGGTCGCAAGCAGTATCGTAAAGGCAACATCTTGGTCAGAAAAAATATCAGATCTCGCCACAGGCTTCGAACACTTTTCAAGTTGAATAAGAACAAACTGTTTCTTAATAAACTGAGATATGTCATTAAATAAATTTGAATATTACTGTCCAACACTAATAGAATTTCAATATTGTATGATAAAACGCCCCGCAATCTGACTGAGTAGTAAAGCACTAGCACCATTGATGCATTTTACCTGACACGGTATATCACATCAAAGTCCGCATTAGAAAACTCTAAGAGTTAAGGGAAAGTCGTAGGAGGATAGAATTACTAATATAGTCAAGGATGCACTTAAAGTTAATAATTTTATAACATATAATGTTACATCAACTATCCTACAGACTACGTAATAAAATGAATACATACAGAGCATATACTAAAGCAGTTGAGATAATAAATTGTGATTGTGGATGGAGCGTAATGAATATAATTACAGGCAAATTCAAACGATCTCTCATAGCTTTTTGATCTTATGGATGGTGTTTGTAAGCTTTTGATTACATAACTGCAATAAAAAAACGGTAATGAAGATAAGCAAACATATATCATATTGTGAAACATGTGATATCCAAAAATATTCAATGATCTGTCTTAGATATTTACCTAACGGCACATTTAAATAAGTATTCATATAAATAAAATTTGCATCGACCAAACCGATGGGGAACAAAATCCTGGTTAAAGTGTGATTTACGTTACACTTTAACCAGGTGCTTTTTAAAAATTATACCTTCGGACTTTCTTTATTAAGAATTTTCTTATCCATGCTTTTCTTATCAACTCTCTCTTTATCAAGAATTTTCTTATCAACACTTGTTTCCCAAACAATACTCGTATAGAGCATTTCAGGGACAATTTTTCTAAAAGATGTTCCAGAACCGTCATAGAATTTCGTAAACCATTCATAAAGATGTAATCTGAGTGCCTGGATGTATACAAGTAACCCTTCCATCATCATGACTCCAACGTTACCTAAAATTAATAGACCTATAGCAATTCCAGGATTACCCTGCGACATAAAATGTTCAACTCCTCCATTTGCAGTACCCATTAAGGCCACATGCACAAGAAGCATTATACCAATTCTTGTGTAACTTATAGTATTTGCGAAAAGTTCAACTAACCTAATTAACATTACTTCTATCACTGTCATGAATAACTCTTCACCAATACTTCCATGGACATGTATCTTTCCAAGTTTAGCCCCAAGAGGGATTGCGATAATTTGTATAACCATACTTCCTAACAATATAGGAAATGCTATCTTAGCCGTAAGTTCGACAGTTACCCAATCTCCAGCCACATTAGAAAAGAAAGGAGCAGGATTTTGGCTACTAAACATTTCCAGAACCTGATAGTCTGCCCCCACAGCAGCCAGCATAATAGATATTATAGCCATATACATGATAAGAACCGGGACGCGTTGTGTTGCAACTTCAAAGCCTTTCCCTTGCTTTATACCTTTGTATATACTTAGACTGAATGCGCTAATCAGATGCAGAATTCCAATGTTAACAGATATAGTAAGAATATTCAATACATTCTCCTGAGTAAATTCTGCCGCATTTAATATCCCAATAAAGCCTGTCGATTTTAATGCCTCTCCCCCTGGTAATTCTAGTATATGGAACCCGAATGCTTCTCCAATGATAAGACCTACAATCATTGCAGATATGCCTGACGCCATTAGAAGAGTTCCCCATTGTCTGAGAGTTCCAACCGCACGAATCCTAAAAATGGCCCCCACTGCTGCTATTATTGCTCCTTGTCCTAAGTCACCAAACATTAGTCCGTATAAAATCGGAAAGATAAAGGCGATCATAGGTGTTGGATCCAATTCACCAGCTTTTGGAAGGCCCTGTGTAAGCGTAATTGGCTCAAACGACCTAAAATAACGGCTGTTCACAAATAAGCTGGGTTTTGGTTGAAGATCATCCTTTTTTTTCCCATCATATCGCTCATTGTGCAAGGATTCTGACTCTTGTATATCCTCGACAATTGTAATCCATTTGTTTGTGACTCTCCTAAATTTTTCAGCCATTATATCAGGAATATATCCCTGTATTATTGCAAATTTTCTAAGACCTCCTGGCTTGCGAAGTGTCTCAAGAACATCTCTCGAAACTTTTGCACCTTCATGTATAGAAAGTATTTTTGGAGTAATATCGGTAGTAATTTTAGCAATTTGGCTATCAATTTCCTTCTTCTTTTTGGTTAGTTCAGTAATCTTAGTGAGGACATGTTCATATGCAGATTTAGGATTTTGTGGAAGGTTCGCAGGGATAATAAATGGATATGCATCGAAGCTTCTGATTACTTTGTTGATTCTGTCTGCTTCATCCTTAGCACCAATAGCGAACAAAGAAGATTGAAAATCATTTAGCGGGATTGTGACAAGCGGAATTCCAGGAAGAGACCGTTGAATTTCCGGAAAGTCCTTTATATTGATTATATACATAGCAGAAAAAAAACGTATACCTTCGCCTATTCTATTTAAATTAACTTGTAATCCAGACACCACATTCAGAGCATCTTTTAATGTGTTGTATTCTTCGAGTTGCCTTTTTAGCGATGCCTGTTCGTTAAGAACAGCCCGGCATTCTTCAACCAGAATTTTTGATTCTGCTTCAAGCTTAGCAACCAAAGACTCTAACTCAGCTACCTTAAACTTTTTCTTTTCTTTTTTTGCACCTTTGATCATTGTATCAATGATACCAATACCTACTTGGATTCCAAGCGCTCGAACAATTTCGTCTACATTCTGATATAATTTTTGAGACCTTAGTAACAAATTATCAAGATTAGGCTCTGAATGTTCTGAAGCTGTGGTTACAGGATGAAACCATTGAAATTCTGCAAGTCTGCTTATGGCCTGCGCAGATTCCACTCTAGGAAGTATTAGGGTAACTTTCGCGAGCTTTGCTATTCCCACTCCAATTTAAAGTGTCAACACTCCGCTTTAAAATCTTATCTTCTGTAATAGTCAGACGTGTTTCTTATGGAACATTTAGCTGATCTATGAAATCTAAATATTATAATTACCTTTAAAGCAATCATGTCTATTTCTTCTATATTCTATTAAAATTACAATAATATTTATCAAGATTATAGGAGATAATACTTCCTCATGATCCTAAAAATCAAATAGTTATTTTGAGAAAAAAAATAATATTTATCGGAAATACACATTTAAAGATATGGATAAGATATGGAGACAACAATTGTGCACCGCAACTTTTCATCAATTTGTCTTCGTATTGTTATATATTTTTTATATTCATCTCCATCCTATCTCCCAGTCTTGCTTTATATTTTCCTTCCTCCGCAATAGCTTTTTTCACTATCTTCTCCCTTATCAGGCAACATGTTGACTTATCAGGATGACCGTTTGGGCATAGTCATACAATATCCTTCTAATTGGGAAAGACTCGTCGATTTGGATGGTTTTATAACGTTTATAGCAGCAAAGGAGATTGATTCTACTACATATCCTGCTGGAATTGGATTATGAGTAGAAGAGTTATCTTCAAGGAGAGTATCACCCGAGAAAATTACAAGGGTGTAGAGTGAGAACTTGACACAAAACAACTTGGATTTAGATCTATAGAATCACCCGTAACTACAATTGAAGGCAATCCAGCACATAAAATAGAGTTTACTGCTACCGATGATAAAGAAGAAAAACGCAAAGCAATTCAAATATGGACTCTAAAGGACGATAAAGCATATTTATTTACGTATAAAGCCGATCCAAAAACTATTCAGCTTACATGCAGGCAGTTCAAAGTATGCTTCAGTCATTTAAAATTGTTGAATAAAACCAAGAAAACAAGTAATTCTAAAAATTACACATCATAAACATGCTTTCATTGATAGCAGACATATACTTGCCTATTTATATTCTGTTTAATAACAAAATAAACTACAAGATTTAATTATAGTTTGAAACATATACAATTTCTCATTATCAAATAATTTATAGTTGCAGCGTAATAATTATATCTCTTTGCAGAGAAAAATAGATGTATTGTTGGAAGATTTTATAAGAATTTCAAGATTGTGCCTCTACAACTGTTGCAGTAAAATTTATTGAATCTGTTTGTGCTTTCTCATCATTTGATTTATTTTCATTCGGACCAGATAATGGACCTCCAATGGTTCCGCCCATGTTACCAGCAGATTTGATATTATTAATGTTGATAGTAATTCCACCTGTATAGGGATTTTCAAATGTTATTCTTTCATATGCTCTTCCGGCTTGAACTGGTTGGTTTGCCTTTTTCCATAACTGTTCACCATTATCAGAATATACGGCTATGTCATAACTTTCAATTGGCACCATTCTTTGTATAAGAGATGGATCAGTGTAACCTCCTGAACCAACAAACGAATCTCCTGTTACGTTTGTCTCTTTTATTGGAAATGATTCTGGCGTTGCTTCTGACTGGCTTGCATTAAGAAATACTATCTCCATATCAAATCCACTTGCAGCAAGTAGAGAGGGATTCTGCCCCCATCTTATTTGTATTAAATAGTTTCCCTTATCAGATAATTGCTCTAAAATTGGCAGATCTGTACCTGTTTTATTTAAAACTGTATCCTTAGTATCAATGTTGCTACTGATATTTCCTGGTGTTTCTAATGGTTCATCTTCCTTTTGTGTTCCAGGAGTCTGTTGTGCAAATGCCGATGAGAATAATAAACCTGTCAACGTAAGGAGAAGAATGGTTGATGCGACAGTGGTTATTAAAAAAACTGATTGAGAATGATATGCTCTTGCAAAAGAGTGAGGGATTTTAACAATGTCGAGGTAGTGAATTCTGGGATAAGTTGCGTTTGAGGATAGAGTTAGATTTCTATGAACAAGTTTATCTGCCATAAAGGATAATGGTCAAAATAAAATATAAAGTAGGAGGTATCTTGTATAGCAAACATATATCTAACAATACGTCTACAGAAATAAATAACCTCTTTGCATGCTTTAGGAGAATACCTTCTATTTCCTGCACAAGGATTATAATATATTATTGCAAAATTAGTCATATTACATTGGGAAATTCAACAGAGTCAACACATAGGGTGGCTGTCCTAGACCAAGAATTATGCCAGCCAAGAAAATGTGGATTAGAATGTATCATATACTGTCCAGTAAATAAAACAGGTGGAGAATGTATAGTACAGCGTCCTGAGGATGGAAAGGCGTTGATTTCAGAAGACCTATGTACTGGCTGCGGTATATGTATAAAGAAATGCCCTTTTGACGCCATAGTTATTGTTAATCTTGCAAAGGAGTTAAGTGAAGATAAAATTCATCAATACGGCGTCAATTCATTTAGACTATATCGTCTTCCCATACCAAAGAAAGGATCTGTCGTAGGCTTGCTTGGAAGAAATGGAATAGGTAAGTCGACACTAGTCAACATTTTGTCAGGAAATCTTCAGCCCAATATGGGAAATTATGAGGGCAATATTAAGTGGGATGACGTCCTCAAACACTTTCAAGGAACCGAATTAAAATCGCATTTTGAGAGAATTGCTAATGGCCAGTTGCGTGCCTCTATTAAACCTCAATTAGTTTATCTTATTCCAAAAGCATTTAAGGGAAGTGCAAAAGAGCTATTAAAAAAATATGATGAGCGTAAAGTGACAGATACTTTGGTAGAAGAACTTGGACTGAATAATTCTCTTGAACGAAATGTTAACGAACTGAGCGGAGGCGAATTGCAAAGATTGGCTGTTGCGGTAGCATCGGCAAAGGATGCTGATTATTACTTCTTTGACGAACCTTCTTCATACAATGATGTCTACCAAAGACTTGCTGTCTCTCGGGTGATTCAAAATCTCTCGCGACAGGGTAAAAGTGTTATGGTAGTTGAGCATGATATGACATTATTAGATTATCTTTCAGATTTTATTCATATTCTATATGGTGAGCCAGGCGCATACGGTATTGTATCCCGAGTTCAAAGTACAAAACTCGGTATCAATAACTTTCTTGAAGGATTCCTCCCTGCAGAGAACGTGCGATTTAGAGAGAAATCCTTTAGGTTAGATATAAGAAGTTCAATTGATGATATGATTATGGACATTCCTGTCGCTCATTATTCGGATATAGCAAAGTCTTTTCCGTCATTTAATCTCAAAATTTCTGCTGGTAAGATAAGGCAAGGAGAAATCGTAGGAATAATCGGCGCCAATGCATTGGGTAAGACAACATTTATGAGAATGCTGGCAGGAGTTGACAAACCGGAGTCTGGCACTATTGACATTGGTGCAAGAATTTCATTTAAACCTCAATATCTTAACCAAGATTACGACGGCGATGTGCGCTCATTATTGTATACTGCATATCAGAATTCAATAGAAGGTTCTCCAGTTGAAGAGCAAATTTTGATTCCAATGGGAATAAAGAAATTATACGATAAAAATGTCAAAAATCTTAGTGGAGGAGAATTGCAAAAGGTAGCTGTAGCAGCATCATTGATGAGACAGGCTGACATTTATGCATTGGACGAACCATCTGCGTTCCTAGACGTAGAAGATAGAATTACACTGGCAAAATTCCTTCAACGGTTCGTCAGATCACAAGGTAAGTCAGCAGTAATAATAGATCATGATATGCAGCTAATAGATATAGTCGCAGATACCTTAATAATTTTCGAAGGCATTCCGTCTATAAGAGGATTGACTAGTAATCCAATGAGCAAAGAAAATGGTATGAATCATTTCTTGAAATCTTTGGCCATAACATATAGAAGAGATGAAATTACTGGCAGGCCCCGGCTTAATAAAGAAGGTGGTAGACTTGACAGAGCACAAAAAAGTACTGGTGATTATTATTTCGTAAAAAAATCCTCTACGTGACCTATGGCTCATATTCTTAAAAAAATTTTGAGTGAGACATTAACACCTGATGAGATATCACAAGTATGCTCAGCCTTCGATATGATAGGCAGTATTGTAATAGTAAAGATCCCTGATCCTCTAAAGTTGAAAAAGCAGATAATAGGAGAAACAATACTTCATTGCATCAAGCCGGCAAAATCTGTTTTTGCACAAACTTCTGCTGTTCGAGGAGATTATAGAGTACGTAGTCTGGAGTTTGTTGCTGGTGAATATAATACAATAGCAGAATATAGAGAACATGGATGTATGTTCCGTGTGAATATAGAAAATACATATTTTTCTCCTAGGTTATCGACTGAAAGATTGCGAATAGCAAAGCTCACCTCTGAAAATGAAGTTATTGCAAATATGTTTGCAGGAGTAGGAACCTTTTCCATTATAATTGCTAAGATGAACAGGACATGTAAAATTTACAACATAGATTGTAATCCTTTTGCTAATGAGATGTCGATTATCAACGCTAAACTGAATGGGGTACAAAATAGGGTGTTGTCCATTTGCGGAAATGCGAAAGATGTTATTCATGATCAAATCCGAGGCCAGTGTGATAGGGTACTGATGCCATTGCCTGAACGATCTAGTGAATTTGTCGATTCTGCAGTATTGGCATTAAAGGACGGAAGAGGAGTTATTCATTTTTTTGCACATGTAAAGGCTAACTCTAAGAATACTGCCAGAGAAAAGGCAGACTCTGATATACAAACTATATTCAATAAATACCGGCATGAGATTCTTCATACAAGAATAGTTAGAGAAGTGGGTCCTAGGGTCTATCAGATAGTATCTGATATCTGTATAAGTCCATAATATATCTATCAGCGATCTTCTTGATGTGTTGGGGCTGTCGCCATTGTGTATCCTATCCAAGCTAGAACTGCAAGCAAAGCAGCAATCGCGGCAAGAACGGTTAGTTGCAAAATTAATATGCCAAAATCAGTGTTAAGTAAAAGGTACGCGTAAATAATAAACGCAAGAATAGAGATAACTAAGAGAGCATAGCCGGCAATCCTGCTACCTCTTCTTTTATTTTTCATAGGAGCATAGAATTCCAAGGTCATATTTATTGGATGTCTTTAGCCAAATTCTAAAGCCATGAGATATGCATCTTCTCCATCTCTATAATATGCATGTAATTTAGATTTTATTTGAAAGCCAATATTTTGGTACATCTTGATCGCTGATTCATTACTCTTTCTAACCTCTAGGTAAATTTCGTCACTTTTTCGATGCATGACACCATTAATCCCCTCAAGCATCAAAGCCTTCCCTAAGCCTTTCCCTCTGTGCTCTGGCAATACGGCAACTGAAACTACATGACCTTTCTTTACAAATCCTAGTTTTCTAAAATTAGAAAATCCAAATTCAATTTTACACATAATATAACCTATGATCTTGTCATTAATTTCTGCAATGATAAATGCCTCAGGTAACTCTCTTAAAATAGATTCAAAAAAGTAATCAGAATAATGTTCAGGAAGAGTAATCATATTAATGTCAATAACTGATGCCAGATCTTTTTCTTCGCAATGCCTAATAACATAATCACCTACTCTTCGCAGTGCAGTTTGCAATTATTAGAGTATGACAAAACAAATTATTTAATCTTATCAACTACTCCATCCTGAATTTTTTTTAAAAACGAGAATAATGTTTTACAGATTCAGATAATCCTGTATTGACTAATGTTATCGATATACATTATTTTATTTAGTAAGAAATTATATAATGACTCTACTAAAGATGCTTAACTTTGTATTTGATAATCTTCAAATCTTGTTTTATAAATGTCTCTTACTTGCTTATATCATAGTAGATATATCAAAAATGACAGCCAATTTAGTGAGATGTTGTTTGTGATAGAAAATTTTGTTTATTGATATAATATGAAATGAACTGATCCCTATTACAATAAAGCGTATGCCATCTATATACATGGATAGATATAGATATTTCTCTCTCTATAATATAGCCTTTAACAATATTTCGTCGCCATCTGATACTGCTAGAACTTTATTATTTTTTCCATGCTTTGTTAATAAATGTTGTAAAATATCTTTCGTACCACTATAGGTTGTAAAACCAAGCAGCGTTCTAAGATAATATTGCGGTATTGTTGATAAGATGCCAAGGTCATATTTCTGTTTTAACGCCTCAAGGAAGATAAGGTGTTCTAAACCGTCTATGTATGAGTTACTCTTTCTTGAGTCTTCTATATTTAATTTTCCTTCAATAAACATTTGTAATGCTCCTCCACCAATACCTAGCTTATTTTCAGCAATCAACACGACCGATCCACCTTCTTTAACTATGTGGCTTGAATTCCATAACGTGTTTAGCGAATTTGTAAGTGTTAAATGCGAAGGGATTTCACAGCTCATACTGATGATAGCAGACTTTGTTGATTCTGTCTTAATTGTGGATATCGCGCTTAATTTGGTAACTGCGTCATTGAAACTTTGTAAGATATTTCCATAGTAAATGCCCGCAATACCATGATAATTTGCTACCACTTCTATAGATAATGCTGGAATATTTTCACAATAACTAAGTGCAATTTGAAGTGGAGTTCCTTTATTACCAACGGATGGAAGATCGTTTTGTCTAGATTTGAAGGCTTCAGACATCCTGTCCTTCATAAAATTGCGTAAGACTAGTGTAGGGGTACCACCGAATCCGAATAGAGGATCATAAGTTACGTGAGATATAAAAATGACATTTTGAAATCTACCGAGTCTTTCTTGTAAGGATAGATAATCAATTCGTCTTAACGAGATTTTTGTATCTGTAATATACATTTTTAGAGCTTCTGCGACATCAGGGAAAACATCCACCGTTAACTTTTCGTAACCTTTCAGCTGCGCTATTTGAGAAAGTGTTGTAATGATCTTAGCAACCGATCTAGAACCGGATAATGCAAGAATTAGGGTATTATCTCCTATGATGACATCTTTCAGTGCCGATTTAATTTCATCATCAGTCAATAATGGATAGTCTGATGACACATGTTTGAGCAGATTTTCAAATTTAATATCAAGAACTATATCTGTACTACCATATTTGAGCCATATCTCTGGCATTGCCAATAATTGATGATCAGTTAAAATAAATCTCTTTCATATCGATAAGAAAAGCATGGAGACAAATTTTGTTTTGGAAATGGCGTTGTTCCTTCTTAAGAGTGACTCATTAAAATTTGGACTATATACATTAGCAAGTGGAAAGCAAAGCCCCTATTACATTGACTTGAGAATGTTGCAAAGCTTCCCTAAGTATTTCCGTCTTACAATAATTGCCTTACGAGATCTCATAAGCAGAGAAATTGGTTCAGATTTCGATTCCCTTGGTTCCATTCCAACTTCAGGGCTAATATTTGCCTCTGCACTAGGTTATGAAATGATAAAACCGCTAATTTACGTAAGGAAAGAATCCAAAATGCATGGCAGAAAGAAAATGATAGAAGGCTACTTAAGACCAGGTGAAAAAGTGTTACTAATTGACGATGTTGCAACAACTGGAACATCCTTGAGTAATACCATCAAAGTTATTAGAGAAAATGGGGCCATTGTCAAAGATGCCGTTGCTATCATAAGTAGGCTTGAGGGAGCAGAAGAACACTTACAGAAAATGGGTGTAAGGCTTATTGCGATAGCTACGATTAATGACTTGATTACTGCTTTGTATGACAAAGGTCTACTCGATAGAAATACTATAGAAGAAATAATAAAGCAAAAAGTGGACCAAGGATTAGAAACAGATTAACCTTCATAAATCATTAAATTCTTCTCCTCTAATAATGTATGGAGATTATGGACGGCTCTATAGACTTCACTTTCTTTCTTGG
>OBLR010000197.1_pt1 | contig 13020 bp, 13 predicted proteins | sample 1519891 | NCBI WGS metagenome assembly OBLR01 (sample SAMEA3113583, study PRJEB22503) | soil metagenome | reverse complement strand
CGATAGAACTTGGAATGAGTCCCTCTGATGTACTCAATGAATACAAGAAGAAAAATAAGGTCAATCGCGATAGGCAGGTATCAGGGTACTAACACCTGTGCAATCCTGGCAATGTCAACTACTCCTATCAAGTCCACAATTTGGACTTGATGTCTAAATATCTCCACATCCCGCTTGGATGACATAACTATGGGATTAGGGCCAGCTGCTCCAATTATTCTGCCACATAAGTCGATGCCATTGACGGAAATTGCAAGCAATGCCTGTCCTGCTCTGTGCCCCTTAACCTCATTACCGCAGATTATGAGGCGCTCAAGCTCTGGGTGCTTCATAGTGAATGCTATTATTGCATCTATGCCTTTGTTCTCAGAGAGAAGCCTGCCTGCTATGAGCACCTTATTCATTAAGGGGGATCTAGAGACCCTTTCTAGCAGGTCAACGCTTGACAGAGTGCATATTCCTATTGCGTTTCCCGCACCAAGATAGTACTCGTGCTTGATTGGCAGCAGAGCTTCGCATAACTTTCCTACTGCATCCCCCAGTCTTTTCACTGTCAGCATTATTCTAGGCCCCAGCTTACTTTATTTCTCGGCGTGACCTTCACAAAGGGCGCTTCGCCTTCCTTCCAAGAATCACGTCTGACCCACTCAAAGCGATTGTGAAACATCCTATAGAGCCTTGCAAACTCTTGACCCCTTTCTATGATTTCAGCTGTGCCTTGCATACAAACTGCCTTATTTTCAACAGAGCTGTAAATATCCACTACCAGAGCCACTGAATTGTTATGCTTGATGTTTTCGTACTTCTTGGTTTCATAATCAGTCGCGATAAAGAATGAACCATCCTCAAAGACATACGATACTGGAACGACATGCGGAATTCCGTCGTGACACGTCGCTATCCTGCAGGCTTCATTTCTCTTTAAGAAATCTCTTTCTGCTTGGCTAAATGTTACTTTGGCCAATGGCAAAAGTGGGGCTATCTAATATTTATAGGCCTACCTCTTGGCTACCAGATTCTTCTTGACTTGCCTAAATTAACAAAGGATGATGAACCCAAGATATGTGTTAGAAGCAAAAAATTATTACTATCGAGGTTTGGTTTCGAGTCAAAAAAATATATGGCTTTTGCAGAAATGGCACGGCATATACATATAGCGACAGATTACTATTTTGTGGAATGACTAGATTGAGGTGTCTTAATGCTTGGTGTCATTTTCGGTTCTTTTGCTCTCTAACCACCTGCTAAATCTTAGAATCATTATCCCAGCAGAAATAGTAATGAGGGAGATTGCGAGAAAGCTAGGCCGCACTACTGATTGGAGTTCTCCAGGAGCTGTTGATCGGTAGGAGCATTTTTCACTTTCATTGCAATTCTTTATCACAGGAAAAGAGATTAAGACGACCACAAAGACGACCATGAGCGCTACACCTGCAGAAGAGACTATCGCTCCTAACTTTGCCAGATTTTCTAATGAGATCATATGCAGACGCTTTTACATTTGCTTAAAGAAGTTGATATTTCTTTTTGTGTCTCCTTGTCTTTCTTTCTCTATAGTTCATGGGGATTTATTGTCACAAACCTGTATGAGTCTTCACTGCTTACGAGCTTAAACTGACTGTCAAAGTATAGGAATGGCTGCACCTTGTAGATATGTTTGTCCCAAAGCTCGTGCACCTTGCCAAAAAAGTCTTTTTTAGTCTTATCTTTCATCCTGAGTAGTTCATGCGTGAGTATATGCGAGACCCGTGGGCAATTATTGTCTGCATAGAAGCGATGACGCTGAATTTCTGACATGCTTGCTGCTGGCCTCTGCCACCATGCGATCCCAATACCTGGAGCGGTGTAACCTTCCGTATTGCAGTCAGTAAATAGAGGCTTAAAATATGCAAGGTAAAAATGAAAGGTGTCCTGTCCCCTTTCAGAGTGGTCCCTTATCAAGTACGCCACAGACATCCTGTCAAAGAGCTTTCCAGGAACAATTGGCAAGATGTCTGCCTCTACAGGAAGGGAAATGCCAAAATAACGTTGTGCCCACCACTTGAAAAAACGTGTCATTGCGGAAACATACATCCAATCCTCTCTTTCCAGTTGTTGCCATTCTTTTTCTTTCGCAACGTATATGAAGAAGAGCCTGCCTGCTTTCAAAGATGATTCAGTAGCCAATTTTTCGTGATGCAGGCTTATATTTGCCACTCCTGCAATAATCGTTTTCTTCTGCCATAGTCGCTTCTTCATGGATCCGTTCCATGCCGAAGCACAATATTGCTACATTATCGTCTTCGTTTATCTGTTAGCTGCTCATGTTGGGTGGGATATGAGTAACACTGATTTACCCCTCCGTCCATTTGGTGACATAGGCAGGCATGCAACCCAGACAGAAAAGGAAAGCGCTTCTCTTTGCAGGTATCAGCTTTATATTGATCGGCGTAATATCAATCGTTCTGACGTACATGCTATTTTACTGATCAAATAGTATAAACGATGATATCCTAACTAAAGTTCTAAACCATTACAAGAAAGCCACCAAGGACAAGGATTAGTGACGCACTGAGTAGCAGGAGTAGTAGTAGTAGTAGTGCTGCGCGCACTATTTAATCAGATTATACTAAATAGACGAACATTGGAACCAACTTTCTCAGAAAGTGGGTACCAACTTTTCGTTAGAAAAAACTTTGAGCCCATGCTAATTTGTGAGTATAAAATGTGCGCTTATGATGCTATAAATTGTTCGATCTCTTCGATTTGAGCTTTCCAAAGATTTGTAAAAAAGTTGAACTCCTAGGAAATTAGTAGAAGCATCAGAAAATAGCCTACAATCGGCGATACAGATAAGGCTGGACCCACCTGGTCCCAGGCATGGATTGCATCAGAGGTTACAAGTGCATCAATAATAGTGATTTTGAAGACAGAATGCAATTATTCTGATTGCGCAACGCCGCTTACAGTAAGGATATAGTCTTTAATGCTTGTCTGTTTCATCTTTTATCTTGTAGGCGACATCCTGGCTATACATCTCCTTTTCTATTTCTGAAGAACTTTTGCTGGTCTTAACCTTCTCTCTCAGTTCCTTTACTGCTTTTTCTTCAACCTTATCTTGATTTGCTGCCATATATCTGGTATTCAAGCTACATCCTATTTATCGAATTAACTTAAGAGTTTCAACTAAATTTGGTCTCTAGTGCAAGATGGATTTCCCGTAACCGCGAATGTACAATATATATTCGCAGACACAGAGCGACTTATTCGCTGCTCAAGCGTCTAGCAAGATAATCATTTCTATGAGTGAGCTATAGGTACAAAAAGAGTCCAGACCTGCTAAGTTCCCAGGTTATGATATCAAGAAGCAGAGCCGTTCTCGGTTGATCCGGCATATTATATAAGATTCTTATCCATATGATGAAGCAATGAGTCTTAAAAAATTAGGTGGAATTAATTTTTGAAGTATTTGCGCTTTCACACCAGCTTTCGTATAGTGTCGTGATCGTAATACTGTGGTTTCTTGTACCGCCTATAGTTGCTTATCTGGCGCCACATAGACAGTATAAAAAGGATGGATGGTAGCACAAAAGCTAACGGGATGATCCATGTAGCAATCAATTTTGTTCTTGCCACTTCCATTTGCATTCGCACTAGATCTTTTGTGCGTTCAGGGGTATAAGCAACATAAAGTGCCTCACTTATCCTCTTAGCTTGCTGGTGTTCCTTCCTCGAGCGATGTAGCAGTGTTGTCAGTTGTAGCAGAAGCCGTATTTGACCTTGTAGACCTTCGTAGCCTCCTGCCTGTCTTTCTTACTGTCTCTGAGGTAAGAGGCGTAGCTTCTCCTACTTCTCTTGCAGCAACTCTGACGGTTTCGGCAGTTTCCTGTGCTGCTTTAGTTGTCTCGTCTATTGCAATAGCAGTCTCTCTAATTGCACCGCGATCCCTTAGGGCCCGAGCGCCATCATTAATTTCTTTTGCAGTATCACGCGTTGCAAGAGATGCCTCTCTGATTGAATCAACCAGCTCCTCGACTGCTCCGCTCTGGCGTATCGCAACTACAAGCTCTCTCATCCTGATTGATTCTTCTCTTATTCTTCGCGCAACACCTCTAATTGTTTCTGCTGTCTGTCGTGCGTCAACTGATGGTGTCATGTCTGCACCAGTATCGGATGTTGTTGAAGTGTTCCCTCTAACTCTGCTAGCACTAGCAGTGTTACTCTCATCTGAAGGGATAGTAGGGGTAACCATACAGACTTATCATCTACCTCCCTTAAAAGAAATACTGTCGATCATATACATTCAATATTCAGGATTCTTGATAGATGCATAATGCTTGTCTAATCCAATCGGGTTTTTGGTCGATCCCTATTTTCAGGAATTCTGATGTGCTACAAAACCCGATCTAAAATTATGGTGGTTGTGGCGATAGGTTCATAATTTACTATGCTGAAGTGTGGTATCATAGGTGTATGCAGGTTTGACATTTAGAAAAGTTGGAGCAGTAATCCTGTTAGTTTCAAACATGGAAAAATCAATTAAGTTTTATAGTGACAAACTACAACTGCCGGTCAAGACTAGATCTAAAGATTGGACAGAATTCTTTAATAATGGTACTGTGTTAGCACTTCACCCAACTCCTCACAAAAAGAAAATGTTAAAGACAGGTTCCGGCACACTCGTTGGTTTTGAAGTCACAGATCTTGACTCCACGGTAAAGAAGCTGAAGGAAAAGAAGGTGAAGTTCTTCAAAAGACCAAAAGAGGAACCTTTTGGGAAGCACGCAATAGTTCAGGACCCTGATGGGCATCTCATATCAATAGCAGAGTTGAAAGAAAAATCATCAGAAGGCTTTGACTTATTAGGGCTTATAGGTGCAGAATAATATCATATGTCGTTGCTATAAATATTATCATTTCTTTGTTGCAGTTACAAGATAAACGCTACCCCCGAGGTCTTCAAAACGCGTCTTTGAGAACTTATTCTTGAGCAACAGGACAATGTCTTTTTTATTCATGAACGTTTGACCTTGGAGGGCAAAGTCAAGCTGCATACCCATTATGAGCTGATTTGCTGCACTGTTGAGCTTTGATTTTGGCAATAGTCCCTCAATTATCGCAATTGTTCCAGGATTTTTTAGAGCTCGCCAGCAATTTGATAAAGCCTTTTCTTTATTCTTCATCGTGTAGAGCGATTCTCCCAGAAATACGATGTCAAATTCGTTTGCAAATTTCATAGATTCACCACGCGCTTTTATTATAGTAATAGGCTTACCATGAGCTATTAGGCGGGCCATTGCTACTGCTTTAGCAGAAGTCTCTATTCCGACCAAACTCGACTTGGGATATTCATCATAGATCTTAGCAAGCATGCTGCCTGTCCCGCAGCCCACATCAAGCAGTCTACATCCTTTGGAAAGATGCTGGTGTAATTTTTTATGACGTCGAGCAGCAGCAAGGAATGCATAGTGGTCCCAGTCAGTTGCCTGTTGTACTGCATTCAAGGTGGACATTCTTTTTCTAGTCTTACCGGACCTGAATAACTCTTCAAACGCGCCATATTCTAGGCTCCTCAACGCAAGGTATGAGAACTGTCCTCCCAGATAATCTGAACTCGTCCTATCGATAAGGATACGCGTCATGTGCTTCCTCATTTGCAATTTGCCGTTCTTTGATACGATAAGTCGATATGCTTGTGCCGCAGAGCACCAAGCCCTGACTGCAGCCGGATTCAATTTAGTGCTGCTTATCAGTTCTTCAGTGGACATAGGGCCGGAGTCAACATGATCAAATAGGCTCATCTGTCTCCCAATGTGCGCTATCCATACTCCGTAGAATCCGACGGAGTATCTCCAGAGCCTCGCAAAGTCAGTTGCCTGTTGCTTCTTCAAGTATTACAGCTCAACTGATATGCCGTTCATAAATCATTGCATGGAATTTTCTTGCACGGATTCATTATAAATGAAGGATCAAGTAGCTTCTTAACCCTTGAAAATAGTGACGTCATCCGCTTACCATACATCAAATGAATATACCCCGTTCGAGCAAGCCCGTCGCCGTGCTCGCCACTAATCGTACCACGTCTCTTTATAACATGAGCAAATACTTTATTGGCAATACTGCATATCAATTCCATTTCTTTTGTTGAGGCAGTATCTATGAGTGGCCTTGTGTGGATGTGGCCGTCACCCACGTGCCCATACATTACATACTCGACTTTGTTTTCACGGTATGTCTGCAGAAGGTTGGAAGCATGTTCTTTAAGAATATGTGGGCGAACCACCGTGTCCTCTATTAGGCCTATGGGTTTTCGACTGCCCAAAGTAAGCTTCATGATGTTATTGAGTGCACTCTTCCTTGCCCTCCATATCTTTGCTATACTCGCCTGATCTGAAGCATATTCTAATACCGAAGACCTATCTGCGACTTCTTGCTTGCACATCATCATACGTTCCTCTACTTTGGTAATGCTTTGATTGCCTGCAAATTCGATAATTAGCAGACATCCGGGACCGTGTATACTACCATCAGCAGACCTGACGACGGTATGATCCAACATTTCAAGGGCAACGGGAGAAAACTTCAAGATCTGAGGCACTGCTAAAATAGCGGTTAGCAGATTTTCGAAGCCTAACACCAGCAAGGAGCTGTATGGAGGGATATCTAGGATGTGAAGCTTTGCAGAAGTCATTAATCCAAGTGTACCTTCAGAAGCGGCAAAAACCCTTTGTGGATTGAAGTTATCTGCAATAACTGCGTCCAGCCTGTAGCCGCAAGAATTCTTACTAACATTTGGATAATAATTTTTAATTTTGTGAACATAAGGCAAAAGTAGTTCGCCAAGTTTTTTCATCTTATTGTCGTATTTAGATGGGCTAGCAAAACCTAACTGACCGTCTGCGTATACCACTTTAATCTCCTCAAGAAAGGAAATAGTGCTGCCATAGCCCAATGAGTGAATACCGCTCGAATTGTCTGCTATCATACCGCCGATAGTGCAATAGTTGCTGCTAGCAGGATCAGGTGGCAGGAACTTGTTTCTCTTCGTTAGCTCTTTGTCCAGCATACCTTTTACGATGCCTGGTTGGACAGTAACATAGTCTTCATCAATGTCAATTATTCTATCCATATGTTTTGAAAAATCAAGAACTATGCCCCCAGATAGCGACTGTCCAAGAAGCCCTGTTCCAGCCCCTCTTGCGGTTATTGGTATTTTGTTGGACGAAGCATATCCACATAGTCGCTGAACATCATCTTCATCTGCAGGGCAAACTACTGCTGCAGGCTCGATTTCGTAATGGCTTGCATCTACAGAGTATATAAGCCTGCTCCAGCTGTCTTCAAGAATCTCACCCTTGGCTATGCAAAGCAAATCATCGGATATGTTCATGACTTAATGAAGCAAAGCGGATATAACAAATTTTCCATGATAGGGCTATGAGGTAGCGTTGCTCATCAACATAATTTTTTATCTTCAAACCTCATAATAATAAGTTATAACACATTTAATATAGTGCAGGTGCAACGACCTTCCAATACTGAAGATCATTCATATTCTCCTGAGAAGATTGGATAGAGTTGCCCGTCCTCATTTTTCAATATGGCAGTCATGTTTTCAAGAGGACTAAACGGTAGATGATTTTTAGTCTAGCTCTATATCTTAGTTTATCCAAAAGATGCTCGCTATTTCAAATAGAATCCAGCGATAAATAATAGGGTGGTTGTCAAAATCTCTGTAGAAATATCCAACAAGATTTAATAGTTCTTTCCGGTCTATCCTGTCTTGTTGGTAGTAGCATCCAAGACTAATAGCAATACAGTGACAGCTGCATGTACCTTTTGTGATGCAAGAATTCGATCTGGGGAGAGCATTTGTCCTGACTGTATGAAAAAATACAATATCAAATCATATAATATGGGCAGCGACGGTTGCGGTTGTGATTCATAAGGATACAAGAGAAGGGGTCAGAAAGTTGGTATCGCTAATCATCTAAATCATACAGCCACCACATCTTCATCCCCCGTGCTAATCAATGATAATTCTATCCATTATATCTTACGTTTCTGATAATACTGCTTTTTTCTTTGTTTTGGATTATCGTAAAATTTAGATTGAAGGTCACAACTTTATTTATTTGGACCGTGTCTTTTGAGCACTCTTCTTCGTTGTCAGAATATAAAAAAGAAATAGACCTAAGAATTAGTAACAGAATAAGTACGAAAACTGGTAGTCGTCCGATTTATGCTGGCAGATGTGGAAAGAGATGGATACACACAGTTGGACACTGGTTTCCATATTCATGAAAACAAGGATGCGATTTATCTTCCTTGGTGTAAAGTCGATTAATGCAATAATCAACCGATATGGACTCCCATGCTTTTCTTGCTTTTTAGCAGCGCTTGGCGATCATGACGATCTTTTCGACCTTGGGGCCAGTACCTGTGACGCCTCCTTTGGTTTTAATAATCGCTATCTTCTTTATTTTTGGGAACATACCCCTGGGAAACACTCAGCTCTTATTCAACCAACTCCTGAGTGTACAGGAGGTCGATAGAATATTTCAAAACGTTAGCGATAAGTTTAATATAACAGTGCCTGAGGGTTGGGTAATTCAAGACGTTTACAATACCGACACTATTACATTATTGGAGGAGATGATGCAAGGGTCAAGACTCTTAGCGCAAATCTGCCCCCGAGATCAGGCAATTGCTGCTATTGATGGAACTCACAGCTGCGAACAGTCTAATGAGAGTATATACATCCAACAATATCCCAATCTAGCCGACCAACCTGAATTTGCCTCTATTGCCAACACCAACATCAGAAATGAGAATCTTATGGAATATCAGATAATGAAACTTCAGAGGCTTGGTTACAATGAAATTAGCATACTGCACAATACCAATATGACGATTAATGTTATCAATAGCGATACAAATAGGACTATAGTAGCAACAGTGCCAGCGAACCTTGTAGAAATGAGATATAACAGTCCCAATTCAACTGATACAAGAGGCTACTTCATGTTAGCTGCTACCAATGCTACATCAAATTTAGGAATAATATCAGGATATAGCCTTTCTTATGAGGCTAATGCTGCAACGTTGCCCTCTAGCTTTCCTCCAGAACCAATTCTGAGCATATTCAAAAGCTTTGAGTTTATCAAAGAAGCAAAAGAAGGAGAAATAGCGGTGCTTAGTGGAAAAGGTGATGGTTATGGCGACAAGGCTTTAAATTCAACTGGGAGTCCAACGCGATATCCTGAGGATCCTATTATCTCCTTCCCTTGGTCTTCGTAAGTAGGATATTATTGGTCAAACCCGAGCGACGGAGAGTTGCAGGCGATTGGTATATTTTTAGAAAATAAAAACTGTTAGCATCGCATTTGCCAAGTCCAGCGTCCACACATATGCAAGCTTGCTTCTCTACAGAATATTGTATATGTTCAGAAGAAAGAAACGTCGTTGTCACTACTGTCCATCTACCTATATTCCTCTGACGAGGGGTCACAGATAGTATGTTAGATGACTTATTGTGATTTTTATATCAATTCAGATAGATTTTCTGTTGTTGATTGTAATGGGTTAGGAAACGCGTCTCCCATTGCTGCACCTTGCATTTTTTGTTTCAGAAGTCACACATCTTCTTCAATCTCTTCAATCTATTACCAAATGTACAAACAATAGAGCATGCTCTCTGTAATTTGATATTCATTTGCTATTACTAGAAATTTTATTCATTAGTTCTTTGGCTTGATTTTGTTTTTCTTCCGTTATATAAACAAGTACAATTCCTTCCAACGGCTGCCCATAGAGAACGATTGAACCCTTAGGAGCTAACATAAATAGCGGCAGCGCAAGCATGTCCTCTTCGCCTTTTACTTTCACGGTAATGGGTGGAGGTGTTTGTAACGCGACTTGCAAAACATCGACCGCGCCCTTTGAAATCGTGCCTGCAGGGTTAACACATAATATTTCTTTGGCATGATAATCGATGGAGTGATTCCGCCGCAACCTCCGTTCTAGACCATCGATTACTGCAATGTCAGGCGTTATACCAAAAGATATCAGGCGTTCGGTGGTTGCATCGCCAACTGTGATTATCTTCTTGGCGCCTTCTAGCATTGATAAGATTCTTTGCTTGGATATGTCTTTTTCAAGTATAAGCTCCCCGAAGGGTCTTTTTAGAATATATTTGTCGATAATATCAGTCGGCATTACTCTTTTTTGGCCTGCTCAGTTGCCTGACTTTCGGATTGATCCTGTGCTTGGATTTCTGCAGCCAGGATGCTAATCCTTCCCGCAATAAGCTTGGCAGCCTTTGTGAACGCATGTGACTGCACTGACTCTGGCTCTGATATTACAGTAGGTTTTCCTAAGTCACTGCTTTCCCTTATACCTGGATGGAGTGGGACCTCGCCTATGAATGGTAATCCAAAGTCTTCGCTTATCTTCTTGCCGCCGCCTTTTCCAAACAGAGAGATCTGCTCATTGCAATGTGGGCATTGAAGGTAGCTCATATTTTCAATGACACCGACAATTGGCACATTAAGCTTATTGAACATCCCGATAGCCTTGACCGCTACGTTCATTGCGACGTCCTGGGGGGTGGTTACTATCAGAATACCCGTTATAGGTATCGTCTGCGCTATTGTCAGAGGCGCGTCGCCAGTGCCGGGCGGAAGGTCGATTATTAAATAATCTAGCTCTCCCCAGCTCACATCTGTCAGGAATTGTTTGACGATACCAGAAACAATTGGGCCCCTGTAAATGCCCGCCTGTTGCGATTGCTCGTAGAAAAAACCCATTGAAATGACTTTAACGCCTTCAACCTCTGGCGGTTGGATCTTATTGTTGACTACCTCTGGTGATGCTCTGAGTCCAAGCATCAAAGGGACGCTTGGGCCGTAAATATCAGCATCGAGCAATCCAACCTTCGCACCAGCATTGGCTAGCGCAAGTGCAAGGTTTACGGAAACAGTGGTCTTGCCAACGCCGCCTTTGCCGCTTGCGACTGCAATAATATTCTTTACACCTGGTAATAGCTCATCCATTGAAAGCGACCTGCCCTCCATAACCTTAGCAGTGACCCTCATGTTTAGCTCTTTGACTCCTAGAGATGCTATTGCAGCTCGTACATCACCTTCAATTTCGCTATTGAATGGGCATGCAGGTGTTGTCAACTCCAGAGTAAATGCAACCTTGCCGTCGTTTATCGATAGGTCTTTGATCATACCCATTGACACAATGTCTTTATGAAGCTCAGGATCTACAACTTTCTTGAGTGAGCTGAGAACCTGATCTACAGTTACCATTAGAAAAATTTTGTCTTTACAGTATTTAAATCATCGTATTGGAATGAAAATCAATTAATTTTAGAAAGACTCTTCAAAATTATAGTAGATAGTTTTCATATTAGACGCTAGGAAGTAACCAGTTATTGTTTTTCGACTTCAAAATGAAATATCACAAAGGCGGAGTCGGCCTTTAAAGAACAAAGAAAATATCGGATAAGTGTCTAACCGGATATTCAAATAGGCCTCTACTGTATCTGTTAACCTGTGGCTCATCCTCTTTAAGTATTATAATTAGCTCCTGAGAAAAGTTGAGGTGTCATTGCAAAAAAATTAGGAAGAGAAGATTTTTCTCACATCTTGGAATCTTTTTCTCAGGGTGACGATACTGATGTCACCGGAGACGGCTATTTGAGCTTGACTGATATTCTCTCCTTCTCTCAGACACGCAGCATACAGCACGGCTACCGCGAGCGCGTTGGGATCTTTACCGTGTGAAATAGGATCATTCTTGATAGCTGACAGCATCTCAAGTGCACCCCTGTAGGTCTTCTCACTTACCTTTGCTTTATTGGCTATCTTTGCTAGGTACTTATTTGAGTCAATTACTGGCAACTGAAGCTCAAGGTTCTGCACAAGCAGCCTGTAGCATTTCCCAGCAAATATCGGATCAGTATTAGCTGCTGAAGAAATCTCTTCAAGGGTTCTTGGTACAGAAAGGTCTCTGCAGGCAGCATACACTGCTGCGACTATTAGGGCCCTAATTGATCGTCCCTTGATTATCCTCTTGTCAAGGGCCTTCCTATAGTTATATGCTGCTTTCTCGATCAAAGTATCGCTCAGTGAGAGCTTGTCCTTTATCGTACTGAGTATGGCAAATGCATTTTTCAAGTTTCGGTGGTAACTCCGGTTATTACTTGAAATCTTGTTCCATCTGCGCATCCTCTGAACTTTGCTTCTCTGCTCAGCACTTATAGCGACTCCATTTGCGTCTACGTTTGAGTAGGAGATGAAAGTAGATAATCCCATGTCATGAAAAGCAAGTGAAGAGGGCATACCTGTCCTACTCTTGCTTTCCATATCCTCGCCCGAGTAAGACCTCCATTCTGGCCCCATAGATTCAATATTGTCCTTAACAACCATGCCACATGACGAACAGATAGCTTCGCTTGTTTCAGAATCGAAAACAATTGAAGAACTATTGCATAAAGAGCAAACCTCTGCAGGTTCTGACGCAAGTTTGTAACTCATATTTCAAACGATATGGTTGGAATTAATTTAAGTCCCATGTATACAACGTAAAAGGAACCATTACAGTGCGCTGCAGATCGCTACATAAAACAATACTATAACACAGAATCGCTCCATTTAAACGCATAATATTCTTCTTGATCTACATATATGACAGTATTTGCAGACGATGCCCGCTCATCCTCGATTACGCGATCATTTAGGTTTGAATCTGACGTGTTGAATGTTCTTGACGAAGAAGCAAAGCGGACGGGAATATCGGTGAACGCGCTTGTGGGCATTATATTGCGTAGGTATGTCGAATTTACTCGCTACCTGTCGAAGATAGATATGGTCGTAATAAATCGCGAGGTTCTGACGTGCCTCATTGACCTGTTAGGTGAAGAAGAACTTTATAACATAGGAATAAAGCTTGGGCGAACAGTGCTAGCTGACACTATTATGTTTTGGAAAAAGGAAACCACCGAAAAGGCAGTGATGGAGTACATCGAGAAAA
>OBLR010000196.1_pt1 | contig 13031 bp, 7 predicted proteins | sample 1519891 | NCBI WGS metagenome assembly OBLR01 (sample SAMEA3113583, study PRJEB22503) | soil metagenome | reverse complement strand
CTACGAGACGATCAGCGCGCGGCGCGTGATCCTGGCGGCCGGCGCCGTGGCGTCGCCGATGATCCTCATGCGGTCCGGCATCGGCCCCGCGGCGGACCTGCGGCGGCTCGGCATCGACTGCGGCGTCGACCTGCCGGGCGTCGGCGCGAACCTTGTCGACCACCAGCGAACCGGCGCGTTCCTGACCCCGCTTCCCGGAGCGTGTGACCCGTCAGGCCCGTTTCTGCAGGAGATCCTCCGCACGACCGCGGCCGGCTCCGACGAGACGAACGACCTCCAGTACTACATGGTGAACCACTTCGATTTGGCGCACTTCCCCGAACTCCAGATGCTCGCGGGGACGACGATGATCCTCGGCGTCATGGTGGTGTCGCAGCGGCCACGTTCCCGCGGGACACTCAGGCTGACCTCCACGGATCCGCTTGCGCAGCCGCAGATCGAGCTGAACTTCCTCGGCGACGGTGGCCGGGAGCTCGACCTTCTCGTGGAGGGCGTGCGCACCTCCTGGCGGCTGGCGAACCACCCCGGCATCCGCGGGCTGGGGCAGGGCTTCGTCATCCTCCGTGAGGCGATGATCGAGAACGACGACATGATCCGGCAATACGTCAAGACAAGCCTCGACAGTGCGTACCACCCGGTCGGGACGGTGCGCATGGGGCCGGCGGAGGATCCCTCGACCGTCGTCGACGAGCGGTGCGCGGTGCACGGGCTGGAGTCCCTCTATGTCTGTGACGCCTCGGTGATGCCCAACACCGTCCGCGCGAACACGAACCTCACCTCGATCATGATCGGCGAGCGTGCGGCCGACTGGCTGCGCGAGTAGCCGGACGACACGAACCGGCCCGGGCGGATCATCCGCCCGGGCCGGTTCGTATTCGGCGGAACCGCGTCAGGTCACCGGGCGTACCGTCATCGGCAGGCCCTCGCGGATCCGCAGGGTCAGCATCGCCTCGCCGGTCACCTGGTATCCGGGTACCTTTGTCAGACGCAGATCGCGGGCGACCGTCGCGAGCGCGACGGTGGCCTCCATCATGCCGAGGCTGTTGCCGACGCAAAAGCGCGGCCCCGCGCCGAACGGGATGTAGGAATAGCGGTTTCTGCCCGCTGAGCCGGCCGGGGCGAATCGATCCGGATCGAAGCGCGTAGGCGACGGCCAAAATGCCGGGTGCCGGTGCAGCAGGTACGGGCACAGCAGCACGTCGGCACCGGCGGGGACGGGGAATCCGCCGATCTCGTCGTCCGCGCGGGCGATCCGCGGAAGCAGCCAGACCGGGGGATGCAAGCGCATGGTCTCTTCGAGGATTTGCGTCGTGTAGGTGAGCCCGTGCAGGCTCTCAATGGTCAGCGGACCGCGGCCGAACACTTCGACGGCCTCGTCGTGCAGCCGCTTCCATGCCTCCGGGTTCTCGTCGAGCAGGTGGAACGCCCAGGTCAGCGTGCTGGCCGTGGTCTCGTGCCCGGCGAGGAGCAAAGTGACCAGCTCGTCGCGCATGCGGATCCGCCCGGCGCGCCGGTCGGGTTCGTTGCGGACCGACTCGATCAGTCGCGAGATGACGTCGTCGCCGGGGGGCTTGGCGGCGCGATCGGCGGCCAGCTTGTCGACGATACGCTGAAGGTCCCGCCTGGCCCGCCGGAAGCGCATCTGCAGGGGCAGCGGAAGCCAAAGCGGCACCTTGCCCAGCGTGATGGCGTCGAACATCGCCTGGTTCTGGACAGCCTCGAAGGACTCGCCGATCGACTCGAACGCGCCGAGGTCGGCGTCGACCAGTGTGCGCCCGAGCACGCCCATGGTGAATGAGGTCAGCTCCGCGCGCATGTCCACCTGGCCCTGACCGACCCAGGAGCGGAGCCGTGTCGTCAGCTGCTCGGCCTCGTCGCTGATGGCGCCGAGCTGACCGGCGATCCGTTTGGGTTGGAAGACCGGTTGAATCGTCTTGCGCTGCTTACGCCAGAGCTCTCCCTCGCTGGTGAGCAGGCCGTCCCCGAGGGCGCGCCGGGCGTGGACCATGCCCAGCCCTTTGGTGTAGTTCTTGGCGTTATCGGCCAGGACGTGCTTGGCGTGGTCGGGGTGATTGAAGAAGTAGAGCGTCTTGGGGCCGAGCGGCAGGCGGACCGCGTCACCGTACTCGGCGGCCGCCCACGTCATGACATTCAGATGGCTCCGCACCATCCTGGCCAAGACGGTCAGTGTGGAGGTGCGGGGCGGCCCGGGCATCCGATGGCCGGCCCTTGCGGCCGGCGGGCGCGTGGTCGTCACGGCGCGGTCCGCAGCTCGGCGAGACCCGAGGCGATGCGTCGCCGCCAGAGCTCGTAGGCGGGGACGTCCGAGATGCCGAAGGGCTCGGCCATGGTCGCATCGGCCAGGTCGGACGCCTGTTCCGGGGTGACGCCGCAGAGCAGGCCGGCCGCCAGGGTGGTGTGCGGCGTCACCAGGCCGGCGCGGAACCGGGCGGCGCAGGCGAACACACTTCCTTGCGCGATTTGCGGCAGGTGGTCCCGGCCGCGCCGCAGGAAGGCCCGCAGCTCCGCCTCGTCCACCGCGCCCGCGTACGTCGCGGCCAGGCCGGCGCCGCTGTAGAGATCGGGCCGCCGGCTTTCGTCGAACGCGTCGATCAAGTTGGCGGCTACGTCCGGATCGGCTCCGCCGACGAACCAGATCGCCCGCCCGATGCCCTGGTCTATCACCCGGCTCGCGTACCGGGCCGGGCCGCCGGCCGGCCAGGGGAAGTTCGGCTCTTGGTACTGCCGGCGCACGTACCGGTCGGTGTGGAAGTAGGCCTGGTGGAATCCATAGCCGTCGAGCACGAGCCAGCGCAGCAGCGGATCCGCCGCCGAGGCGGACGCCTGCGCCCAGCGGAACCGCGGCAGCCGGGCCATGGCCCAACCGATCCCGACATAGACCATGTACACGTGGTCTTTGGCCCTGCCCTCGAGGAACCGGCGCACATGGCGGCCTCCGAACGGGAGGCCGTCGCGAATCGCGAAGCCCATACCGGCGCCCTCGTACGCGAAACCGCGGAACCGCCACGGTAGTCGCTCAAGACGCTCCTCGGCCTCCGCCGGATGGCGCGCCTCGGCGGCGTATGCGTATCCGGTGAGGAAGGTCTCGCCTATCGTCTCCAGCATCGTCCGCGCGGCAGGGCTTTTCGCGTGGAAACCACGGACCGAAAGCTGCGCCTCCTTCATACTCGGCGTCAGAATTCGGCGTCTGAGCGCTCGCCAACCACTGGCCATCTTTTCTCTCCTCTCGGCGGATCGCCCGAAGGCCCAAAGGTCCGAGAGATCTCGCGACCCGGCGTTCGGCGCGCCCACCCCTGCTTGCCGAAATGACGCTGCGTCAGCCCGACGCGAGCTCCGGGTCTCGCCGCACCGCCGGCATGGGCTCGGAAAACACTCGGTTGTCCAGCTCCGGCAGCGCCAGCAAGATCGGCAGGTCGGTCAGGTCGACGGCGCGCATCGGGATGTCGAGTTCGACGGTTTGGCCGGGTCGCATGACGACGGGCTTTCCGGCGCCCACGAAGCGTGGATTGCGGGTCCATGGCCGCGGATCGACGTCGGCCCAGCGCACCGCGACGGCGACGGCGCGGATATGCCACTCACCGGCGGGCACCGAGCCAAGGTGGTACTCGCGCACCCGGCAACTGTCGGTGGGGCTGTCGAGGATGTCGCAGGAGACCGGCCTCCCCTCGACGATGGGGCTGCCAAACGCGCCGACGTAGACGCGAAGCGCCGTGCCGCTCGGCGGCAGTACCACCGTGCCGTGCACCGCGCCGGACCGGCGATATGCGTCCGTCTTCGGGGCCGAGATCGGCGGCAGGCCGGTGTGCAACATTGTCCGGAAGCGGGTCGGCGATACGCCGACGCTCCGAGTGAACCGGGTGGTAAACGTTCCGAGGCTGTTATACCCGACCTTATACGCGATTTCGGTGACGCTCAATGACGTCTCTATCAGAAGGCTCTTCGCGCTGTACAGACGAATCGTGCTCAGGAAGCGTCCCGGTGACGTGCCCGTGACGGAGCGAAAAACCCGCGAGAAGTAGAACTTGCTCAATAAGGCGGTACCGGCAATATCATCCAATGACAGTGGTTCACTGTAACGATCCCACATCGTCGTTATCGCGCGTTCCACCGCCACCCTACACATCTCCTCCACTGGACCCCGTCCCCCTAGATACAAACTGGCCTGATCGGTTGTTCGGCACCCTGTCATGATCGGTAATTTCCGGTTATGACAGTCTCTCGAGATGCCCACCCGCGTCGCACAACCATTAAGAGCTGCGTGGGATAAACAGGTCGATTATGCGCACGTCCCCTGCGGTCATACTTCTTTGACGTTGCCTGCATCGATGTGGTGACGGTGCCCGGTTTCCGGAGTCGGTGACCCTGTGTGCCGACCTGGTGACGCGTCAACGCCCGGGTTCGTGGTCGACGCCGTCATCGATTTGGGTGACAATCCGGGTGGCGGTCGTCGTGAGCGCTGCGGTTCCCGCGCGACAAGCGCGTCGTCATGGTCAAGCGCCGGCACGGCGACCGGCCGGCTGACAACCCATCCCGGCTTCTTCGAAATTGCGGTTAATTTGGAAGAAGCCACGCGCGCCCGAGGTCTCTAGGCTGAGCGGGGGGACTCCCACCGCACAGGATCCGGGATTGTGCTCTGCCGTTGCCGAATTCTCAGTTGCAGCAAGGTAAGAGAAGACGAGCGCGGCGCCCGGCTCCATGCTGGTTGGCGAGTGCGGGCGCTCTCCCAGAAGCTCATCCACCGGCAATCGCAATGATGGGGAACCATGTTAACGAACCGATATGAAGTGGCAATTCTCGGATCGGGAATCGGTGGCTCGATGCTCGCTTGCATCCTCGCCAAACAGGGAGTATCAACTCTTCTGCTCGAGGGGGCGAGCCATCCGAGGTTCACCATCGGTGAGTCCTTGATACCGGAGACCGGCCTACGTCTGCGTATCCTCGCCAACAAGTACGATGTGCCGGAGATCGGATGGATCGGCACGTTCCACAAGCTGCGAAACCATGTCAGCAGCAATTGCGGTGTGAAGCGCTCATTCGGTTTCATGTATCACCGTGCCGGTGAGGAGAACCGCCCCGAGGAGATCAACCAGTTCGGCACGCTGACGCCGCCCGTCGGCCCCGACTCGCATCTGTTCCGCCAGGACACCGACGCCTTCCTCGCGGCGCTCTCGGTCAAGTACGGGGCGACGTTCCACTCTCAGACGCGCATCTCCGACATTAAGTTCGGGGACGACGAGGTCGAACTGCGTACGGACTCCGGCCAGAGCTACCACGCCAAGCTCTTGATCGACGCCTCGGGCATGCGGTCGATGGTCTCGGACCAGCTCGGCATGCGCGACGAGGTGCCGCGCTTCCGCACCGACACCCGCACCATCTACACCCACATGATGGGGGTCAGAAGCGCTGATCTGCTGCTGGACGCCAAGGACAGGCGCCGCCTGATCTCGCCGCTCGGCCAGTCCACCATGCACCACGTCTTCGACGGCGGCTGGATGTGGGTCATACCGTTCAGCAACCACCGCGATGCCACCAACCCGCTGACGAGTGTGGGACTGATGCTCGACCGGCGCAAGCATCCTGAGGCGCAGGGGACGCCGGAGCTGGAGTTCCGCCGGATCATCTCCGCTTACCCGACGATCGCGCGCCACTTCGCCGAGGCGAACGCCGCGCGGCCGTGGATCAGGTCGGGCCGCATCCAGTACTCGTCACCGCATCTGATCGCCCCCCGCCTGATCCAGCTCCCGCACGCGGCCGCGTTCATCGACCCGCTCTACTCCAGCGGCATGTCGGTGCTTGTCGTCGCGGTCGACTTGATCGCCGAGGCGCTGCTCAAGGCCGTAGCCGACGACGATTACGCCGTCGAACGGTTCAAGTCCATGGAGGACGTCGTCAACCGCGGGTTCAACCACTACGACGCGATCGTGTCCGGCTCGTTCGATTCGTTCGCCAGCTACGACACCTGGAACGCGTGGAACCGCAACTGGGTCATGGGGAGCTTGCTCGGCACGTTCGGCCCGTTGTCGCTCTTGATGCATTACCACAACACGAAGGATCGCTCGTGGTTGCAGAAGACGACGGAGCCGAGCCGCATGGGTGTGCTCGGGAGCCATCTGCCAGGCGTCGTCGACGTAGTACAGGCATCGCGCGCCGACATGGACGCCGCGATCGCCGGCGAGATCACCTTCGCGGAGGCGAGCGAGCGCGTCTTCGCACGGTTCCGCGGGGTCGAGTTCCTGCCGCCGTACATGGGCTTCGGCGATCCCAAGAAGACCGCGACGGCGACGTTCACCATGCTCGCCGGCGCTCGCCACGTCACCTGGTACCGGCTCCACGGCGACGCGACGTACCGGGACAACTGCACGTTCCCGCTGCGGACGTACGCGCGCGACGGTGCGGCCTTCGTGCTCGGTGAGGCACGCCAGGCGTGGCGGCGTAGCTCCTCCGCCCTGCGTGACGTGTTCTTCGCACGCAACAACGATTGGCGCCACACGGCGCCGGCGTTGGCCGCACACAGCGAACTGGCGACGCCGATTGCGGCGATCGCCCCCTTCGCGGACGAACTGGCCGAGTTCGACCGCGCCGAGAGCCAGCCGAGCGCGGCCTCATCGACCGGGGTCGGCTGAGTGTGCCGCGCCGCAGCCAGGGGCCATGGGAAGCGGTATACCCCCCGAGCCCTACATCCCGCCCGCCGGCACGCGTGGCATTCCGCCCATGCGTACGGCTACCCGTCCTGCCCATTCGATGAGACGCCCCACATGTTCATGAACGTTGTTTCGGGAGGAGATAGCAGTGAGGTTACGTGAGCGTCTCCGTCGGCTGGTGCCGGGAGTGCTGGCCGTCATCATCGGCACGTCGCTTTCCGTCGCCGCGAACGGCGCCGTCGAGGTATCCGGCGGTGCACAGACCGCCGCGAAGTACAAGTTCCGGGAGCTGCCCATCGCGCTGCCGCCCGGCTACAACAACCAGCCCATGAAGACGATTCGCCCGGTGAACCCGGCCTATTACAAGATCCGCTCCTGGATCTCCGCGGTCGGGGCCGGCATCGCCATCAACGACGTCACCGGTCACGGCCGCGCGAACGGCATGTGCATCGTTGACACCCGGACCAACAAGGTGATCGTGACCTACACGCCCACAGCGCCGGCGGCCGACCGGTTCACGCCGTTCACCTTGGAGCCGGCACCGCTGCCGTACGACGAGACGATGGCGCCGACCGGCTGTGCGCCCGGCGACTTCATCGGCGACGGCCGCATCGGCTTCCTCGTGTCCTACTGGGGACGGACCCCGATCCTGTTCCTGCCGAGGTCGGACGCCAAGACACCGTCACCGAGCGCGTACGTGCCGCGGGAACTAATGCCCGGACAATCGCTCGACGGCAGGTACCACGGCCCGCGTTGGAACACGGATGCCGTGTATATCGGCGATCTCGACGGCAGCGGGCACCCGTCGATAATCGTCGGCAACTATTGGCCCGACTCAGACGTGCTGGACCCGAACGGGCTCAAGAACGTCGTGATGCCCAACAGCCTCTCCAATGCGAACAACGCGGGCGGCGATCACGTGCTGCGTTGGGTCGGCGCGTCGTCGGGCACCAACCCGCAGGCCAACTACGTCCTACAGAAGCGCGCGATCCCATTCAAGATCGCCACCGGTTGGACGCTCGCGATCGCCGGAGCCGATCTCACGGGTGACGCCCTCCCAGAGGTCTACATCGCCAATGACTTCGGCCACGGTCATCTCCTTTACAACAAGTCGACCCCGGGCCACATCAAGTTCACCGATGCCAGGGGGGTACTCACCCCCACGACTCCGAAGTCGTTCGCGCTCGGAAACGGCTCCTTCAAGGGAATGGGCGTCGACTTCGCCGACGTGAACAGCAACGGCAAGTTCGACTTCCTGGTCAGCAACATCAATGTTCCTTGGGGCCTGCAGGAGAGCAACTTCGTCTTCGTCAACCAGGCCAAGGACGATGCCGACATGGCGCGGCAGCTCAACAAGGGGATCGCCCCGTTCACGCAGGAGGCCCAGAAGTACGGACTGGCGTGGACCGGCTGGTGTTGGGACGTCAAGGCGGCCGACTTCCTCAATGCCGGCGAGCAGGAAGTGATCCAGACCGACGGCTTCATCAAGGGCAGCGTCAATCGGTGGAACTGGCTGCAAGAGGCGGCCACCATGAACGACGATCTGATGTCCGACCCGGCGATGTGGCCCAATTTCGAGCCCGGCGACGACGTCTCTGGCCATGAGGCCCTCGCCTTCTACGCCAAGAACTCCAGCGGCACCTACGTGAACATCAGCTCCGCGCTGGGCCTCGCCGTGCCGATCCCAACTCGCGCGGTCGCCACCGGAGACACGACCGGCACAGGCAAATTGGACTTCGCGGTGGCCCGGCAATGGGGACCGCCGGCGTTCTACGCCAACGAGGCGCCGCGCCGCGGCAACTCCCTCGTGCTCAAGCTCTACCGCCCGTCCATAAACCCGGCCGACGCAAGCACCCGCGACGCGCTCCGCGCTCCCGCCTACGGCGCCACAGTCAAGATCACGACGCCGCAGGGCACCCAGATCTCGCAGCTCGACGGCGGCGGCGGCCACGTCGGTTTCCGCAGCTTCGATGTCCATTTCGGGCTCGGTTCGTACGCCGGCCCCGTCTCCGTCCAGATCCGGTGGCGAGATGCCGACGGAGTCTTGCGCCAGCAGGCGCTCTCGCTCAGGCCCGGCATCCACAACCTCATGCTCACCGGCACCGTTAAGGAGGTTTCCGGCCGATGACCGCCGTCTTGCAACACCCTGCGGGCGACAACGGCGCGTCGAGCGCGAAGGTCAGACCCGCGAAGTCGAAGCCAGATCCGCGATATCTCGCACTGCGCAACTTCGCACTATCGATCAGCGTCTTCAACGTCTTCGGCTATGCCGTCCTCGGCTTCGAGCAGCCATACCTATGGCCGATCATCGCCGTGCTGACGGGGTACACGACCGAGATCACGCTTGAATTGATCAGCGCATGGGCGTACCGGCGGCGGCCGCGGTTCCTGGGCGCGGGACCGCGTGGCATGTACGAGTTCCTGCTGCCGGCGCACATCACGGCGCTCGCCGTCAACATGCTGATCTACGCCAACAACCAGATCCTGCCGGTCATTATCGGTGTGTTCATCGGTGTCGCCGGCAAGCATGTATTTCAGGCGCCCATCGCGGGGCGGATGCGGCACTTCATGAACCCGTCGAACTTCGGTATCGCGGCGGTCCTGATCATCTTCAGCTCCTGGGTCAGCATCGCGCCGCCGTATGAGTTCACCGAGAACGCCAACACGTTCTTCCGAGTGATGATCCCGTTGATCATCATCACCGCCGGCACCATTCTCAACGCCATGCTCACTCGCAAGGTGCCCCTGATCGTCGGCTGGATGGGAGGCTTCGCCATCCAGGCCTTCATCCGGCACGGCATCTGGGACGTCGCGCTCTTCTCCGCGCTCGGCGCGATGACCGGGGTCGCGTTCGTACTCTTCACCAACTACATGATCACCGACCCGGGAACGACGCCGGCGAAGCCACGCGCCCAGTTTATGTTCGGCAGTTCCGTCGCGATCGTTTACGGGCTTCTGATGCAGCTCAACGTCACCTATACGCTCTTCTTCGCGCTGGTGATCGTCTGCGGCTTCCGCGGCCTCGGCTGGTGGGGTGTCGACCTCAACAAGCGGTGGCGGTCTCGGAGCATGTTCGACACAACCGCCCTCGTGACCGAAGAACGACCGGTCCGGGTGCCGGAGACGACGGATGTGGGGGCTGCGAGCACCGCACGTCTCCCGACGTCGTAACCGGTGATCACCAACACCTCATCGGATCCCCCTCGTGGGAGGCGTCCTCACTGGGGCTGAAAGTGCTCCAGCGCCACCACCCACGAGGGGCGATCACTCCATCTTCGTCGGCGAAGTCCTCGATATGGGCAGCCGGGAGGAGCTGGACGCCCGGCTGTTCCACGATTGCCGCTTCCACGGTGAGCCTGCCAAAGAGGCGTGAGAAAGCGACCTAAGGAGGATCATGGCCCAAAGTTCCAGCGCAGTTCTGGCCCAGACCGTCGCCGCTGTGGCCGTGGTTCTGGTGGTAGGAGCCGCCCTCACCCCTCTGATCCGCCGGCTACGGCAGCCCCGGGTGATAGCCGAAATCGTCGCAGGCATCGCGCTCGGCCCGAGCTTACTCGGCCTGCTGCCAGGGGATCTGACGACGCGTTTGTTCCCCGCCGCTGTTCGTCCCGAGCTGTCGGCGATCTCACAGGTGGGCATCCTGCTCTTCATGTTCCTCGTGGGCTGGGAGATGGACCCCGGACACGCTCGCACGCGCCGCGGCGCCGTGCTGAGCATCTCGCTGGCGTCCATCGCCCTGCCGTTCGGAACGGGGATCGTGCTGGCCACCTGGCTCTACCACGATCACGCGGTCGTCGACGGACACCACATCAGCAAAGCGGCGTTCCTCCTGTTCGTCGGCACCGCGATGGCCATCACGGCCTTTCCGGTGCTGGCTCGCATCATCGTGGAGCACCGGCTTCAGATGACGCCGGTGGGCGTGATTTCGCTGGCCGCCGCGGCTGTTGGGGACGTAGTGGCCTGGTGCATGCTCGCGGTCGTCTCGGTCGTGGCGGTCTCCTCGGGTCCTTCGCCTCTCTTGCGGGTCCTGGGCTATTCCGCCCTGTACGCCCTCGTGCTCTGGGTGGTCGTGCGGCCGCTGCTCAGATTTTTGATCCGCCGCTCGAGCCGCGACGGTGATGTCTCACCGCGATTGCTCGTGTTCATCGTGGCCGGCGTGTTCCTGTCTGCCTACACGACTCACCAGATCGGGCTCGACGCGATCTTCGGCGCGTTCGCCTTCGGCCTGATCATGCCTCGCGACTCCCGTAAGGCTCTTGCCTCACGCGTGCGGATCCCGATGGAGCACATCACCGACCTGCTGCTGCCGATCTTCTTCATCAGCGTCGGGCTCTCCGTTGACATCACCGGGCTCGGCGGTAGCGGCATCCCGGAGTTGCTGGCCATCATCGGCGTGGCCTGCCTGGGCAAACTCGTCGGCGTCGTCATCGCGGCGCGGGCGACCGGGATGTCGTGGAGCGACTCAAGCACCGTTGGCCTGCTGATGAACACCCGCGGCCTGACCGAGCTGATCATCTTGAACGTGGGCGTCAGCATGGGCGTCCTGGATAACCGTATGTTCACCATGATGGTCGTGATGGCGCTGATCACCACGGCGATGGCAGGACCCTTCATCCCCCGTCGGCCCTACGCCAGACCCGACGGCGCGTTCATCTCCAAGGACGCCGCGCTGGAGACCCTGACCAAGGCCGCTTCTCCCGGTCCGGCGAAGTGACCGGAGCCGGTCGGGGCGCGCGTCCCGTAGCGATCCCGTCACCCAATTACGTACCGTGGGGAGTGGTCGCCCATACGGGAAATTCGCCGCAGGACCACTCCCGTTACCGAAGATTCGCTTGGGCGTTCTGCGCGGCCGCGCTATTCGCCGTGATCGAGTCGCTGGGTGCGGTCTTGATGATCGTTCGTTCTCCGGCCTCCTCCGATTCGAGCGGACGAGGCCGGTGGACGAACGAAACCCCCGCCGTGTTCACCGTCGACCGCGGCCAGAACCGGCAACCAAGATTTCCAGCATTCCTCGCCATGGTTCTATACCGTGGATGCGTCGCAAGTCCCCTCATTTGTGCAAACCGGGTGGGCCTGTGATACACGCCGTTGATCGTGCCGGGGTCGGATGCGCGGTCAGCGTGCCGGAGCGAGCCGCGCTGTGAGGCGTTTTTTGGTTCGAGCGGAGGTGCGAGACATGCGCCGCGAGACGGGGGCCGGGGCCCGCCTGCCCGAGTTCTCGACTCTCAGCGCGTCCTCCATGCGCGGTGGGCGGGACGGGCGCGACGTCCGCCGATGGTCCGGAAGGGTTCGCTCTTAATCGCATCAGGTACTCGAAATAGGGGGTTTTCGCGATGAATGAACAGGTAATCGGCGGGTCCGTGGATGAGATGTCCGCCCACGCCGCAAGACCCTATGTGCCGCCAGCGGCATGCGTCACACCCAACGATCCGCAATACGCCGACTGCGTACGTGGCCGCAATGAGCGGCACATCGGCACACCGGAGTCTGTGCGCATCGTCAATTCCACCGAGCAGGTCGTGGAGGTGGTGCAGGAAGCGGTCCACAATGACAAGCGGTTGACCGTTATATCCAGCGGCCATTGCTTCGAGGACTTCATCTTCAACCCGGACGTCCAAATCGTCGTAGACATGTCGCAAATGGACAGGATCTACTTTGATCCCGCGCGCAACGCGGTCGCGGTCGAATCCGGCGCAACGATGCTCAGGACCTACGAGACAATGTATAAGGACTGGGGCGTCACCATTCCGGCCGGCTTGTGCTACTCGGTCGCCATGGGTGGACACGTCAGCGGCGGTGGTTGGGGACCGTCCAGCCGTGACTTCGGCCTCGTGGTTGACCATCTGTACGCGGTCGAGGTCGTCGTCGTCGGCAAGGACGGCCGCGCACGTGCGGTTGTCGCGACGCGGGACCCGAAAGACCACAACCACGATCTGTGGTGGGCGCACACCGGTGGTGGCGGCGGCAACTTCGGGGTGATCACGCGATACTGGTTCCGTTCGCCCGGCGCGACCGGAACCGATCCACGCGGCCTGTTGCCCCGGCCTCCCAAGGAGCTGCTGCTCAGCGCGATCTCCTGGTCTTGGAACGACATCGACCAGAGCGAGTTCATGAACCTTGCCCGCAATTACGCCCGTTGGCACGTGGACAATATCGCTGCTGACAACCCGCTGCGCGCCGTGACCAGCTATCTGATTCTCACCCACCGGGCCAATGGACAACTCGGCCTGATCACGCAGGTGGACGCGACTGTGCCGGGGGCGGACCAGATCTTGACAGATTACCTGCGCTTTGTCAGCGACGGTGTGTCCTCGGAGTCCGGTGCGCTCACCAACGCGATGACCGAGCACAGCCCCAAGCCGCAGTTCGCGG
>OBLR010000195.1_pt1 | contig 13039 bp, 14 predicted proteins | sample 1519891 | NCBI WGS metagenome assembly OBLR01 (sample SAMEA3113583, study PRJEB22503) | soil metagenome | reverse complement strand
GCATGAACAGGTCACCGTCGACCTCGTCCTTCAGCCTCGGGATCGAGTCCTCGAGCTTCCCCTCGAGCAGGGTCGCGTTCCACTCCAGATCGCCGGACAGGGTGTTGGACCCGACGTACTTCGGCATCGCGTTGACCATGTCCGCCCACTTGCCCGACTGGCTCGGCCAATATCCCGCCAGCCCCTCGTAGGTCTTGCGGCCCAGCACCAGCCCGCCGGATCTCGCCTGACGCTCGAACGAGTAGTCGCCGTGGTCTCCGTCCGGCTGCACCCACTCGCCGACCGGGTCTACGACGCCGTCGACGGTGGCCTGCGTGGTCGCGATCAGCTTTCCCATCTCGATTCTCCTTCGGTCACGGGAACTCGCTCTCTCGGAGCCCCCTCTACCCCTTGCGTCGAACGAGGGAGCGCGAATTCGACGTTTCGGATTCCCGTTCCGGCCAGCAGACCCCGCGCCCGCGACCTCACGCGTAGGTTCAGGCGCCGCCGGCGTTCCTGCGCCCGTCGATCAGCTCGTAGGCCAGGCCCGTCGCCGCCGCATACACCGCGTGGTGGAAGGCGTCGATCGCGATCTCCTCCTTCGACCAGAAGACGGACGGGGGTGCCACCTCGAGTGCCGGCAGCGTCACCTGTGCTGCCCCGTAGATCGCCGCTCCGTGCGCGATCGTCGCCCGGCGGGGTGGCAGGCCCGCCGCCGCCAGCAGCCCGCGGACGATTCCCCACGACGTTCCGTAGCCCCAGTGCGACAGGTCGTTGAAGCGGGCCGCCGCGTGCGCGTCCTCGAACTCCTTGATGCCCAGCATCTTTGCGGTAGCTCTCGCGGGCGCCGAGCTCGGTGCGCGGCCTCGGAGGCGGGCTTCCAACGTCGACGAGATCGTCATGGCGGCGGTGCCGGCCAGGCCGGCCGCCAGGCCCTTTCCCACCGCGCTCGCCACGTTTCCGATTGCGTTCATGCCAGCACCTCCTCGGGCTCGCGGGTCTCGGCGGCCGTCACGCCCAGGCGCTCCAGCAGGTGGTCGCCCACCCGCAGCGAGTTGGCCATCGCCGTCAGCGCCGGGTTCACCGCGCTCGACGAGGGGAAGAAGCTCGTGTCGACGACGTACAGGTTGTCGAGCTCGTGCGCCTTGCAGTTCACGTCGAGCGCCGAGCTCGCCGGGTCGTCGCCGAAGCGGACCGTGCCGCACTGGTGGGCCACCCCGGCCAGCGGGATCCGCTGGTCCAGCACGAAGCGGCTCGGGATCGGGCTCTCCTGGCAGCCCAGCTGCCCGAGCAATCCCTTCAGCTTCGCGAGCAGCCGCCGGTGCGCCTCCAGGTTGTAGTACCGCTTGTAGAGGTGGATCTGCCCCGAGCGGTCCACGGTCACCCGGTTCGTCGGGTTGGGCAGGTCCTCGCTCGTCAGCCAGAAGTCGATCGCGTGCTTCGCGAGGTAGTCGAGGGCCAGCTTCGGCGCGAACCAGGGCGCGCCCTCGCGCAGGATGTTGCGATCCGACTTCGCGAGCATCTGGATGTGGCCGAGCGGCAGCTCCGAGTCCTCGGCGCCCCAGTAGTAGTCGTTAACCCCGAGCGTTTTCTGGAACTTCGTGCTGTTCGGCGTCTGCGAGATCGCGATCACCCCGGAGTTGATGTGGGCCATGTAGTTCCGGCCCACGACATCCGAGCCGTTCGCCAGGCCCTTCGCGTGCTGCTCGGACGCCGAGCGCAGCAGCAGCGCCGCCGAGTTGATCGCCCCGCAGGCCACGACCACGATGTCGGCGCTGTACGTCTCGCTTGTCCCGCGCCGGTCGACGAGGACTTCGGTCACGGAGCGATGGTCCGCCACGAGCCGCTCCACGCGCGCGTGGGTCAACAGCGTGACGTTCTCGTTCTTGATCGCCGGCCGCACGCAGAGCACATGGGAGTCCGCCTTCCCGTCGGTCAGGCAGGGGAAGCCGTCGAACCGGTCGCAGCGCACGCAGCGCCCGGCCTCGGGATTCGTCTCGTCGAGGTCGATCCCGACCGGCAGGTGGAACGGGTCGTGGCCGGTCCGGGCGAAGTCGTCGGCGAGCTGCTGGATGCGCGGCTCGTGCGACACCGGCGGGTGAGGGAACGGCGCCGAGCGATAGGGCTCGGTCGGGTCCTCGCCGGCCTGGCCGTGCACGAGGTAGAGCCGCTCCGCCTCGGTGTAGTACGGCTCGAGGTCGGCGTAGGAGATCGGCCAGGCCGGTGAGACGCCGCCGTAGTGGCTCACTTGCTCGAAGTCGCGCTCGCGCAGCCGGAACAGGATCGCGCCGTAGAACTTCGTGTTGCCGCCCACGAAGTACTGCTGGTGCGGCTTGAAGGCCTGGCCGTCGTGGTCGTCGATCCAGTCCTCCTCCGGGAGGTAGCGGCCCTTTCCGAACACCTCCTCGCTGTCCCAGTTCTCGGGCTCGCGCGGCAGGTAGCCGCCGCGCTCGAGGACGAGGATGCGCTTGCCGGACGGCGCCAGCTTGTGGGCGAGGGTTCCGCCGCCCGCGCCGGTTCCGATGATGATCACGTCGTAGTGCTCAGAGGCCATGTGCGAGTCCTCCTAGACGAGGGCGATCGGGGAAGTCCAGGCGCCGGTGGCGCCGCGCAGCTTCGGATGGGTCAGGACGAGGCAGAACTCGCGCACGCCCGCGGCGGCGAGCTCGGCGGTGTCGAGGTTCTCGACGATGAACACGCCGTGCTCGACGTTGAGGGTCTTGGGGACCTGGAAGGGACGCGTGGGATCTTCCGGAGGGACGGGTCCATAGCTCCAGGTATCGGCGCCTGTTATCGAGACGCCGCGTTCGGCGAGCCACAAGGCTGCTTCGAGACCAGGGCCTGGTTCGGCGGAGAGATAGCGGTCGGGGTCGTTCCAGTGCCCACCCCATCCCGTATGGAAGAGGACGGCGTCGCCAGGCGATGGATCGATGTCCATGTCCTCGACGCGGATCACGTGTCCTGCCTCCGACGCGTCCACGAGCCACCCGTGCGTGACGACCTGCGGCACGGTCTCCACGCCGAGCCGCTTCACGCCCGCGGTACCGGCGAGCTCGGCGACCGTCCAGCCGTTGTAGCCGCGGTCGCCGATCTGCAGGTGGCTGAGGGCGTCGAGGTGCGTGCCGATCTGCATCGTGCCCACCACCTGCTCGGTGATCCAGCTGCCGCCGTCATGGTGGGCCGTCGTCACGAGCGTCTGGCGGAAGTAGCGCCCCGGGAAGGTCGGGATGTTCTCGTCCAGCACGCGGCCCAGGTCGAAGAGCCTCCCCTCCTGGACGAGCGCGAGCGCCTCGCGGCGCTTGGCCTCGTCCACGTGCTCGAGCATGCCGAGCTCGACGCTCATTCCGACGACCAGGGCGTCAGGAAGCTCGGGTAGAGCGTCAGGCCGCCGTCGACGAAGATCGTCTGGCCGGTGATGTACCCGGCGTCGTCAGACGCCAGGAAGGCTGTGACGCCGGCCATCTCGTCGGCGTCGCCGGCGCGCTGCATCGGGATGTGCTCCTCCACCTGCCGGCGCTTCTCGGGATCTTCGATCCAGGCCCGGTTGATGGGCGTGACGGTCGCGCCCGGGCCGATGCCGTTCACGCGGATGCCGCGCCCGGCGTACTCGAGCGCGAGCGTGCGCGTGAGGTTCTGCATCCCGCCCTTGCTCGCCGAGTAGCCGACGTAGCCGGGCTTCGGGATCAGCTGATGGACGCTCGAGATGTTCACGATCGAGCCGGGCTTGCCGGCGGCCAGGAAGTGGCGGATCGCCTCGCGCGCGCACATGAACGCGCCGCGCAGGTTGACCGCGAGGACGCGGTCGAAGTCCTCGCTCGACAGCTCCTCGGTGGGGCGCGAGATCTGGATGCCGGCGTTGTTGACGAGGACGTCGATGCCGCCGAGGCCGTCAACCGCCTCGCCGACCATCCGGACCACGTCGTCCTCGTTCGACACGTCACCGCGCACGAGCACGTCGCGGACGCCCTCGCGCTGGACCTTGTTGACGCAGGCCTGCACCTGCTCCTCGGTGCCGGCGGCCTCCTCCGGCTGACGCAGGTAGTTGATCGCGACGTTCGCGCCGTACTCGGCGAACCGCACCGCGATCGCCTGGCCGATCCCGGAGCTGCCGCCGGTCACGAGCACGTTCCGTCCCTCGAGTCCTCGGAGTCCGCCGGTGCGTGGGCTCGAGGTCGCCGCTGCGTGTGTCATCGCTTCCTTCCTCCTGGCTAGATGTCTCTGGGTAGTTCCTGGAGCGGCTGCGGCGTTACAGCCGGCTGCCGCCCGCCGCGGAGCACCGCCAGGCCGGCCACCGGGAACGCGAGCACCGACAGCAGCCCGGCGCCGATCAGGGCGGCGCTCTCGGCGGCGTCGATCAGCCCGAGCTCGAGCCCGATGGCGCTCGCCGCCACGATGAAGGGCAGCGAGGTGGCCTGGAGGATCCCCGCGACCGCGGTGCGCCGGGCGTCCAGCACGCGGCGGTAGAGGAGCGCCGGGAGCCCGCGCACCAGGAGCAGCGCCGCGAGGAAGACCGGCACCATGGCGAGGTTGGAGGCCTCCGCCACGAGCGCGTCGAGGTCGAAGCGCACGCCGCTCGTCACGAAGAAGACGGGGATGAAGAAGCCGAAGCCGATCGCCTCGAGCTTGCGGCGGAAGTCGGGATGCGTCATGACCTCGTCGCGGTCGAGCAGGGAGATGATCGCCCCGGCGATGAACGTGCCGAGGATCACCTCGAATCCGAGCTCCTCCGCCACGGCGGCGAACCCGACGAACAGCACGATCGCGGCACGGATGCGGATCTGCGCCGTCGTGTCCTGGAGCCGCAGCAGGTCGGCCTTGATGCGCATCGAGTGCTCGGCCCCGCGTACGGTGGCGAAGACCACCGCGGCAAGCACGAGCAGGGCGCCGAGCAGCAGCAGCGTGGACCCCACGCCGCCCTCGCCCGAGAAGAACAGGGTGAGCAGGATGATCGCGCCGAAGTCCGCGATGGAGGCCGCCGCCACGATCAGCTGACCGAACGGCGACGCGATCTCGCCCGAGTCCTTCAGCACCGGGACGATCACGCCGAGCGAGGTCGCGCAGAGGATGATCGCGACGAGCAGCGGCGTCTCCACGAGGCCGCCCGCGGAGAGGCCGAGCGCGACCACGACCGCGATGGCGAACGACACCACGAACCCGAGTGCGGTCAGCCGCAGCACGGACCCGCGCAGCTTCTCGAACTCGATCTCGAGGCCGGCGAGGAAGAGGACGAAGCCGAGCCCCACGAGCGCGAGGATCTCGATCACCTGGTCGACCTCCACGATGTCGAGCACGGACGGCCCGACCACGATGCCCGCGACGATCTCGACGACCACCGATGGCAGCCGCAGCCGCGGGAAGAGGCCGAGCACGAACGGGGCGGCGAAGGCGACCGCCACAACGACGAGAAGATCGGTGAAGGACGGCATGCTCAGACCGCCGCCGGCTGCCTACCCGCGACCAGCTCGGGCCCGGCCTCGGTGAGGACGAAGGTCTCCTCGGCCTTGGCGCCCGCGAGCGACGGGTTCCACGCGAACGCCTGGCCGGCCTCGATCACGGCGTCCGTGGCCGGCGTGGCGATCAGCTCGCGCGAGGCGTAGCCGGTGAGGCCGCCCTGGTGGTGGAGTCGCCACTCCTCCGGGAAGCCCGCGTCGGCGTAGAAGCGCCGGCAGTCGGCGAACGCCTCCGCAACGGTGCGTCCGGGACGCGTGGCCTCGTCGCGCATGCGGGCGAGGATCTCCTCGCAGGCGCGCTGCCGACGCGCCAGCTCGGGGTCGGGCTCGTCGAGCTCGACGATCCGGGTCAGGTTCGCGTAGAGGCCGCGGCCCTCGGCCGAGGCGACGAGCATCGCGCGCCGCTCGATCGTCGCGCCCACCGGGACCGGATGGCGGTGGAGCGCGATCCGCTCGTCCGCCGCGGCCAGCAGGACGGTGGCCGTGAGGCCACGGCTCCGGCACGCCGCCGCGAGCATGGCGGCCGCCTCGTGCTCGGTCATCCCGGGCTCCACAGCGGCGGCGGCCTCGGCCATGGCGGCGGTCGCCGCGGCCCCGATCACGCGCAAGCCGTCCACGGCGTCGGGGTCGAGCGTGCGGCGGAGGCGGGCGATCTCGTCCGAGAGGTCGACCGTGCCGCGCAGCCCCATGTCGCTTCCCAGGCGGGCGTCGCCCACGACCTGGCGAAGCGCGTCAAGGCGGTCCTCGTGCCACGGGTACTCCACGACCTCGAGGTCCGGCGTCTGCTCGGAGCGCATGCGCGGCGCCTCGATCGTGCTGGTGAGGACGAGCTGCGAGTCGCCGCGCACGATCAGGTCGGCGACGCCCTCGGGCGCCACGTGATCGACCTTCGTGTCGGCGCCGCCCGTGTACCAGGCGAAGTTGGCGGGGCGCCGGAGGACCACCGCGTCGAGGCCGTGGCGCTCCATCAGCCGGCCGAGACGGTCGTGACGGTTCATGCCCCGTTGGTCCGCCCGGCGAGCGTGCCGTTACGCGACGGTCACCTCCATCGCGCCGAAGTACTCCTCGACCGCCGAGCGGACCTTGCTGCGCGCGCGGTGGAGCAGCACGCGCTGGTTGCCCTCCGAGACGCCCAGCGCCTCGCAGACCTCCTCGGAGGGCCAGCCCTCGATGTCGCGGAGCGTGATCACGGTGCGCTGGGCCGGCGGCAGCGACTCGACCGCGCGCAGGATGCAGTCGCGCGTCTCCCCCGTGAGCAGCCCCTCCTCGGGCGTCTGCCAGCGGGTCGGGCCGAGCGCCCAGTGGTGCGGCCAGCGGTCGTGGTCGGCGGGCAGGAACCGGCTCGCGTCCACCGCATCGTCCGGCTCATCCGCCTCGCTGGCCGCCAGGCTCGAGAACGGCAGGCAGCGGCTCTCGCGCGTGCCGCGCGTGATCGCGATGTTGGTCAGGATCCTGAAGATCCAGGTCTTGAGCGAGGAACGGCCCTCGAAGCCCTCGAGCCCGTGCAGCACCGCCAGCCAGGTCTCCTGCACGACCTCCTCGGCGACGGCGCGGGTCCGGACCCGCGCCTGCGCGACGCGCAGCAGGGCAGGGCTGTAGGCCGAGATCAGCTCGGCGAACGCGCTCTCGTCGCCGCGCTTGAGGCGCGCGACGAGCTGCTCGTCCCGCCCGCTGGGCAGCGAGGTCTCAGCCGACAGCATCGACGCTCACCACCTCGATGCCCAGGTTGCGAAGCCGCTCGAGCATCCCGCGTAGCTCCGCCTGGTCGCTGAAGTCGCCCTCGAGGGCGGTCGCGCCGGGGAGGACCTCGAGCGTGACGCCACCGAGTCCGGTGCCGAACGCCGGAGTGAGCCTGCCCCTCACGACGATCCGATAGCGAGTCGCTTCCATGCACGAAGCCTCCGTCCCGGCGCGCGCCGTGTCTTCACCCGCGGGCGAATTTCACCCGGGTGAAACCGCTTGTCCCCCGGGCTGCGCCCCCTTAGCTTGGGCGCCATGCTGGCCATCGTCGGCGGGCTCGGCGCGGCACTCGTGTTCGCGACGGTCACGCTCTGCAACTCGCGCTCGAGCCGGATGATCGGGCCCTCGCAGCTGCTCGCGTGGGTGATGCTCATCGGGCTCGCCATCGTGGCCCCCCTCGTCGTGATCGAGGGCGTGCCGGACGACCTCGACGGCGAGTCGGGCGCCTGGCTCGCGGTGGCCGGGATCGGCAACGTGGTCGGCCTGCTGCTCGCCTACGCGGCGCTCCGCGTCGGGAAGGTCGGGATCGTGGCCCCGGTCATCGCGACCCAGGGGGCGGTGGCCGCCGTGCTGGCGGTCATCGCCGGAGAGAGCGTCGGGGCGGGCGCCGCGGTGACGCTCGCGGTGATCGCTGTAGGCGTGGTGCTCGCCGGTCTCGCCGGCGATGGCGGCGAGGAAGCGGAGGGCGGCGCCGCGGAGCGCGCCGTCCCGGAGCGCGGCGCCGCGGAGCGCCCCGCCCCGCGAGCGCTCGGCCCGTCGCACGCCATGCTCTATGCGCTTGGCGCGGCCTTCGCGATCGGCTGGAGCCTCTACGCCACCGCGCGCGCGAGCATCGACCTGCCCGTCGTGTGGGCGCTGCTTCCCTCCCGCGTCATCGGCGTGGCCGTCGTGACCGTTCCGCTCGTGCTCCGCTCCGGCCTCCGCATGACGCGGGAGGCGCTTCCGCTCGTGCTGGTGGCGGGAGTGTGCGAGGTGCTCGGCTTCGCGCTGTTCGCGCTCGGCGCCCGGCACGGCATCGCGGTCAGCGCGGTGCTGGCGTCGCAGTTCGCCGCCGTGGCCGCCGTAGCCGCCTACTTCCTGTTCGGCGAGCGGCTCGCCCGCGCCCAGCTCGCCGGCGTGACGCTGATAGTCGCCGGCGTGGGCGTGCTGAGCGCGCTCGAGGCTTAGCGCCCCCTTGTCGCGTCAGATCAGGCCGCGCCGCCGCGCGCCTGCCACCGCCTCGTCGCGGCTCCCCGCGCCGAGCTTGCGGTAGATCCCGCGGATGTGCGTCTTGACGGTGTCGAGCGAGACGTACAGGGCGTCGGCGATCTCGCGGCGTGACAGGTCGCCGTCGAGCAGGCGCAGCACCGCGATCTCGCGCTCGGTCAGCTCGTCGCGGCGGCCGTTCGCGCGCGGAGCGGCGCGCGACGGCGCCCGCAGGGCGCGCTCCGCCGCCTCGAGGCTCGGCCCGACGCTCCCGGCATCAGGGCAGCCCTCGATCGTGGCGCGCGCCTCGCGGAGCAGCTCCGCGGCGCCGTCGCGGTCGGCCCGCGCGTGCCTCAGTCGAGCGAGGGCTGCGAGCGCGGCCCCGAGCTCGAGCGCTCCGGCGCCGCGCCGCGCCAGCGCCAGAGCCCGGCCGAGCGTGACCTCCGCGGGGCCCATCTCACCACGCCGCTCCTGGAGCCGCCCGCGCGCCAGGTGCCCGACCATCGGAACGAAGTGCTCCCCGAACCCGCCCGCATCGCCGAGGCCGATCGCCCTGCCGGCAAAGCTCTCGGCTTCGTCGGCCGAGCCGAGCTCCGTGTGGGCGAGCGCGAGGTAGCCGAGCGCGTAGCTCTGCCCGAGCTCGTTGCGGTCGCGCTCCGCAAGCGTCAGGGCGCGTTCGAGCGAGCGGGCGGCATCGCCGGCTGCGCCGCACCAGTAGCTCGTCACGCCGAGCATGCAGTGCGCGACGAACTCGGGGAAGGGCGCGTCCGCGTCGAGCGCGAGCACCTCGTGAGCCGCCTCCCGCGCCTTGCCGAGGTCGCCGACCTTGAAGCTGTGGGTGCTGCGCAGCACCGCGGCGTCGGCCCGGACGGCCGTACCCCAGGTCTGGCCCCTCGCGGGGCCGAGGCTCGCCTCGGCTGTGGCGATCCAGCGATCCGCCTCCTCGACGCGCCCGTGGTCCAGGGCGAGCCAGGCGCGCGCGAGCGCGAGGCGCGGGTCGCCGTCCACCATCTCGCGCGGCAGCGCCGCGAGCCAGCCGTCGACCGTCTCGAGGTGGCCGCGGTTGAAGTAGTCGTTCCAGTTGCCGGCGATCAGCTCGGCGGCTTCCTCGAAGTCGCGCGCGGCGGCGGCGTGCTCGATGGCGTCGGGGATCGCTCCCTCGGCGCGATGCCACTCGTGTGCGCGACGGTGGAGCGTGACCGCCCAGTCCGGATGCGAGCGGCGCAGCTCGTGGCGCAGCAGCTCGCCGAACAGGTGGTGGTAGCGGTACCACTCGCGAGTCGTGTCGAGCGGCACGAGGAAGAGGTTGTCGCGCTCGATCCGCTCCAGCACGGCGGCCGAGTCCCGGCCGCCCGTCACCGCGTCGCAGAGCGGCCCGCAGAGGCGCCCGAGGACCGCGGTTCGCAGCAGGAATTCGCGGATCTCGGGAGGCTGGCCCGCCAGGACCTCGGTCGAGAGGTAGTCCACGATGTGCCGGTCGTCGCCGGCGAAGGAGCCGATCAGCTCGGCGGCGTCCGCGCGGCCGCGCAGGGACAGCGCGGCGAGGTAGAGCCCCGCCGCCCACCCCTCGGTCCGGCTGACCAGCCGCGCGACGTCGTCCGGGGCCAGCTCGACGCCGAGGGCGGCGCGCAGCAGACCGGCGGCCTCCCCGCCGGACAGGCGAAGGTCGGCGGCGCGGAGCTCCGTCATCTCCCCGCGTGCGCGGAGCCGCCCCAGCGGAAGCGGGGGGTCCGAGCGCGTCGCGATCGCGAGATGAACGTCCTCCGGCAGGTGCCGCAGCAGGAACTCGATGGAGCTGTGCACGTGCGCGTCGTGGATGAGGTGGTAGTCGTCGAGCACCAGCACGATCGGGCGGCCCAGCTCTGCGAGATCGTTCAGCAGCAGCGGGAGGGCCGCGTCCTGCAATGCGGCCGCGCTCGCGGACAGGGCCTCACGCGCTCGTGCCCCGGTCCCGGGCTCCAGACCGTCGAGCGCGTCGATGGCACACGTCCAGAACCGGACCGGGTCGTTGTCCGCCTCGTCGAGCGACACCCACGCGAAGGCACGCTCCTCCGAGGCCGAGGCGCACCACTGTGCCAGCAGCGTGGTCTTTCCGAAGCCGGCGGGGGCGTTCAGCAGCGTGAGCTTGCCCCCGCGCCCGCCCACCAGGAGGCCAACCAGCTCGTCGCGCGAGACGATCCCCGCCCGGACGCCGGGAATGTGCAGCTTGGTAGCCGGGATGACGCTTGGGCCGGACGCCACCGCGCGTCCACACTACATGGCTCGCGCGGTCAGGTGGGCTCGCCGCGGCCGGCGCGGGGCCGAGCTCAGCCGCCCAGCAGCGTCCCGACGCGCTCGGCCTCACCCTCCGGCAACTCCACAAGCACGAGCACGCGGCCCGCGTGAAGCGCGTTCAGGTCGCGCTCAGCCGCGGCGTCGTCAAGTCCGGCGTCAGTCAGGAGCCTCTTGATCTTGTGGTGGCCGGCAACGCGAGCGTGCTCGACGCCCCCCGGGTAGCTCACGACCTGCTCGCGGTCCGCGTCGGCGAAGCTGCCGCCGCGCTGCTCGCCGCCGGCGAAGTGGCCCCGCCCCTCTCGCTGCGGACGGGTGCCGCCGGCGAACTCGCCGACCGGGGCGCCGGGGTCGGTCGGACCGGCGAACTCGCCGACCTGCTCCTCGCGGGTGTCCCGCTGCGGCTCACCCGTGAGCACCCGCACGCTCTCGCCGGGGATCCCCGCACCGAGCACGGCGTTCACGGCGTCAAAAGCCTCGGCATGCGAGGTGTACGAACGGCATACAGCAGCCATTGCTCCTCCTTCGTCGTAGGTTCACGACGTACGGTCTCGGGGACGGTGCCAGCGTTACGGCCCGCGCAGGTCACGGAAGGCGCGCATCAGCGCTTCGCGCGTGGCCGCGTCGGGTGGCGGCTCGGGCAGCTCGTGCAGCGACCCCACCAGCCGCCGCATGTCCTCCAGGTAGCCGCGGCAGCCGTCGCATTCCGCGAGGTGAGCCTCGAAGCGCACGCGCTCCTCCTCGGGCAGGGTGCCCTCGAGGTAGTCGGTGACGAGCTCCACGAACTCGCGGCACACGAGCGGGTCGTGGCGGTGCCGCCGTGGCCGTCCGAACAGGCGCCTCATCGTCGCACCTCCATCAGCGGCAGCAGGGCGGTGCGGACCCGTGCCCTGGCGCGGTGGAGCAGGACGCGCTGGTTCCCGTCGCTCAGCTCGAGCAGGTCGCAGACCTCCGTCGCGGACATCCCGACGAGGTCGCGGAGGGTGATCACAGCCCGCTGGTCCGGCGACAGCCCCTCGACTGCCCGCTGGAGATGCTGCCGAAGCTCGGCGCTCAGCAGGCCGGTCACCGGGTCGCCGTCGAGACGGGCCGGCGAGCTGACCCAGCGGCCATCCGCGCCGAACGCGGCGGGCTCCACGGCGGGGCCCTCGTCGGTCTCGAGGGCGGAGAACGGCAGGCTGCGCGAGTCGCGGGTCGCACGCGTGCGTGCCCTGTTCACGAGGATCCTGAAGATCCAGGTTCGAAGCGACGAGCGACCTTCGAACTCCCCCAGCCCCCGCACCACGCCGAGCCACGTCTCCTGGACGACCTCGTCGGCGGACGAGTCCGTTCGTACGAAGGTGCGCGCCACGCGGCGAAGCGCCCTGTCGTAGCGGTCCACGAGCGCCTCGAAGGCGCGCTCGTCGCCGGCTCGCAGTCGCTCGAGAAGGGCGCGATCGTCCTCCACCGTTGCATTCGACCCTACCGCGGGCAGTCCCCGCAGGGTCGCCTTCGTTACAGCCGCGAGAGAGGGCGGGAAGTCGCGTCTTTTGCGCGCCGACTTCGTGCGGTTCTTGCCACCCCCGCGCGGGGCCGGTCTGGACGTGTACGTTGCCCCCGGGTTCGCCGCCGGGAGGAATTCGCCCATGCTCCATGTCCGCACATTGCTCGCGGTCGTCGCTGCTATAGCCGTCGCCATGACGCTCCCGGCCGCGGCGAGCGCCGCCGCGCCGACCGCCGGTGACCGCCAGAAGGCCAGGGCCAGCTGCGCCAACGAGCGCGGCCTGACCAAGGCCAAGCACCAGAGGTTCAAGCTCAAGTACGGGGTCGGCGCAAGGCACCGAAACTCGTTCAACAGGTGTGTGAAGATCAAGGCGCGCGCGTACGCGCGGAGGCGCGCCGGTGGTGGCGGCGGCGGTGGTGGACTGCCCGGCCTCGGGCTACCGACCCTGCCCGGCGGGATCATCGAGATGCCCGGCGTGAGGATGGAGTGTCAGGTCGCCCAGATGGAGGATCCGATCGGGTTCGCCCAGGAGTTTCCCGGCGGCATCGAAACCTGCGTGCTGATGGAGAGCATGCCCTAGCGGCGCAGCCGTTTGCGGCGGCGGCCCCGGGCTCCCGGGGCCGCCGCCCGCGCTACGACGCGGCCGGCACGACGCACAGCTCCGGGCGGTCGGCGCGATTCAGCCCTCGCCGCAGTGAGGCGAAGGCGATCCCGCCCACAACCAGCGGCAACCAGAAGAGGATGACCCGGTAGGCCAGCACGGCGGCGGCGGTGGTCGCGGCCGGCGTCCCGTACACGATCAGGGCGCCGATCAGGCCGCCGTCGATGCCGCCCACCCCGCCCGGCAGCGGCAGCAGGCCGCCGAGCTGCCCGATGAGGTAGCCCATCAGGATCACCGACAGGTCCGGCGAGGCGTCGAAGGCCTGGAAGG
>OBLR010000194.1_pt1 | contig 13044 bp, 7 predicted proteins | sample 1519891 | NCBI WGS metagenome assembly OBLR01 (sample SAMEA3113583, study PRJEB22503) | soil metagenome | reverse complement strand
GGCGGGCGGCACGAGCCGGTGAACGAGGTCAGGCTCCAGGGTGTCTCCAAGGCGTTCGGCACCGGCTCGGCCGCGCTGCTCGCGCTCGACAACGTGAGCTTCGACGTCGCCCCCGGCGAGCTCGTCTGCCTGCTCGGCGCGTCCGGCTGCGGCAAGAGCACGCTGCTGAACCTTGTCGCCGACCTGGACAAACCGACGGCCGGCGTGATCGACGTGAGCGGCGCCCGGGTGGCGCTGATGTTCCAGGAGCCGGCCCTCTTCCCTTGGCTGACGGTGACGGGCAACATCGAACTGGCGCTGAAGATGCGCGGCGTGCCCCGGCGGGAGCGCAGGTCACGCGCGGCCGAGCTGCTCGCGTCCGTGCACCTCGGGGGGTTCGAGCGGAAACGGCCGCACCAGCTGTCCGGCGGCATGCGGCAGCGCGTGGCGCTGGCCCGCGCCCTCGCCCTCACCATCGACGAGACCGCGCCGGCCGGCGCCGCGTCCGCCGGGACCGTGCTGCTCATGGACGAGCCGTTCGGCGCGCTGGACGCGATGACGCGGGACCTGCTGCACGACGAGATCGAACGGATCTGGCGCGAGCGCGACCTGACGATCCTATTCGTCACCCACAACGTCCGCGAGGCGGTACGGCTCGGCGACCGGGTGGTGCTGCTTTCCAGCCGGCCGGGCTCGGTCGCCGAGGAGTTCACCGTGGGTCTCGACCGGCCGCGCCGCATCGACTCGCCCGAAGTGGCGACGCTGGCCGCCGCCATCACCGACCGGTTGCGAGAGGAGGTGAGCCGCCATGGCCGCACCTGAGCCGCAATCCATGGCCCCTAACGCCCTCGACCGGCAGATCACCGGCCTCGACGCCCTAGAGCTGGCGGCCGGCTCGCGCAAGAGCCTCACCTCCCGGTTTTGGTCGGCGCTGTGGCCGGCCTTCGCGGCGGTCGCGATCGCCTTGGCGGTCTGGCAGCTCGTCGTGCTGAGCGGCTGGAAGGAGCCGTGGGTGCTGCCCGGGCCTACGGAGGTGCTGCCCCAGCTGGGAGACGAGCTGACCAGCGGGACGTTCTGGGCCGCCGTCGGGCTGACCATGCGCCGGGCGCTGATCGGGTACGCGCTGTCCATCGTGATCGGCGTGCTGATCGGGGCGGCGGTCTCGCGGGTGCGGGTGCTGCGCGCGGCGTTCGGCTCGCTGATCACCGGGCTCCAGACCATGCCGTCGATCGCGTGGTTTCCGTTGGCCATCCTGCTGTTCCAGCTCAGCGAGAGTGCGATCTTGTTCGTCGTCGTGCTCGGAGCGGCACCGTCGATCGCGAACGGGCTCATCGCCGGCGTGGACTACACCCCGCCGATCCTGCTCCGGGCGGGCAAGGTGCTCGGGCTGCGCGGACCCGCGCTGTATCGGCACCTCATCCTGCCGGCGTCGCTGCCGGCGTTCGTCGCCGGGCTCAAGCAGGGCTGGGCGTTCGCCTGGCGCAGCCTCATGGCGGGCGAGCTGCTGGTGATCATCGGGCACACCCAGTCGCTGGGCGTCCTGCTGTCGGCCGCGCGCGAGTTCACCGACACCGCCGACATGATCTCGATCATGATCGTGATCCTGATCATCGGCATCGGGATCGACAAGCTCTTCGGGTTCGGCGACCGAGCGCTCCGCGACCGCTGGGGGCTGAACACCGCCGATTAATGGCGATCTATAGAGGGCCGCCGCCCTAGTCGAAGATCGTGGGTGTCGGCGTCGGTCCACGCGGTGGCGGCGGGAACCGGCCGGGCGGATCGATCGGCGGCGTGGGGAACGGCGGTTCGGTGAACGGCGGGAAGGGCTCTTCCGGCGAACCGCTGCTGAGGAAAAGGGTGACGGTCGACCCGAACTCGACCTTGGCGCCCGGCTCGGGGCTCGTCAGGGCGACGGTGCCGGCGCGGTATCGGTCCGAAGGCACCCGGCCGGGCGCGACCTCCGCGTCGAAGCCCGCCTCGCGCAACGTGCGGATCGCCGCGGCCGCCGGCAGACCGCGCACGTCCGGCACGCTCTCGGCGTCTTCGCCGGTGCCCTTGCTGAAATAGTGCGACGGCGGCCGCGCGAAGCCGTGCGCCGGCACGCCCCGCAGCGCGCCGATCATTGAGTCGCGCCAGATCGGCCCGGGAATCGTCGCGCCGAAGACCGCGCCGTAGCAGCGCCCGTCCATGCAGAGGTTGTCCATCGGATACCTGGCGCCGCCGCGCGGGTCGCCGACCCAGACGGCCGCCGCCAGATCCGGCGTGTAGCCGGCGAACCAGGCCGCGCGGTAGTCGTCCGCGGTGCCCGTCTTGGCCGCGGCCGGCCGGCCGATGCCGAGGCCGGCGCCGGTGCCTTCGGTGAGGACGCCGCGCAGCACGTGGCTGACCGCGTCGGCGACGCCCTTGCGGATGGCCTGGCGGCAATCGGCGGCCGGCACCCGCAGGGACTTGCCCGCCGCGTCCGTGATCGACCTGATCGCGATCGGCGAGCAGTACCTGCCGCGCGCCCCGAACGCCGCGTACGCCGCCGCCATCCGTACCGGCGAGACGTCGTTGGAGCCCAGCGTCAGCGACGGCACCTGCTTGAGCGGGTCGCCGTTCGCCTGGCGCATGCCGAGCCGCTCGGCCATGCGCACCGTGTCACACAGGCCGACCTTCTTTTCCAGGGCGAGGAAGAACGTGTTGACCGAGTGGTGGGTGCCGGTGAGGAGGCTGAAACGCTTGCCGCCCTCCCCGTCGGCGGCGTTGCTCAGCGGCTTCGTGGAGTTCACCGGGTCGCCCGCGCAGTCCCGGAACCCGGTCGGCACGTACTCGCGCGGCGCCATCAGCCGCTCACCGAAGGGCATGTCCTCGTTCAGCGCCGCGGCCAGCGTGAAGACCTTGAAGGTGGACCCGGAGGGCATGCCGAGGCTGCTGCCGTGGGACTGGTCGGCGGCGAAGTTGATCCAGGTCTTGCCCCGCTGCTTGTCCGGCCCGAGCTTGCGGTCGATGACCATTCCCTTGATCTCGCCGGTGCCCGGCTCGACGAGCACCTCGGCCGCCGCCTTGTGCGCGCTGTTGCGCGGCGGCACGTGCCGGTTGACGGCGCGCTGGGCGGCCCGCTGCGTCCGCCAGTCGAGCGTGGTCCGGATCGTCAGCCCACCGCGCTGCAACAGTCGCAGCCGCTCCGCCTGGGTGCGCCCGAAGACCGGGTCGCCGAGGATCTCGCGTTGCACGTAGTCGCAGAAGTACGGCGCCTTGCTGGTCACACAGCCGTTCGGGGTGTCGTGCAGGCGCAGGCCGAGCGGCCGCCGGGCGGCCGCGTGGGCGGCGGCCGGCGATACCCAGCCGAGCTCGACCATGCGGCCCAGCACCGTGTCGCGGCGCTGCCTGGCCGCGCCCGGGTGCAGACGCGGGTTGTACGCGTGCGGGTAGCGGATCACGCCGGCCAGCGTGGCCGCTTCGGCGAGCGTCAGCCGCGCGGCCGGCTTGTCGAAGAACCGCCGGGCCGCGGCCTCGATGCCGTACGCGCCGTCGCCGAAGTAGGCGATGTTGAGGTAGCGGCGCAGGATCTCGTCCTTGGACAGCACCTTCTCAAGCGCCATGGCATAGCGCAGCTCGCGCAGCTTACGCGCCGGGCTGACCTCGAGCGCCGCCTTGCGCTGTGCGTCCGTCTCCGCGCTTTCGAACAGCACGTTCTTGACGTACTGCTGGGTCAGCCCGGAGCCGCCCTGGGTGACCTCGCCCGACCGCATGTTGTTGACGAGGGCGCGCATGGTGCCCTCGGCGTCGAGCGCGCCGTGCTCGTAGAACCGGCTGTCCTCGATCGCGAGGACGGCCTGCCGGGCGGCCGGCGCCACCTGGTCGAGGCGCACCTCCACGCGGTTTTCGAAATAGAAGGTGGCGAGCAGGGAACCGTCGGCGGCGAGGATCCTGGATCGTTGCGGCAGCGGCGGCGTGCTCAGCTCGCTCGGCATGGCTTGGAACCATTTGGCCGAGTCGCGCGCGCCCACCCCGGCGGCGCAGGCCATGGGCAGCACAAGGAGGGCGGCCAAGATACCGGCGAGAACCCCCGCTGTCGCCAGGCCGCCGATTGTCCTGACCGCCTGGATCGAGCGCTTCGGCGAGCGGCCCCTGTACGCCACATGATCAGAGTAAAGCGGTCAGATTGCGCTCTCCTAACAAATCGACCGCCCGCCTCCGGCCAAATGGCACTCAGCTCGCCCAATCGGATGAAACAGCTGAAAACCCCGACACACCGGCGAACGGCGGAAGCGGCGGAAGCGGTCAGCGCGCGTCCGGCGCCGCCTCGTGGCTCCAGGCCTCGACGCGGTCGCGGAACTCGCGTGCCGCGGCGCGCAGCTCTGTCTCCGGGTCGATCCCCTCGACGCGGGCCTTGCTTACCAGCGCGAACAGCTCGGCGGCCAGCTCGCGCCCGGCGGCGAACAGCTCCGGCGGGGCGTCGGCGCGGGCGGCACGCCGCTGCAGCTGCGCGGCCAGCGCCAGCGCCGGCTGGCCCATCGGGACGCCGTCGAAGATCGACGTCTCGGCGCCGTTCTTGGCGGCCCGCTCGGCGGCCTTGATGTCCTCCCAGTTGGCGGTCACCTGCTCGGCGCTGTCCGCGCTGACTGTGTTTTCCCGACCAACCTGCCCCGACCGACCTCCCGGGCCGAACACGTGCGGATGGCGCCGGACGAGCTTGTCGACGATCGCGGCGGCCACATCGTCGATGGCGAACGCGGTCTCGTCCGTCCGTTCCGACGCCACCACCGAGTGGAAGGCGACCTGCAGCAAGACGTCGCCCAACTCCTCGCGCAGCGCGCTCAGGTCGCCGCTTTCGATGGTGTCGAGGACCTCGTAGGCCTCCTCGAGCAGATACGGCGCGAGCGAGGCGTGCGTCTGCTTGCGGTCCCACGGGCATTCGCGCCGCAGCGTGTCCATCACCGACACCAGATCGAGCAACCTGGCGCCTGGCAGGTCGTACGAGCCGTGCATCACTTCGAGCTCGACGGGCTCGTCCGCGGCGACGGCGAGCGCGCCGACCGCTCGCATCAGCTCCTCGTCGCCGTCGGGGGACGCGATCCATACGACGTGCCCGGCCTGGGCGGCCGCCGCCGTCACCAGCGCCCGCGCGTCCGGCGCGATCACTTCGACCGGCACGTCGGCCTCGCGCACGTACGGCAGCTGCGGATGGTCCGCGGCGGCCAGCACCCGGGACGCCGATCGCAGCGCCCGCCACGCCTGCCAGCTCAGCAGACCCGGCGCGACCCGATGGGTGGTGGCGAGGAAGAGCAGCGACATCAGCCGGTACCCGACTCCGTCTTCGACAGCCGATACGACACCGGATTGAGGGAGACCTGTCGCGCGTCGAAGCCGCCGCCGAACCGCGGATTGACCGTGATGTCGAGCCGGCCGGCCGCCGCCGAGTAGACAGCGTCGCGCTGCCGTAGGGCGCGCTGCTGTGCGGCCAGGTCGAGCTGACCCTGCGCGTTCGGGGCCGCGCCGTACCGCTGCAGCAGCATCTGCTGGATCAGGACGACCCGCGCGACGTCGTTGGTGTGGCGCAGCGGGATGTCGCTGGCCAGTACGGCGGCGGACACGCCGGACGGCCCGCCCAGACCGCCGAGCAGACCGTCGATCTGTCCCTGCGTCACGGTGATGCCCTGCTCGCGTGCCACCTCGTCCCAGATCTTGAACCCGATGAGCTGGTAGAGCGCGCTGCGATGGGGCGAATCCGGGTCGAAGGGGAGCCGCTGCCCCTGCTGCTCCGCCGCCTGCTGTACGAGCGCCGCCTGGCGGTTGGCGGCGAACTCCTCGCGCCACTTCGCGACCGTGCTGTCCAGCCGCGCGGTGGTGATGCGCTCGTCGCCGACGGTCGCCGCGGTGCCCATTTTCACCGGGCCGCAGGCGCTCAGCACGACACCGGCCAAGAGCGCGCCGACGGCCGCGGTCACTGCTGTACGGAACACGACTGTCCTCTTGCCTTCTGATCCATGGGTGTTGCCTTGTGATCCATGGGTGCGAATCTTTCCGATCATTGTCGCCCCTGCGCCGACGACGCGGCGACCGGGTCCGGGAGCAGCAGCGCCTCGAGCAGGTCGGTGCACCATTTCAGCAGCTCTTGGTCGCGCAGCGGGCGGCCGCCCAGCGGCGCGGTCTTGGGGACCGGCACGAGCAGCGTTTTGGTCTGCGACTTCAGCAGGCTCTTCGGATAGAGCCGCTGCAACCGTATCTGCCGGGATTCGGGGAGCTCGACCGGAGTGAACCGGACGTGGTTGCCCTGGATGCCGACGTCGGTGAGCCCGGCCCGCCGCGCCTTGGCCCGGAACCGCGCGACCTCCAGCAGGTTCAGCAGCGCGACCGGCAGCGGCCCGTAGCGGTCCTTCAGCTCCTCGTGCGCGGCGAGGACCTGATCGTCGTCCTCGATGGCGGCGATCCGCTTGTAGGCCTCGAGCCGCAGCCGCTCCCCCGGCACGTACTCGTGCGGAATGTGCGCGTCGACCGGCAGCTCCACCTTGACCTCGGGCGTTTCGGCGGGGCCCTCGTCGCGCAGCTCGCGCACCGCCTCGCCGACCATCCGGACGTACAGGTCGAAGCCGACGCCCGCGATGTGGCCGGACTGCTCGGCGCCGAGGATGTTGCCCGCGCCCCTGATCTCCAGATCCTTCATCGCCACGAACATGCCGGCGCCGATCTCGGTGTGCTGGGCGATGGTGGCCAGCCGTTCGTGTGCCGTCTCGGTGAGCGGCACCTCGGGCGGATAGAGGAAATAGGCGTACGCCCGCTCCCGCCCGCGCCCGACCCGGCCGCGCAGCTGATGCAGCTGAGACAGTCCGTAGGTGTCGGCCCGGTCGACGATGAGCGTGTTCGCGTTGGGGATGTCGAGCCCGGACTCGACGATCGTCGTGGCCACGAGCACGTCGTAGTTCTTCTCCCAGAAGTCGACCATGACCTGTTCGAGTTGATGCTCGTTCATCTGGCCGTGCGCGGTGGCGATGCGCGCCTCCGGAAGCAGCTTGGCCAGGTTGGCGGCCACCCGGTCGATCGAGCGCACCCGGTTGTGCACGAAGAACACCTGGCCCTCGCGCAGCAGCTCACGGCGCACCGCCGCGGCGATCTGCTTTTCGTCGTACGGACCGACGAAGGTGAGGATGGGGTGTCGTTCCTCCGGCGGGGTCAGGATGGTCGACATCTCGCGGATGCCGGTGAGCCCCATCTCGAGTGTCCGCGGGATTGGGGTCGCCGACATGGCGAGCACGTCGACCTGCGTGCGCAACCGCTTGAGCTGCTCTTTGTGTTCGACGCCGAACCGCTGCTCCTCGTCGACGATCACCAGGCCCAGGTCTTTGAACCGGGTCTCCGGCGACAGCAGCCGGTGCGTGCCGATGACGATGTCCACGGTGCTGTCGGCGAGGCCGCGCATCGTCTCGCGCGCCTCGGTGTCCGACTGGAACCGCGATAGCGGCTTGACGACGACGGGGAACGGGCCGAACCGTTCGGAGAACGTCGACATGTGCTGTTGCACCAGCAGGGTCGTCGGGACGAGCACCGCCACCTGCTTGCCGTCCTGGACGGCCTTGAAGGCGGCGCGGACCGCGATCTCGGTCTTGCCGTAACCGACGTCGCCGCAGATCAGTCTGTCCATCGGGACCGGCCTGCGCATGTCGGACTTGACCTCGTCGATCGCCGCCTGCTGGTCGGGGGTCTCCACGTAGGGGAAGGCGTCCTCCAGCTCGCGCTGCCACGGCGAGTCGGGGCCGAACGCATGCCCCGGGCTGGCCATGCGGGCCGAGTACAGCCTGATCAGCTCGCCGGCGATCTGCCGTACCGCCCGGCGCGCCCGGCCCTTGGCCTTCTGCCAGTCGGCGCCGCCGAGCCGGTGCAGCGCCGGGGCCTCACCGCCGACGTAGCGGGTGATCTCCTCGAGCTGGTCGGTCGGCACGTACAGCCGGTCGCCCTTGGCGTACTCAAGGACCAGGTACTCGCGAGTGGCGCCTTGCACGGTGCGGCTCACCATCTCGACGTAGCGGCCCACACCGTGCTGCTCGTGCACGATGTAGTCGCCGGTGGTCAGTCGCAACGGGTCGATGCCGCCGCGGCGCCGCGACGGCAGCCGGCGCATGTCCTTGGTCGAGCTCCGCTGCCCGGACAGGTCGGCCTCGGTGAGCACGGCCAGCCGCGTCGCCTCCCAGACGAAGCCGTGCTCGATGCGGCCCTGGGCGACGTGCACCACGGCCGGCTCGGGCGGCGCGAGCAGGGCGCCGACCGTGGCGCCGAGCCCCTCCTCACGGACGACCTCGGCGAGCCGCTCGGCCGGGCCGTGGCCCTCGGTGACCAGCACCACCCGCCAGCCCTCGTGCACCCAGCCCTTGACGTCGGCCAGCATCCTGGCGGTGTCGCCGCGGTAGGTCTCGGCCGCCCGCGCGCCGATGGTCAGGGCATCGTCGTCGAAGTCCGCGTCGCTGACCTCCAGGTGCCCCTCGGCGTCGTCCGCCGGCTGCGCCCCGGGGAGGGTGAACGGCGTCGCCGTCCACCACGGGATGCCGAGCTCGGCGGCGCGATCGCGGACCTCATCGATGGTCTTGTACGCGGCCGCGCCGAGGTCGATCGGGGCCTCGCCGCCGGCCGCCGCGTTCACCCAGGACGCCTCGAGGAACTCCTGGCTGGTCCGCACCAGGTCGGCCGCCCTGGTCCGGATCCGCTCGGGGTCGCACACCATGGTGTAGGCCCCGGCGGGGAGCAGGTCGAGCAGCAGCACCATCTCGTCGGTGAGCACGGGCGAGAACGCCTCCATGCCCTCGACCGCGTCGCCGGCGGCCATCGCGTCGAGGATGCCGGCCAGGCTCGGGTGCCGCGCGGCCAGCTCCCCGGCCCGCGCGCGCACCTCCGGGGTGAGCGGCAGCTCGCGGCAGGCCGGCGCCCACAGGCCGTCTTGCGAGACCTCGAGCGAGCGCTGGTCGGCGGCCTTGAAGTAGCGGATCTCCTCGACGGTGTCGCCCCAAAACTCGACGCGCTGCGGATGCTCTTCGGTCGGCGCGAAGACGTCGAGGATGCCGCCGCGCACCGCCACCTCACCGCGCTTTTCGACCAGATCGACGCGGCGATAGCCGGCCTCGACCAAGCGGGTCACGACATCGTCCAGCTCGGCCTCGTCGCCGGCGCGCAGCCGTACCGGCTCGAGGTCGGCGAGGCCGGTCACGAGCGGCTGCAGCACCGCCCGGATGGGGGTGACGACGACGTCCAGCCGCCCGTCCGGAGCGCCGCCGGTGCCGTCGGCGTCGTTGACGTCGTCGGCGCCGTCTCCGGCCGGGTGGGCGAGCCGTCGCAGCACGGCGAGCCGCTGCCCGACGGTGTCGGAGCGCGGGGACAGCCGTTCGTGCGGCAGCGTCTCCCACGCGGGGAACAGCGCGACCCGGTCGGAGGCGAGGAGGCTGGTGAGCGCGGCGGTCAAGTCCTCGGCCTCGCGGCCGGTCGCGGTGATCGCCAGCACGACGCCGCCCGGGCCGCCCCGGCCGCCCCGGTCCGTGGCGGCGGCCGTGACGCGACGCGCGAGGGCGGCGACGAGCAGGGGGCGCAACGCGGGGGGCGCGATGAGGTCGTAATGCCCAGTCGGCCCCGTGGCGGCGGCGTCGAGGGCGCGCCGCAGCGCAGGGTCGGCGGGGGCAAGGTCAACAAGTCCGGAAAGCGTCATCATCTGCCACTGGTGGAGCGGGCGCGGGGCGAGCGGGCCCGCGCAGGACAAATACCCCGGCGCGGCGGCCACCCGGGGGGCACCGTCAAGCCTACGCGCCCGCACCGCGTATCGCGGTCCGGGGGTGCGACACGGGCAAAGCCGGATTGCGCACACACTATGCCATCGATCGGCTACGCTGCGGAGTTGTGACCGACCTGCGAACCGCGCCGACTCACGACGGGGATCCCTTCGCGCAGCGCGTCCGCGACTACTCCTACCTGCGGCCGCTCCAGCCGATCCACGTGTTGGAGGCCGGTTGCGGCTGGGGCGGGGGGCTCGATCTGGGCGACCTGGAGCGGCACGTCACCGGGGTCGACCTCGACGAGCCCGCGCTGCGCGCGCACACGCTCAGCCGATCCGACCTCGACTGCTGGCATCTCGGCGATCTGCGCACGGTGCCGCTGCCGCCGCGCGAGTACGACGTCGTGCACGCGCCGTTCCTCATCGAGCGCATTCCTGAGGCCGAGTTGGTGCTCGACCGGTTCGTCGCCGCCCTCAAGCCCGGCGGTCTGTTGCTCGTGCGGCTGCGCGACCGCGCCACCGCGTTCGGCTTCATCGACCGGACGCTGCCCGGCTGGCTGCGCGCCCGGGTCGGCGATGCGGTCGGTACTGGCGTCGGCGACGCGGTGTACGAGCCGGTCGCCTCGCGGAAGGGCATGCGATGGTATTGCATGATGCGCGGTCTGGTGGTCGCCGAAGAGTACGTCTCCACCGACACCGTGGCCGCTTTCGGACGCTGGACCGGCCTGATCGGCCGGCTCGGCAAGGTGGTCGCCGCCCTGTCCGGCAACCGGCTCACCGCGGACCACAGCGAAGTCACTTTGGTGATCAGCAAGCCCGAGAACCGCTTTGCCCGGGTGATTTGACCGACTGTGATGTTACCGTTTCGCCGGAGGATGCCGCTGACCTGGCGAATCGGAGGCGACGGTTGACCGGAGAACCTGGCCTGCCAGGAGATTATGGCGATGTGCCGGCCTGGACCCCTGGCGAGGCCGAGCTGGCCCATCTCGAGCTGCTGCTGTCCGGGGGCTACGCGCCACTGCGCGGATTCCTCGGCTCCCGCGACAGCGAGTCCGTGCTGGCGAGCCGGCGGCTCGCCGACGGGACGCCGTGGCCGGTGCCGATCACGCTCGCCGTGCCCGCCGAGCTGGCCGACGAACTGGCGGCGCGTCCCGAGCCCGGACGGCGCCTCGTCCTGCAGGACCCCGAGGGCACCCCGCTCGCGCTCGTCGAGGTGACGGAGATCTGGCCGTCCGGCACGCAGACGCGGGTCGCCGGGCCGGTCACCGCGCTGCGCCCGCCCGCGCACGGCACGTTCCGCGGGCTGCGTCGCCGGCCGGACGAGGTGCGTGCCGCCAAGTCCGGCGACGGCCTCATGATCGCCGTCCCCGTCCGCGGTCCGCTGCATCGCAAACAGACCGGCCAGCTGCGCCAGATCGCCGAAAAGCTCGGCGCGACCGTGCTCGTGTTGCCGCTGCTCACCGGCGCGCATCCGGACGGCCTGGTGCGCGCGCTGCTCGCCATCCGCAAGGAGATGCCGGGCGAGGCGCTGATCGTGCCGGTGCCACTGGCCGAGCACCCCGACCTCGAACGCGATCTGCTGCTCCGCGCGCACATCGCCGCCGCGTACGGGGCCACCCATCTGTTCCTGCCGGCGCCGGGGCGCGGTCCGGCCGGCGAGGAGGCGGCCCAGCAACTGGCCGAGCGGCTCGCCGATGAGACGCCGGTCGAGATCGTGGTGCCCGAGCCGTGGGCCTACGACGATAACGTCGAGGTCTGGCGGCCCAGGGCGCGGATCGAGCCCGATCACGTCCGGGCCGAGACGCTCGATGTGGACGCGATGCTCGACGGCGGTGAGCCGATCCCGGAGTGGTACACCTTCCCCGCCGTCGCGCGCGAGCTGCGCGCGGCACGACCGCCCCGTGGCGAACGCGGGCTTACGGTGTTCTTCACCGGCCTGTCCGGGTCCGGCAAGTCCACCATCGCCCGTGGCCTCGCCGACGCGCTGATCGAGCGCGGCGGACGCACCGTCACGCTGCTCGACGGCGATGTCGTGCGCCGGCTGCTGTCGGCCGGGCTGACGTTCTCCAAGGCCGATCGCGATCTCAACATCCGCCGCATCGGCTACGTCGCCGCCGAGGTCACCAGGCATGGCGGCCTGGCCATCTGTGCGCCGATCGCGCCGTACGCCGCGACCCGCCGCGAAGTACGCGAGATGGTCGGGGCCGTCGGTGATTTCGTGCTCGTCTACGTGGCCACCCCGCTGGCCGAGTGCGAGCGCCGCGACCGCAAGGGCCTGTACGCCAAGGCGCGGGCGGGCCTCATCCCAGAGTTCACCGGTGTCTCCGACCCGTACGAGCCGCCCGACGACGCCGACCTCGTCCTGGACACCTCCGGCATCGAGCCGGCGGACGCGGTTGCCGCCGTGCTCGACCTGCTGGTCGAAGGCGGCTGGGTGGCCGCCGGCTGACGGCGACCCGCCGGGGGACGACGACGGCGCGACGGCCGGTCGCGACGACGGACAGTAAGGCGATCACCAGTCGGACTGGGCTGGAAAACACCAAACCGGGCAGAGTGGGGACCATGCACTTTGACTACGCCATGGCGATCGGGTCCTTCCTGGTCGCCATCGTCGTCGGCCTGACCGGCATGGGCGGCGGCGCCTTGATGACCCCGATGCTGGTCACGTTCTTCGGCGTCTCCCCGCTGGCGGCGGTCTCCAGTGACCTGGTCGCGGCGGCCGTGATGAAACCCGTCGGCAGCTTCGTGCACTACCGACGCGGCACGGTCCACCTCAGGCTGGTCGGGTGGCTGTGCGTCGGCTCGGTGCCGGCCGCGTTTTGCGGCGTGCTGGTCGCACAGGCGCTCGGCAGCGGCGAAGACGTCCAATCGGTCATCAAGAAGGCCATGGGCGTGGCGCTGCTCATCGCGGCCGCCGGACTGGCCGCGCGGGCCTATATGGCGCTGGTCGACCGGACACGGCAGGACGCGGGCGCGCGGCGCACCGCCGCCCCCGGATCGCCCGCCGCGACGGAGCCCCCGCCCATTTCCGTACGCCCGATCCCGACTCTGCTGGTCGGAATTATAGGTGGATTGATCGTGGGCATGACGTCCGTCGGCTCCGGCTCGTTGATGATCGTCGCGCTGCTGGCGCTTTATCCGCGCCTCACCGGCAACCAACTCGTCGGGACCGACCTGCTCCAGGCGGTGCCGCTGGTGATGTCGGCCGCGGTCGGGCACCTGCTGTTCGGTGACTTCAAGCTCGAAATCACCGCGGCCCTGCTGGCCGGCTCGATCCCCGGCGTGTACCTCGGCTCCCTCGTGTCCTCGCGCGCGCCCGGCGGGCTGATCCG
>OBLR010000193.1_pt1 | contig 13048 bp, 14 predicted proteins | sample 1519891 | NCBI WGS metagenome assembly OBLR01 (sample SAMEA3113583, study PRJEB22503) | soil metagenome | reverse complement strand
TGAACGCACTCGTGGCGTTGCAGTTAGCCGCCTTGGGCACCGGGTTGACCATCAGCGGGCACTGGGTGCACGTGCTGGCGGGGCTGGCGGCGATCTCGAGCTTCTTGTGGCTGTTGTGGATCGACCAGTCGATCAGTACGTACAAGCTGGCCGCCTACCTGGCCATCGAGATGGCGCCCAAGCTGAGCGAGTACGCCGGCCGCCCGGTCCTGGGGTGGGAGTACTTCCTACGCCAGGTGGAGGCCGGCGGCGAGCGGTCGGCCCGGGCGCTGTACGGCGATCACGCACGGGGCGATGCACGGGACCAGGTGCGGACCAGCCGCTCGGTGCGGGCCGACTGGTACGTTCCGCTGCTGTTCGGGTGTACGCCGCCGCTGTTGCTGACCCTTTATGTCGCCGCCGGGGTACGCGAGCCCGCTGGCGTGGTCCTGATCGTGGCGTCGTCCCTGCTGGCGACACTGCTGTGGATCTTCACTGTGGTGAGGTTCACCGACTTCGTCCGTAACACCAACGTCCTAGACCAGGCGATCATCGCGGCGGGCGACCGCGCGGACACAGCCGCGGGCGACCGCGCGGGCTCGGTTGCCGTCGATCGCGCGGCCCGGCAGGCCCGGCCGGCCGCTAGGTAATTTGGAGCTGTGTATCCGCCGATCGAACCGTACGATCAGGGACACCTGGCCGTCGGCGATGGCCATCTCATCTATTGGGAGGTCTGCGGCAATCCGGCGGGCAAGCCGGCCCTCGTGGTGCACGGCGGCCCCGGTTCGGGTTGCCGGCCCGCTCATCGTCGCTATTTCGACCCCGCCCGGTATCGGGTCGTTCTTTTCGACCAGCGCAACTGCGGCCGGAGCCGGCCGCACGCCGCCGATCCGGCCACCGACCTGACAACCAACACCACTTATCTCCTGCTCGCGGATATGGAACGGCTGCGCGCGCACCTCGGCGTCGACCGGTGGCTGCTGTACGGCGGCTCGTGGGGTTCGACGCTCATGCTCGCCTATGCCGAGGCCCATCCCGTACGGGTATCGGAGATGGTGATCAACGGCGTCACCATGACCCGGCGCAGGGAGATCGACTGGCTCTACCGCGGCGTCGGGCGCTTCCTCCCCGAGCAGTGGCGGCGCTTCCGCGATGGCGTCCCGGCGGCCGAGCGCGACGGTGATCTCGTGGCCGCCTATGCCGGCCTCATGTCCCACCCCGATCCCGCCGTGCGCGCCAAGGCGGCCCACGACTGGACCGCGTGGGAGGACGCGGTGATCTCCCATGAGGTCAACGGCGATCCGCGCGCCTATAGCGACCGGCCGCCCGCCGATCTCCTCGCCTTCGTCCGCATCTGCAGCCACTACTTCTCCCATGCCGCCTGGCTGGAGGAAGGCGTCTTGCTGCGCGAGGCGCACCGTCTTGCCGGCATCCCCGGCGTGCTCGTCCATGGTCGCCTCGACCTGGGCACCCCGCTGGAGACGGCCTGGCAGCTGGCGCGGGCCTGGCCGGAGGCGCGGCTCATCGTAGTGGACGACGCCGGGCATACAGGCGGCACCGCGACCAGCACACAGATCATCGCCGCCCTGGACGGCTTCGCCGGCGCGGGCGCTATGCCATGACCGGGTCCGCGGGGCCGGCGGGCGTCACCTGCAGGGTGCGGGCCCCGGGATCGGCGGTCACGTGCGCCACGAGATCGTCCAGGTCGTCGAGGACGTGGACGAAGTGGCCGTTCAGGGCGTCGTACCGGCCGGAGAGCAGGGCCTCGACGTGTCCGGCCGCCGCCGTGACCGGCGTCCACGACTCGGGCGGCAGCCGGTCGGCGTCCGGGCGTCGCGCCGTCATGGTGGTACGGACCATGCCCGGGCTCAGGTCGATCACGATGACGCCCGTCCCGGCGAGTTCGGTGGTGAGTACGTCGCTCAGCCGCAGCAGAGCGGTCTTGGACACCCCGTAGGCACTCCCCGCTCCTCGCGGATCGGTCGTGAACGCGGCCTTGGAGTTGATGTTGATCACGCGGCCGCCGCCGCGCTCGACCATCGAGGGCAGCACCCGCCGCAAGAACAGCGCCGGACCGCGCAGATTGATCTCCAGCACCCGCCACCACGTCTCGAGATCAGTGTTCAGGAAGGGGTCCAGGTCGCCGAGGAATCCGGCGTTGTTGACCAGCGCTTCGATGGGGCCGAACCGGTCTTCGACCGTACGGCAGACGCGGTCGACGTCGGCCGCCCTCGTCACATCCCCAGTGGCCATGACGACCGCGCCGCCGCCGGCCACGGTGACGAGATCCGCCGTCTCGGTCAGCTCGGAGCCGGTACGAGACGTGAGACCGATCCGGTGCCCGGCAGCGCCGAGTCGTACGGCGATCTCACGGCCGATTCCACGGCCCGCGCCGGTGATCAGGGTTACGGTGCCTTCGCCGCTCATAACGACGTTCTTACCATCGGCCTTATCATCGGCGGCGCCGGCGCGATCCGCCGGCGATCATCCCTGTGGTCGGGTGTGGCATCGTTGACCGAGGTGGCGGCCGGTCGCCGGCCTGACGGGCTCCCAGCACCCAGGAGACCGAGCCGGAACGCGATTACCTGCTCGCCAGGGCGCGCCGGCTCGCCGACCAGGCACCCTTGCCGCTCACATAAACCGTGGGCGCTACCTCTCGCCGGCGCCGGTCCCGGTCCCAGTCCCGGTCCCGGTCCCGAGGTCGGTTCCGGTTCCGGTTCCGGTGTCGGCCGCGGCCCGGCGCTCGGCCGCTCCGATCGGGCAAAACGAGTCCCTCGTGCAGCAGGCGCGGTCGCACAGCCGGCACATGTACTGGGCGTTGCCGACCCGCTCGTAGAGCCGGGTGAGGAGCTTGGCCAGCAGATCCGCGAGCGCCCGCCGCTCCTCGTCATCGAGCACGGTGACGACGTCGGTGAGCGGGCCGCCGCGGGCGGCGAGCAGCCGGTGCGCCGCGCGCCGGCCGGCCCGGGTGGGGCGCACGGTCACCCAGCGGTTGTTGAACGGGTTGGGCCGCCGCTCCACCAGCCCATCGGACTCCAGCGAGTCGACCATCCTGGCCGCCGCCGACTGGGTGAGCCCCACGCGTCGGCCGAGCTCGGTCACGCTCACGCCGGGGCTGGCGGTCAGCGTCACCAGCGCCGCGGCGCCGCTCACGCTCACGCCGGCGGCCTTGCCGGCGTCGCCCAACGTTAGATCGGTCAGCGCCAACGCGGCCGCGCCGAGCAGGTTTGCCGTACGATCCATATCATGCATACCTCATGCTAGCATGCATGACTCATGATTGTCGATCGGTGCGATTCCAACTCACCGTAGGCTTGACCACGTCCGCGGCCGCGACCAAGCCGCATCCACGGCTGCCCCCCACGGCATCGTGGACGGCGTCGGCGGCTCAATGGGAAGGAAGACCACGCCCGTGTCCGAGCGACACCGATCCGTCGACGAAAGAGATCGCCTCGGCCTGCGCGCCGACTGCGCGAGCTGTTTCGGGCTCTGTTGTGTCGCCCTGCCCTTCGCGGCGTCGGCGGATTTCGCGATCGACAAGGCCGCCGGGCTGCCCTGCCCGCACCTTGACCCCGGATTTCGCTGCGGCATGCACCACGACCTGCGCGAGCGGGGTTTCGCCGGCTGCGCGGCCTACGACTGCTTCGGTGCCGGGCAGAAGGTCTCACAGGCGACTTTCGGCGGACAGGACTGGCGGGGGCTGCCGCCGCCCGGCGCGCGGCGGATGTTCGAAGTCTTCCCGATCATGCGACGGCTGCACGAGTTGCTCTGGTATCTGGCCGAAGCGCTGACGCTCCGTCCCGCGCGCCCGCTCCACTCGGCGATCCGCCGCGCGCTCGACCGTACGGAGCGCCTCACCGCCGGCCCGCCCGAGTCCCTCATCGAGGTGGATGTCGCGGCGCATCGCGGCGAAGTCGACGCGTTGCTGGCACGGGCCGGCGAACTCGTCCGCGCGGCCGCCGCCGGCCCGCGGCCCAAGGCCGACCGGCGCGGCGCCGACCTCATCGGGGCCGACCTGCGCGGGGCCGATCTGCGGGGCGCGAACCTGCGCGGGGCTTACCTGATCGGAGCGGATCTGCGCGACGCCGACCTGGGCTCGGCCGATCTACTCGGGGCCGATCTGCGGGGCGCCGATCTGGGCGGCGCGGATCTCACCGCGAGCATCTTCCTCCCGCAGTCGGCGCTGGAGGCGGCGCGCGGCGACGGCCGTACGAGGCTGCCGCCCGCCCTGACCCGTCCGGCGCACTGGGCGCTCGCGCCGCGGTCGGCGGCTCACCGAAAATAAGCAAGCGTCAGGGCCAGCGGATCTCGGCCCCTTCGGCCGGCACGTGGTAGGGGAAGTACGCGACCGTCGTATACCCGTCATCATGGCAGTCGCGGCACAGGTACGTGCGGTGGCCGCGCAGGCCGTGACCGCGCTTCAGGCAGGGCGGACACTGGCACGGTGACCAGCCCACGATCGTCTGGCCGGCCCGCATCGCATGTCCGCGGGGGCACTCGGTGGGCGCCCCCTCCGCCACCAGTGCCCGCAGGCCCGATGTCCGTGCCATGGGGTGGCGCCCCCTTTCCCGCACGCCCATGACCAGCTCGATGGGCAAGTATGTTCGATTCTATGTGTCTCGAACATCCATCCACAAGCGCCACAAATGGAACAAGATTCTAGAATCGGCTACGAACCGATCCGGGGTGGGCACGGCCGAGGAGACGCATATGGACGCGCAGGATTTCGCCGACGTGCTGAGTGCGGTGCGGACGTTCGTACGAGAGCAGGTGATCCCGCGCGAGGACGAGATCGAACGGACCGACGAGATCCCCGCCGATCTGCGCGAGACGGCCAAGCGCATGGGGTTGTTCGGTTACGCGCTCCCCGAGGCGTACGGCGGGCTCGGCCTCAGAGTCGGCGAAGAGGTCAGGCTGGTCTTCGAGCTCGGGTACGCGAGCCCCGCCTTTCGGTCGATGTTCGGCACCAGCAACGGCATCGCCGGCCAGGTGCTCGTGCACGCCGGCAGCGCCGAACAGCGGACGGCCTGGCTGCCCCGGCTGGCCGGCGGCGAGGTGATCGCCGCGTTCGCGCTCACCGAGGCCGAGGCCGGCTCCGATCCGAGCACGCTCACCACCTCCGCGAGCAAGGACGGCGACGACTATGTCATCAACGGGGCCAAGCGGTTCATCACCAACGCGCCCGAGGCCGACGTCTTCATGGTCTTCGCCCGTACGGGCGGCGCCGGCGGCCGCGGCGTGTCCACCTTCCTGGTCGAACGGGACAGCGCCGGTCTCAAGATCGGCCCCCCGGACGACAAGATGGGACAACGCGGCGCGCATACCGCCGAGGTCTTCTTCGACGCCGTACGCGTCCCGGAGGACAACCTGATCGGCGCCGAGGGCACCGGGTTCCGTACGGCCATGGCCTCGCTCGCGCACGGCCGGTTGAGCATCGCCGCCGTCTGCGTGGGGCTGGCCCAGCGGATCCTCGACGAGACCGTCGATTACGCGAAGAGCCGCGCCCAGGGCGGCCACAAGATCGGTGAATATCAGCTGGTGCAGGGGCTGATCGCCGACTCGCAGACCGAGCTGTACGCGGGCCGGGCGATGGTGCTCGAGGCCGCCCGTGGCTACGACGCGGGGGAGGACACCAAGCTGGGCCCGTCCTGCGCGAAGTACTTCTGCTCGGAGATGCTCGGCCGGGTCGCCGACCGGGCCGTACAGGTCTTCGGCGGCATGGGCTACATGCGCGGTGTACCGGTCGAGCGGTTCTACCGCGACGCACGGCTGTTCCGCATCTACGAAGGGACCAGCCAGATCCAGCAGCTCGTGATCGCCCGGCGCCTCCTCAGCGCCTGACGGGGCGCCCGATCGTTCCAGCCAAAGCCCAGGTCGCTCGGCGCGGCTCGCCCGGTACTCGGCACAGCCCGTGACGAACCATTGCAGGTTGCCAAGGGGACCAGACGTCTGGGATGGACATGCTCCTGTGAGATGCTCGGGCGAATGCCTGGGGAAGCACTGTTGGAGAAGGAGCGACGATAGTGAGCCTCCGGTCCACAAGCGACCCGCAAGACGATACGGCCCTCGACAGCCGGCAGGAGGGCGGGCCGACCGCGGCGCGGATGCTGGTCGGCGCCGAGTTGCGCCGGCTGCGCCGGCTCGCCGGGATCTCACGGGAGGCCGCCTGCGAGGCGATCCGCGCCTCCGACTCCAAGATCAGCCGGCTCGAGCTGGGCAGGACCGGTTTCAAGCAGCGCGACGTGGCCGATCTGCTCAGCCTCTACGGCGTGACCGACGAGGCCGAACGGCAGGCCCTTCTCGAGCTGGCCAGGCAGGCGAGCGCGCCCGGCTGGTGGCACCGCTACGACGACGCGGTCCCGGCGTGGTACGAGCCGTACATCGGACTCGAGCAGGCCGCCTCCGTGATCCGCGTCTACGAGGTCCAGTTCATCCCCGACCTGCTGCAGACTCCCGACTACACCCGCGCCTTCGTCCGGCTGCGGGAGCCCGAGGCGAGCGGCGAGCGGATCGAACGGCGCGTCGATCTGTGGCGTGGGCGGCAGGAGATCTTCCATAGGCCTCGGCCGCCGCACCTGTGGGTCGTGATCGACGAAACCGCGCTGCGTCGCCCGGTGGGCGGCAGGGCCGTGATGCGCGCCCAGATCCGGCAGCTGATCGAGACGGCCGCGCTGCCGCACGTGACCGTCCAGGTGCTGCCGTTCAGCATCGGTGGCCACGCCGCCACCACCGGTCCGATCACCTATCTGCGCTTTTCCGAGGCCGAGTTGCTCGACGTGGTCTTCTTGTTGCAGCTCAGCAGCGCCGTCTACCTCGATAAATCAGCCCACACCGAGTGTTACAGGGACGTCCTGGACCGACTCGTCATTCAGGCCGAGCAGGCCACCGAGACGGCACCGCTTCTTCGTCGTATCCTCGACGAGCTGTGATCCGAGGGGCGATCCGGGCGGGTCCGCGGGCGATGGTTTCGCATCGGTCGGCGAGGTTGGGTATGGTTGCCTCGCGTGTTCGACGCGGGCCCCTTTAGCTCAGTCGGCAGAGCGTCTCCATGGTAAGGAGAAGGTCTACGGTTCGATTCCGTAAAGGGGCTCCACCTCCGGTATCCTGCTTGCCTGGTCGTTTCGCGACCACCCGCGGCGGAGTAGCTCAGTCAGGCAGAGCAAGCGGCTCATAATCGCTGTGTCGCCGGTTCAAGTCCGGCCTCCGCTACTACCTGGCCGTACGTCCTCACACGTGCGGCGAGGTGGCGTATGTCCGTTCCCTAGCAAGAAAGGCACTCCCTCGTGGCTGCCACCGATATCCGACCGAAGATCACGCTGGCCTGCCAGGAGTGCAAGCACCGCAACTACATCACGCGCAAGAACCGGCGTAACGACCCCGACCGGCTCGAGCTGAAGAAGTACTGCCCGAACTGCAGGACCCACCGCGCCCACCGCGAGACCCGCTGACCTGGGTCGCGCCCGTGGTCGCTCGGCGGTCCCCGCCGTCGCTTCTGTTACGGTCACGTCATGCCAATCAACCGCGACTACATCGGGCGTACCTTCCCGCCCACCGATCCGTACGAGGTCAGCAGGGTCAAGATCCGGGAGTTCGCAGACGCGATCGGCGACTCCAACCCCGTTTACCGCGATCGTGCCGCCGCGCAGGCGAGCGGTCATCCCGATGTGGTGGCTCCGCCGACGTTCCCCGTCATCTTCGCGCTGGGCGACACCGGTTCGGTGCTGACCTCGCCCGAACTCGGGATCAACTTCGCGATGGTGGTCCATGGTGAGCAGCGGTTCGTCTACGAGCGCCCGTTGTACGCCGGTGACGTGGTCGTGTGCGAGTCGACCATCACCGAGATCAGGGCCGCCGGCCGCAATGAGCTGCTGACGATCGAGACCGAGGTCAAGACGGTCGACGGCGCGCACATCTGCACCGCATACAACTCCCTTGTCGAACGCGCGGGTGCGGCATGACGGCACAGGTGAAGTACGACGAAATCGAAGAAGGCGCGGCGCTGCCGCCGCAGACCTACAAGGTGGACCGCATCGATCTCGTGAAGTACGCGGGCGCCTCCGGCGACTTCAACCCCATCCACTGGCGCGAGAGCTTCGCCAAGTCCGTCGGCCTGCCGGACGTGATCGCGCACGGCATGTACACGATGGCGCAGGCCGGCAAGTACGTCACCGACTGGGTGGGCGACCCCGGCGCGGTCGTGGACTTCGGCGTCCGGTTCTCCGGCATGGTCGTCGTGCCCGACGACGCCGGCACCGAGCTCGAGATCAGCGGAGTGGTGGAAAAGAAGCTCGACGACAACCTGATCGTGCTCGCGCTGACCACCCGCGCGCAGGGCGAAAAGGTGCTGACCCGGGCCAAGGCCACGGTTCGCCTCGCCTAGCCTGACGTGGTGGTCCTCGCTGAGCAGGTGACACTGGCCGGGTACACGACGCTGCGGCTCGGCGGCCCGGCCCGCCGATTCGCCGAGGCGGTCACCACGGACGAACTGGTCGGCGAGATCCGCATGGCCGACCGGCGCGGCGAGCCCGTGCTCGTGCTCGGCGGCGGCAGCAACCTCGTCATCTCCGACGATGGTTTCGATGGCACGGTCGTCCACGTCGCCACCCGCGGCGTGGACGTGCTGGGCGACGGGGTGCTGCGAGCCCAGGCGGGCGAGGAGTGGGAGCCCTTCGTTGACCGCTGCGTCCGCGCCGGGCTCGCCGGCGTCGAATGCCTGTCCGGCATCCCGGGTCGGCTCGGCGCCACCCCCATCCAAAACGTCGGCGCGTACGGGCAGGACGTCAGCGAGACGATCATCGAGGTCCGGGCGTACGACCGCGCCACCGACACGATCGTCTCACTCGACCGGGCGGCGTGCGGCTTCACCTATCGCAACAGCGTCTTCAAGGGCTCGGACCGGTACGTCGTGCTCGACGTGACCTTCGCGCTCGACGAGTCGGCCGAGTCGGCGCCGATCAAGTACGCCGAACTGGCGCGGATCCTCGGCGTCGCGCCGGGCGAGCGAGTGCCGCTCGCCGCCGCCCGCGCCGCGGTGCTCGACCTGCGGCGCCGCAAGGGCATGGTCATCGACCCCGCCGACCCGGACACGCGCAGCGCCGGGTCGTTCTTCACCAACCCGATCCTCGACGCCGACCAGCTCACCGACCTGGAGAAGCGGGTCGCCGAACGGCTCGGCGGCGACGCGCGCTTCCCGCGCTATCCAGAGCCCGACGGCCGGACGAAGACCTCCGCGGCCTGGCTGATCGAGCGGGCCGGCTTCGCGAAGGGCCATGCCCACGGCCCTGCCCGGATCTCCACCAAGCACACCCTCGCGCTCACCAATCCCGGCGGGGCCCGCACCGCCGACCTGCTGGACCTGGCCAGGGAGGTACGAGACGGCGTCCGCGCCGCCTTCGGCGTCGAACTCGTCAACGAGCCGGTCCTCGTCGGCGTCCGGCTGTGACCATCGCCAAGGCCGAGCGGTGACCGCGTTCGTCGTCAGCCTAGCCGTGATCTTCGTCGCCGAGCTCGGCGACAAGAGCCAGCTCATGGCGCTGACCTTCGCGACGCGCTTTCGTGCGCTGCCCGTCCTGGCCGGGATCACGGCCGCCACCGCGCTCGTCCACCTCCTCAGCGTGCTGCTCGGCGCGGCGGTCGGGGCGGTGCTGCCGACCGGCCCGCTCTCGATCCTCGCCGGGGTCGCGTTCTTCGGCTTCGCCGCCTGGACCATGCGCGGCGACGAGCTCACCGAAGACGAACGGCGGCGGGCGGCGGGCGCGTCCAGATCGGCGATCCTGGCCGTCGGCGGCGCGTTCCTGCTGGCCGAACTGGGTGATAAGACCATGCTGGCGACGGTCACGCTGGCCGCCGGCAACCCCGGGACGGTCGATCTGATCGGCGTCTGGGCCGGGTCCACGATCGGCATGGTCGCGGCCGACGCGCTCGCCATCGGCGCCGGTCGGCTGCTGGGCGCGCGATTGCCGGAGCGCGCCATCAAGATCGGAGCCGCCGTCGCCTTCGCCGCGTTCGGCGTCCTGCTCGTCATCGACGGCGTCCGCACCATCACGTCGTGACCCACCGGCCGCGCTGGCCGGACGCCCCTCATGGTCACGAGGGGGCAGGGCCGCCGCGGCGCCGGGCGGCCAGCCAGGCGTCGATGGCCTCCAGCGTCTCCTTTTGCAGATAGGCCGGGGCGGCCGAGCCGCGGATCGAGCAACGGGCCAGCTCGGCCAGCTCGGCGTCGGAAAAACCGAGTTCCGTACCGGCCAGCCGGTACTGGCCGGCCAGCCGCGATCCGAAGAGCAGCGGATCGTCGGCGCCCAGCGCGATCGGGACCCCGGCGTCGAACAGGCGCCGCAGCGGCACGTCGCCCGGCGCGGCGAAGACCCCCATGCCGATGTTGGACGCGGGGCAGATCTCGAGTGTCACACCGCGCGCGGCAAGCGTGTCCACCAGCGCGGGGTCGTCGGCCGCTTGGACACCATGCCCCACCCGGTCAGCGCCGAGCGCGTCCAGGCAGGCCCGGACGCTGGCCGGGCCGAGCAACTCGCCGCCGTGCGGTACGGCGAGCAGCCCGCCGCGCTTGGCGATGCGGAACGCACCGTCGAAGTCGTACGCGCGGCCGCGGCGTTCGTCGTTGGACAGGCCGAACCCGACAACGCCCTGGTCGGCGTACCGCACCGCGAGCCTGGCCAGGGTCTTGGCGTCGAGCGGATGCTTCGTGCGGTTGGCCGCGATGATCACGCCGATCCCCACCCCGGTGGCCGCCGCGGCCTCCCTGGCGGCGGCGAGCACCAGCTCCACCGTGGGGGTGAGGCCGCCGAACCGCCCCGCGTAGCCGGCCGGATCCACCTGGATCTCCAGCCATTTCGATCCTTCGGCGGCCTCGTCGGAAGCGGTCTCGTGCAGCAGCCGCCGCAGGTCGGCCGGCTCGCGCAGCACCGAGCGCGCGATGTCGTACAGCCGCTGGAACCGGAACCAGCCGCGTTCGTCGGTCGCGTGCAGCCGCGGCGGCCAGTCCACGGCCAGCGCGTCCGGCAGGTGCACGCCGTACTTGCGGGCGAGCTCGACCAGCGTGCCGTGCCGCATCGAGCCGGTGAAGTGCAGGTGCAGATGAGCCTTGGGGAGGTTGGCCTCGGCCGCGGGGACACCGGGGCCCGGTGGACGTTGCATGACGACATGGTGCCGGACCGTCACCTCCTGCCATCGCCGCATCGAGGTGATCCACGTCCTCTCTTTCCGTACGCGGTGTTTTCGCAGCTAGCGCCTCCGGGCGGGGATTGTCCGCACACGGGCGGCTTTTTGTGCGGAAATTCTGAAGCCTCCGTGCAACCCGCCGGGGCGGCCGAGCGTGATTGTGGGGCGAGAGTCCATAGGGACAGAAGGGATAGATGATGATCACGCTCAAGGCGGCGCTGGTGGGTGCATCTTGTGTCGGAGCGCTCGCCATTGGCGGCGTTACCTACGCCACGGTCGCACAGCCCGACGCGGGACTTCGGTCGGATCGGGCGAAGCTGCCCGATGCCAAGCCCGCCGCCCCCGCCCCGGCCCCGACGGCGCCCAAGTGTCCGCCCAAGCCGGGCGACGTGAAGCACGCGGTGCCGCAGCACCCGGCGGCCGGCGCCCAGCAGGACGCGCGGCAGACCGTGGAGGAGCAGGCGCAAAAGGTCGACGCCGCCAACAAGGTGCCGGCGAACCTGCCGCAGTCGGTGCCCGCGGCCTCGCAGCACCCCGTCAAGCCGGCCCCGGTGCCAGGGGACAACTGCCTGCCGAACAAGCTGCCCAAGGACGTCAAGCCCGCTGACCCGGCCAAGCCGAACGTGCCGAACCTGCCGCCGCTGAAGAAGGTCGACTGCGACACGGTCAAGCCGGCCATCGCGCTGGGCGGCCCTGCCGAGAAGGCGCTCATCCTGTCGCGCGGCCTGGGCAAGGGCACCAAGAACGTCGAGGTCATCACGCACAAGACCCACAACAAGACCCACAAGCTGTGCAAGGTCACCGTGAAGTGGGTCGGCGGGGCCGGCCAGTGGCTGAAGGTCGAGCGCGTCAAGACTCCGCGGTCCTACAACCTCGACCAGCTGCGGCAGGCGCTCCGGCTGCCCGCCGGCGGCGCTCCGGTCAGCGTGCACGGCGTGCGCGGCTGGCAGACCCCACTGGGCAGCGCGGTGATCTGGTACTCCGAGGGCGGCTTCGCTCTGGTCGTGGAAGGTAGCCCGGCCTACGCGCCCCAGCTGCACGATGTTGCGGCGAAGCTCCAGCAGCAGGCGCAAGAGGTTCGGTGAATGCCGGTGCGGGTGGCTCCTGCGCGGGGGGCCGCCCGCACCCGCAGGGCTTGTTCGCCGGTCCGTCCCCTCGGGCGCCGAGCCGGGCGTACGGTACGGAGGGCCGGTGGACAAGACCTAGTTAGGTTGTGACGGCTCCCAACCGGACTCTCACTCGAACGGAGCACCTTGAGGCGCCGAGATGACGAGTCATTCGTCGCATTCGTGGCGGATCGGGGCACCGCACTGCTGCGGACCGCCAGCCTGTTGTGCACGAGCAGGGCGGACGCCGAAGATCTCCTGCAGACCGCATTGGAGAAGACCTACCGGCACTGGGCCCGGCTGAACGCCGAATCCGATCCCGAGCCGTACGTACGGCGGATTCTCGTGAACCTCACGATCAGCCGGGCCCGCCGGTGGCGGGTGCTGCGGGAGGTCCATATGCCCAGCCCGCCCGAGGTGCCGGCCGCCTCCTCGGAGACGCACGCCGTCGAGTTGCGCGGCGCGCTCATCGAGCACCTGCGACGGCTCGGGCCGCGGCAGCGGGCGGTGCTGGTACTGCGCTACTGGGAGGACCAGTCGGAGGCCGAGATCGCCCGGACCCTCGGTTGCTCGGTGGGCACCGTCAAAAGCCAGGCCGCCCGTGGTCTTGCCCGACTCAGGGAACTGCTGGACGCCGAGTCCGGGGATGACGGGCCCGGCGCCAAGAACCGGCGGCCATCGGGCGGCGCTTCGGCCGGTGGCCGGCGAATCGGCGGCCGCCGCGTCGGTGGCCACCGCACGGAGGTGCGCCAAGTAGAGGTACGGCGGACAGGGGGCCGGCACCGGAA
>OBLR010000192.1_pt1 | contig 13063 bp, 9 predicted proteins | sample 1519891 | NCBI WGS metagenome assembly OBLR01 (sample SAMEA3113583, study PRJEB22503) | soil metagenome | reverse complement strand
TGACCACCCGTACGCCCGTTGACCTGAGCGAGGTGGCCAGCACCGTGATCGAGTCCGTGCGCAAGCGCGGCGACGACGTCCCCGTGGTAACGCTCACCACCGAGCTGACACCGGCGCGCACGATCGGCGACCCCGTCCTGCTTGAGCACCTCGTCGGTAACCTCGTCGAAAACGCGATCAAGCACAACGTCCACGACGGCGAGGTGTTCGTCCGCACCGGCATGCTGGAGGGGTTCGCCGCCTGCCAGGTCGAGAACACCGGCGCCACCATCCCGGTGTATGAGGTGGACCGGCTGTTCGAACCGTTCCGGCGGCTGCACACCGACCGCACCGAGTCGGCCAAAGGCGCCGGGCTCGGCATGTCCATCGTCCGGTCGGTGGTGAACGCCCACCACGGCTCCGTCCAGGCCACCCCGCGATCCGGCGGCGGCCTGATCGTCACCGTCCGTCTCCCGTCCGCCCCGTAGGCGAGTATTCACCCAGGGCAGGGCCCGCGTGCTTCAGCGCGGCACGTGCCACCGACACGCCACCGCGCCGCGTCAGTGCGGCACCTGCGGCGCGTCAGTCGGGCGCCCGCGCCGGGTCAGCGCGTCACTTCAGCGCGGCGGTGGCCAGGGTGGGGTCGCCGTCGTAGTCGGTGGACAGGCCGGTGAACTTCTTGGTGTTGATCAGCCGGGTCTGTGCGCTGACCCACAGCGGGATCAGCGCCATGTCGTCGAGCGCGATTTTCTCGGCCTGCTGGATCAGCTGGTTGCGCGTGGCCTCGTCTCTGGTCTCGATCGCCTGGCGCAGCAATTGATCGAACCTCGCGTTTCGCCAGTCGGAGAAGCCCGACGCCTGCCCGCCGCCGATCACCGAGTGCAGGAAGTTGTACGCCGAGGCATAGTCCCCGAGCCAGGCGATCCGGCCCATTCCGGTGGCGGTCTCGCCGGTCATCGCGTCTTTGAAGGTGTCGAACTTGGTCACCTCGAGGTCCCGCCGGGTGATCTGCCACCCGAGGACCGACTCGACCTGCCGCTCGATCTCGTCGTTGCCCTGCGCCGAGGGGCTGTTGCTCCGCGTCACGAATGTGATCTTGGTGCCTGGGCCGAGGCCTGCCGCTTCGGCCAGTCGTCTGGCCTGGGTCGGGTCCGGCCGTTCGCACGACGGGCAGATCCCGCTCCGGCGGAAGCCGGGCACGGCCGGCGGCACGAGACCGGTCGCCGGCGGGCGCACGCCGCCGAATATCTCGTTGCTGAGCGCCCTGCGGTCGATGGCGTAGGAGATCGCCTCGCGTGCCTGCTTGGATCGCAGCGGACCGCGGGCGGTGACCGGGATCAGGAAGTCGATCCCACCGATGAGCTGCGATTGCAACTGGCCGTCCGTGCGGTGCCGCGCCATGGCGTTGGTGACATCGGCGTTGTTCACATCAGCCCAGTCGTACTGACCGGAGTCGAAGGCGGCCGCCGCCCCGGCGGCGGGGGAGGTCAGCTCGATGCTGACGCTGTCGAGCTTGGCCTTGCCGGCGAACCACGTCTCGTTGCGCGCGAGCGTGAGCCTGGCGCCCCGCGTGTAGGACGCCACCTTGAACGGGCCGTTGCCGATGGGCAGGTTGTTGTACGACGTGTTCTTGACGTCGCCGGCCGCGGCGGGCACGGGGAAGAACGGCACCGTGGCCAGCCGTCGGTCGAACTCGCAATCGGGCCGGGTGAGGGCGACCCGCAGGCCGTCGGCGAACGTCTGGACCCCGGACAGGGACTCGGCCGGGCCGGTATTCACTTCTGGGTAACCCTTGATCGCGTCCATGACGAGCAGCCCGTATCCGTCCGCCGACTTGGCGGCGCGGTTCCAGCCGCGGGCGAAGGCCTGCGCGTCCACAGCCTCGCCGTTGCTGAACCTTGTGCCCTGCTTGACGGTGATGGTCCAGTTGCGGCAGGTCGCGTCCGGCTGAAGGTCTTGGGCGAGTCGGCGCACCACCCTCCCATCGGGCGTGATCTCGGTGAGCCCGGTGAACAACTGCTTGGCGATGAGGAGATCGGCGCCGAACGAGGCGTTGGACGGGTCGATGGCCTCCGGCGTGAGCCCCGTCGCCATGCGCAACGTGCCGCCGGGCCTGCCGCCGCCCGGCGTGGTGGTCGGCTGGCCGTCCGGCCAGAGGTTGATCAGGGCGAACGTGCCGAGCAGCACGAGCGCCACGAAGCCCGCCGTACCCGCCCCGGCCAAGACCATCGGCCTGGTGCGTCGCTCGCGCGGCGGAGCCGGGGCGTACGGGCCGGCCAGCGGCCGGTATGGCGGCGGCATGTCCGGCTGCGTCGGCGCATGCCCGCGCCCGCTGGGTGTGGTGCTGTAGGGGCCCTGCGGTGTGCCCCCCCAGCCGCCGGGCGGCCCGCCCGGCATCGGGGCCGGCGCCGGACCCGGCGGCGGCGCCGACGGGCCGGACGGGTTTGACGGGCCGGACGGGTTTGACGGGCCGGACGGGTTTGGCGGGCCGGACGGGGCGGATGGGCTCGATGGGGGCGAGGCGGACGCCGGAGCCGCGGGGGCCATTTGCGGCGGCGGTGCGGTACTCGGACTGGCCGCCTGCGCCCCCTCGGTGAGCACGGCCGCGCTTGGCGAGCCCTGCGGGACCGCGCCCGCGTGGCCGAGCAGGCGCAACAGCACGGCCTGTGCGGTCGGCCGCGCGGCCGAATCCTTGATCAGGCATTCGGCCACGAGATCGCGCAGCGGCGCGTCCAGCATCCTGAGGTCGGGTGGCAGGTTGAGGATGCGGTGCAGCACCGCGGGGATCGAATCCTGGCCGAACGGCGGCCGCCCGCCCGCGGCGAAAGCGATGGTGCAGCCCCAGGCGAACACGTCGGCCGCCGGGCCGACCATCGCGCCCGAGATCTGTTCCGGCGACATGTAGGCGGGCGTGCCGACCGTCGTGCTCGACAACGTGCCGGTCGCGTCCAGCGCCCGGGCGATGCCGAAGTCGATCACGCGCGGACCGTCGGCGGCGAGCAGCACGTTGCTCGGCTTGAGGTCGCGGTGGACGACGCCGGTCTGATGGATGGCGGCCAGGGCGGTGACGGTGCCGATGGCGAGCCGGTGCAGCGCGGTCCCGCCGCGCGGCCCGTCGGCGGTCACGACGTCATGCAGCGACCGCCCGTCGATGTATTCGCTGACGATGTACGGGGTGTCACCCTCGACGTCGGCGTCCAGGATGCGGGCCGTGCAAAAGGGCGACACGCGCTGGGCCACGGCCACCTCGGCGGCGAAGCGCGACCGCGCTTTGGCGTCGCCGCTCAGCCGCGCGTGCAACAGCTTGATGGCCACCCGGGCGCCAGCGGCGACCGGCGCCCCGTCCCCGGAATCGGCGTGCGCGAGGTCGCCGGGGTTCCCCGGGTCGCCGAGGTCCTCGGCCGCTCTGGGGTCGTCCTTGGTCTCCGGGGCCGCGGCGCCCAGGTACACCGTTCCCTGACCGCCCTCGCCGAGCCGTCCGATGAGACGGTAGGCGCCCAGGCGGTCGGGATCACCAACTCGTAGCGGCGCGGCCTGCGGCATAGGGAACCTCATGTGGCGGCGGGGTCATATTCAGGAATGTCATTTTCAGGAAGGTCATTAACGCCAGCGGGGTCAATGCGCCCGCCAAAATTCGAGCGGGCCGCAGCGCGCCGCCCGCGAGTTGAACGTCGGCCGTTTCATTGTTTGAAGAGCGTCCCCGTCGCGTTGGGGGACACGGCGTCCTCGGCCTCGGCGTACCGGAACCGCACCGAAGTGCTGCCGGGCGATGACAGGGTCACATAGCCCGACACCGAGCATTGGTCCCTCCCCGTGGTGATGGTCTGGCGCAGCACCAGTTCGTCCACCGAGCTGGACGTCACCCGGAGGAGCCCGGAACACGCGGGGTACCGGACGGTGCCGTAGCGCCGGCCTTCGTCCAGCGTGATCTGAACGCTCCAATGCGTCACCCGCGGCTTGGTCTGATAGCCGGTGCCTTTCCACGTGCCCTCGAAGTTGGCCGTGACCGTGGGGCCCAGCGAGGGCGACGGGCTGGACGGGCTGGACGTGTCGGCCGGAGCGCCGGCCGAGGAATAGGGCGGTGTCGGCTCGTCGTCCGATCCGACGGCCGCGGCCACGACGATCACGATGACGATGACCAGCAGGAACGCGACGGAACAACCAACGGCGGCGAGCACCGGCCCCCTCGTGCCCGAGCTCGTCCGGTGCGGCCGGGGGTAGCCGGTCTGGTGGGGCGGCCGCGGGGGCGCTCCGGCCCGCATCGGCGCCGGCGTGTGCGGCCCGTGCGGCAGCGGCGCCGCCATCGGCGGCGGTGTGCTCGGCCCGTACCCCATGGGAACGCCGGGCATCGGCGCGCCCGGCATCGGCGGCGGCGTGGTGGGCGGGGTGGTGGGCATGGGCGGCGGCGGGCCCGGCGGCGCGGGAAACGGGCCGGGGGCGCCCGGTATGGGCGGGGGCGTGACGGGCGGTGCCATGGCTCCCGACGGGGCCGCCGGTCGCCCGGCCGCGGCCGCCGCCCCAGACGCGCCCGACGTGCCCGATGCGTCCGAGGCGGACGCGATCGGCGGCGGCGCCGGCATCTCGGCCGCGATGCGGGTGCCCTCCTCCTGCAGCGCCGCGTCGTCATCGCCGGCCGGCGCCGCGCCGACGTGGCCGAGCAGTTCCTGGAGGAGCCCGATGGCGCTTGGCCGCTGTCCCGGGTCCTTGCGCAGGCAGCGTTCGACGAGGCCGCGGAGCGGACCGGGCAGCGCGGACAGATCCGGATGCTCGTTCAGAATCCGGTTGATGATGACCGGCAGGCTGTCGGCGTCGAAGGGCGAGCGGCCGGTGGCCGCGAACACCATCGTGGTGCCCCAGGCGAAGATGTCCACGCCCGGCCCGAGCTGGTGCCCGGTCAGCTGCTCGGGCGCGAGGTAGCCGGGGGTGCCCACGACCATGCCGGTCGCGGTGACCGCGCTTTCGTGGGTGTCGAAGTGCCGGGCGATGCCGAAGTCGACCACCCGTGGACCGTCGTCGGCCAGCAGCACGTTGTTGGGCTTGAAGTCACGATGCACGATGCCGGACTCGTGGATCGCGGCGAGCGCCGTGACGGTGCCGATCGCCAGCCGCTCCAACTCGGCCGCCCCGCGCGGGCCGTCCTGCATGACCACGTCGTGCAGGGACGGGCCGTCGATGTACTCGCTGACGATGTACGGCTGATCGCCGTGCAGGTCATACTCGATGATGCGCGCGGTGCAAAACGGAGCGACCTTCTGCGCCGCGGACACTTCGCGGGCGAACCGGGCCCGGGCGGCGGAGTCCGCGGCCATCTGAGCGTGCAGCAGCTTGATGGCGACCAGTTCGCCGCGGCGCGCCCGGCCGAGATAGACGGCACCCTGCCCGCCCGCGCCGAGCCGGCCGATCACCTCGTACCGCCCGAGCGACGCCGGATCTCCTCGCTCCAGCGGAGCGGCGTCCGGCATGGTGAACCCCCTATGCGATCCGCCCGGCTGACGTGCGTATGGCCCGCGAACGGCGACTACGTTACTTCGACCTACCAGCCCTCGCGAGGTGCTAGGCGGGCACAATATCGCGACAAGTCCGACGTTCCAGCGCAATGTCTGGTTCAACGGATCCCCATTCTTCCGCGTACTGAGCGGTCGGGCGGGCAACACATGCCGAGGGCGGGTATGATCCGACGCCGCCTGCCGGAGCGTATTGGGCGCACGGCGGTACGCAACCACGATCATCTGGCGCTCAGGACAAGTGACGAGGGTGACAAATAAACCCTGTTGCGCCTCGAGTGTCGGAGGTCACGACACATGACAGAATTTCCCGCCCGGATCGGGCACAAGACGAGCCTCCCGAGCGTTAGACCCGCGCGACGGGGAGCACCAACAGACCGAGGGGGATGGAGATAGCAAGATGGCTACCGATTACGACAGCCCGCGCAAGACGGACGACGATCTCAGCGAGGACAGCCTTCAAGAGCTCCAGGCGCGTCGGGCCGACAAGGCCGCGAGCATCATCGACGAAGACCTGGATGCCGGAGAGGTCACCGAGCTGCCCGGCGCGGACCTATCGAATGAGGAGCTCAGCTTCAAGGTGGTCCCGCGGCAGGCCGACGAGTTCACCTGCTCGCGTTGCTTCCTGGTGCACCACCGCAGTCAGCTGGCCGAGGACAGAAACGGGCAGCTGGTCTGTCGCGAGTGCGCCGCCTGACACGGTGCCCGAGGACGACATCGCCCGCCGCGGAGACGACGGCGACCCGGCCCCCGACCTGCCTGCCGAGATCGGGGAGCTGGTCGGTCGCCTGTCCGGCGAGGAGGAGATCGACCGCGAGACCCGCGGTCGCCTGCTCGGCCGGCTCGTCCGCCTGCTGACGGAAAACGCGCGCCGGGCCGGTACGGGCGGTCTCACGAGCGGCCGCTGGCTCGCCGACATAGTGACCGAGGTGGCGCCGCACGTACCGGTCAGAGACCTGGAAACGCTGCGGCGCCATCACCATGGGCTGCACGGGGAGCAGCTCGCCGACTCACTCGTCCGGGCGGCCTCGTTGAGCACGGCCGGCGTCGGGGCCGCAGGCGGCGCACTGGCCGCGGTCCAGTTCGCCGCGCCGCCCCTGCTGCTGACCATCCCGGCCCAACTCGTCGCCGAAACCGTCGTCGTCGCCGCGGTCGAGGTGAAGCTGATCGCCGAACTGCACGAGGTCTACGGCATACAGGTGCCGGGGAACGGCAGGCAACGCGCCCTCGTGTTCCTCCAGTCTTGGGTCAAACGGCGCGGCGTCGACCCCCTCAAGCCGGGCTCGGCCACCCTCGCCCTCGGTTTCGCCGCCCGGCAGGCGCTGCGCCGGCGCCTGATGCGCACGCTCGGCCGCCATTTCAGCACGCTCGGCCCGTTCCTCACCGGCGCCGTCGCCGGCGGCGCGCTCAACCGCACGGCAACGAGGCGGCTGGCCGAAGAGATCCGCGTCGACCTGCGCCGGGTCCTCGGCGCCGCCCCGTCCCGCTCCGCTCTCGACTGACGCGACTTTTGACGCGCCTTCGACTGACGCGCGGCCGGGTACCCGGCCGCGGCCTACTTGGCCTTTGCTTTCGCCGCTTTCGCCGTCTTCTCGGCCTTGTCCGCGACGGCCCGGAGCGGAGCCGGCAGCTCACCGGTGCCCTTGGCCCAGCGGTTCGCCGCCGCGCGGGTGGCCAGCAGCCGCGCCACCTCCATGCCGACGCCCATGACGACGGCCCACCCGATCGCCTCGGCGATGTGAGTCTCGGGGGACTCGGGGTTGGTCGGCGGCTCCTTGCCGGTCGTCTTCTTCCAGGCGAAGGTGATCGCCCTGCGGGCTATGAAGCCGGCCGCGAAGGCCGCCCCCGCAGACATCACGCGCCAGCCGATGTCACCCTTATCCGCCATTGCATCCTCCCCGCTCGTCAGCGTGCCCGCCGGCGTGCGTCTCCGACGTACGCGGCGTTCCGCGGCGCGTTGCGCGCCGACGCCAACCGACGCTATCGGACCGCGGCGCCGCCCTCCGCGCATTCCTTACCCCACACGGAGCGAGGCATGGCGGCCATATGAGTACGGCACCGGCCCGTGGGTCAATATCCTTGTTCCCATGACCGAACAGCGACGTACCGCAGCCGTCCCCCAGCAGCCCGCACTGGCCGGTCTGGAGGATAAGTGGGTACGCCGCTGGGCGGACGGTGAGATCTACCGCTTCGACCGCACGAAGTCGCGCGATGAGATCTATTCGATCGACACGCCGCCGCCGACGGTCAGCGGCTCACTGCACGTCGGGCACGTGTTCTCCTACACACACACCGACGCGGTGGCGCGCTTTTGGCGGATGCGCGGCCGGGAGGTCTTCTACCCGATGGGGTGGGACGACAACGGGCTGCCGACCGAGCGTCGCGTGCAGAACTACTTCGGCGTCCGCTGCGACCCCTCGCTGCCGTACGATCCGGGCTTCGAGCCGCCGGACAAGCCGGGCAAAAGCCAGATCGCCGTCTCGCGGCGCAACTTCGTGGAGCTGTGCCACCGGCTCACCGAGCATGACGAGAAGGCGTTCGAGGAGGTCTGGCGCCGGGTCGGCCTGTCGGTCGACTGGTCCGCGCTCTACACCACGATCGGCGACACGGCCAGATCGGTGGCGCAGCGCGCGTTCTTGCGCAACCTGGCCCGCGGCGAGGCCTACGCCGCCCAGGCCCCCACGTTGTGGGACGTGACGTTCCGCACCGCCGTCGCCCAGGCCGAGCTCGAAGATCGCGAGCAGCCCGGCGCGTTCCACCGCATCGCCTTCCATGGGCCACAAGGGCGCCCGGTGCACATCGAGACGACCCGGCCGGAGCTGATCCCGGCGTGCGTCGCGCTCGTCGCGCACCCGGACGACGAGCGGTATCAGGAGTTGTTCGGGCGCGCCGTGCGCACGCCGCTGTTCGGCGTCGAGGTCCCGGTGGTCGCGCACCACCTCGCCGAGCCGGACAAAGGCTCTGGCATCGCCATGATCTGCACCTTCGGCGACACGACCGACGTGACGTGGTGGCGGGAGCTCGATTTGCCGACCCGGGCGATCATCGGCTGGGATGGCCGGCTCGTCCTCGAGCCGCCGGCCGGCGTGCCCGCCCGGCCCTACGACGAGCTCGCCGGCAAGACGGTGCACTCGGCGCGGGAACGGATCGTCGAGCTGCTGCGCGCGTCCGGCGACCTCGACGGCGAGCCGCGGCCGGTGACCCGCGCGGTCAAGTTCTACGAGAAGGGCACCAAGCCGCTCGAGATCGTCACGACGCGGCAGTGGTACATCCGCAACGGCGGCCGTGACGCGGCGCTGCGCGACCGGCTGTTGGCTCGCGGGCGGCAGCTGAGCTGGCATCCGCCGTACATGCGGGCGCGATACGAAAACTGGGTCGAGGGGCTGGCCGGCGACTGGCTGATCTCGCGCCAGCGGTTCTTCGGCATCCCGATCCCGGTGTGGTACCGGCTGGACGCGGCCGGCGAGCCGATCTACGACGAGCCGATCGTGCCGGCTGAGGACGCGCTGCCCATCGACCCCTCGACCGACGTGCCGCCCGGCTTCGCCGAGGACCAGCGCGGCAAGCCGGACGGGTTCGTCGGCGACCCCGACGTCATGGACACTTGGGCCACGTCGTCGCTGACCCCGCAGATCGCGGGCGGCTGGGAGCACGACCCGGACCTGTTCGGCCGGGTCTTCCCCTACGACCTGCGGCCGCAGGGGCACGACATCATCCGCACCTGGCTGTTTTCCACCGTCGTGCGGGCGCACCTGGAGCACGACTCGCTCCCATGGACCAACGTCGCGCTGTCCGGGTGGATCCTCGACCCCGATCGCAAGAAGATGTCCAAGTCCAAGGGCAATGTGGTCACCCCGCTCGCGCTGCTTGAGGAGTACGGCTCAGACGCGGTCCGCTACTGGGCCGCCAGCGGCCGGCCGGGCACCGACACCGCCTTCGACACCGGGCAGATCAAGGTCGGCCGCCGGCTCGCCATCAAGATTCTCAACGCGTCGAAGTTCGTCCTCGGCCTCGGCGACGTCGCCCCGACGGCTGCCGTCACCGAGCCGGTCGACCTGGCGATGCTGACCACGCTTGCCGATGTGGTGCGCGAGGCCACCACCGCGTTCGAGGCCTACGACTACACCCGGGCGCTGGAGCGGACCGAGCGCTTCTTTTGGGACCTGTGCGACGACTATCTGGAGCTGGTCAAACAGCGGGCCTATGGCGAGGGGCCGGCGGCCGACTCCGCCCGCGCCGCACTGCGCACCGCGCTGTCGGTGGTGCTCCGGCTGTTCGCGCCGATCCTGCCGTACGTCACCGAAGAGGTCTGGTCCTGGTGGCAGGACGGCTCGATCCACCGGGCGGTGTGGCCGGCGGCCGCCGACCTGCCGGCGGGCGACCCCGAGGTGCTGGCATGCACGGCCGCCGTGCTGCGGCGGGTCCGCAAGACCAAGTCCGAGGCCAAGGTGTCGATGCGCGCCGACGTGGCGCACGCCCTGGTCCGGGGCGCCGTCGTCGCCAAGGTGCGGCTCGTCGAGGCCGATCTGCGTGCCGCCGGCCGCATCGCCGACCTCGTCCTCGAAGAGACCGCCGACCCCAATCTCACCGTCGAGGCGACGCTCGGCTGACCTCGGCTGACCTCGGCGGCCCGGCGCGGCGGCCAGTCGCGTGGCCGTCCGCCGCGATCGCCCGGAGTGTCACGCTTTGCCGTACGACCGGACGCCTCGCGCGGCGGGGCGCGCGGGGCGATGGCCCGAGCACCGGCGCGGAGCCGGTAGGGTCACGCGCGGTGACACCTTCCCGTTCGCGTGTGGCTGCGTGCGCCGCGCGGCGCCGGCCGAAGCGATGGTGAAGCGATGGGTAGGGTCGGTCGGGTGCGCCTACGGGCGTGACCTCACACGATGGCGAGCAGACGAACGGAGTGCGCGCGTGGGCGAAGTGGACGTGCTGATCCAGCGGCTCGATGCCGCCCTGCCGCTGCCCGCCTACGCCCACCCGGGTGACGCCGGGGCCGACCTCGTCGCCGCCGAAGACGTCGAGCTCCCGCCGGGGGAGCGCGCCGTGGTGCCGACCGGGGTGGCGATCGCGCTTCCTTGCGGCTACGCGGCCTTCATTCATCCGCGCTCGGGTTTGGGCGCTAGGTTGGGTGTGACAATCGTCAACGCACCAGGGACGGTCGACGCCGGCTACCGCGGTGAGATCAAAGTGACCCTGCTCAATACCGACAAGCGCGACACCGTACGGCTACGGCGCGGCGATCGCATCGCGCAGATGGTCGTGCAGCGCGTCGAGCGGGCCGTCTTCCACGAAGTCACCGCGCTGCCCGGCGCCGCGCGCGGCACCGACGGCTTCGGTTCGACAGGCGGCTTCGCGGTGCAGGGCAGTACCGACCAGAAGACAAGGGGAGCGTAAGTGGGGTTTCGACGCCGTCGTCGCGACGACGAGGAGTTCGTGGACGACCTTGAGGTGACCGGCGAAGCAGAACTCGACGCCACCGATTCCGCCGCGGAGGACGTGGCCGGCGCCGGGTCCGCGAGCGGGCCATGGGACGCCGAGGAATCGGCGCCCGACATGGAGCGCATCGACTTCGGTGCCATCCAGGTGCCCATCGGTCCCGGTCTGGAGGTCCAGGTCAACCTGGAGGCGACCGAGGTCGACGAGGAGGGCAATCCGGTGAGCGGGCGCCCGGTGGCCGTCACCGTTGTGCACGGGGACAGCGGCCTGCAACTGCAAGCCTTCGCGGCCCCCAAGCGCACCGGCATCTGGGACGAGGTGCGCCGGGAGACCGCCGGGGAGATCCAGCAGGCCGGCGGCCAGACCCAGGACGCCACCGGGCCGTTCGGCCCGGAACTGCACGCGATGGTGCCGATCCAGATACCCGAAGAGGTCATGGACCAGGTGCCCGAGGAGGTACGCGAGCAGGGCTTCGCCTGGCAGCCGCTGCGGTTCCTCGGCGTCGACGGGCCGCGCTGGTTCCTGCGCGGCGTGGTGAGCGGCGCCGCGATCGAAGAAGAGGAGCAGTGGCAGGTACTTGAAGACGTCTTCCGCAACGTGATCGTGGTGCGCGGCGAACAGCCGATGCCACCGCGCGAATTGCTGGAGCTGGCGCTGCCGGCCGGGGCCGAGGAGAGCACCGGCGAGGACGCCGACGAGGAGTCGGACGGCCAGGACTTCAACCCCTTCCAACGCGGTCCAGAGATCACCGAGGTCCGCTGACCTCCGCCTGATCGATCATTTCCACGTCCCGTCACGGTGCGAGCGCGTAGAGTTAGCGCCCGATACGTGTGAGACTGGATGTGTGCACGGAGGTGAACGGCCCATGACGGAGGCGCTCGCGACGCCCGCGTACTACCACGCCGGTCCATGGACGATCGATGAGGTGCTCGAGCTCCCCGACAACGGGATGCGCTTCGAGCTCGTCGACGAGCGATTGGTGGTGTCCTCGGTGCCTCCCCCTCGGCATCAAAGAGCAGCCAGAAGGCTTTCCAACCTGCTGGAGGCGGGAGCGCCGGTGCACCTGGAGACTTCTATAGAGGTCAACCTGCGCATCGGCGTTGAACTCCTCATTCCGGATGTTGTCCTTGCGACGTCATCGTCGCTAGACCACGTCAACGTCGTGCGCGCCGCCGACGTGCATATAGTGGTCGAGATCTTGAGCCCCGGAAACACCAAATTCGATCGGACGTGGAAGCCACAGCGTTACGCCGAGGGCGGCATCCCGCTATATCTTGAGGTCGACCTCGACGGTACGGGCGCACCGCGGGTGACAGCTTTCAAGTTGCGCGGGATGGGTTACGTGCAGATCGCGGAGGCGCGGGCGGGGGAGCCGCTCGCGTTGACTGAGCCGTACGATATCCGGTTCGATCCGGCGGACCTCGCCGGACGGCGCGGCTGATTTTGTTCCCGGCTGCTCCATCAAAATCGGCCGCTTCAGGCCACCGGAAAGCGCTTGACGGCCATAATGTCCACATTCGACACTTCATGAATGAATGGGTGGTACGGGGGCATCCTTAAAGTCGCTACGCTCGTGACCGTTGTGTTCGCGCTTGGCGCCTGCGATAGCGGAAACATCGGTGGTGCGAGCGATGCCAAGGCGACGCGGACGGCTGCGCCGGTCTCGCCCGAGGTCTATCGCGAGACGCTGGCGGCCGTCACGGCCCCGCTCAACAAGGCCTTGACCGAATTCGGTGGGGCCCGTTCGATCAACGAGCTTTCCGCGCGTATCTCCAGGCTAGAAGGCGCGGCCGGCCAGGGCGCGGTGCGGTTGGGACAGCAGTCGCCGCCGCCCGCCATGGCCGCCGAGCACGCGAAACTGGTCGGCGCGCTGCGCCAGTTCGACGAAGAACTGAAGGCACTGGGCGAGGACGTGGACGGCCGGGAGATCTGCACGGCGTCCTCGGCTCGGGCCCGGTTGGGGCAGTCCGAAGCGACGAGCGCGCTGCGCGCCGCCGCCGCGGCGCTGACCGCGAAGGTGCCGGACGACAAGCTGCTTGCCCTCGCCTTGCCGGGCGCGGCCAAGCTGACGACGCAGCGCCCGCCGAACGGGCACTTCGTGCGGTCCGGCCGGCGCGGCGGGCGGGGCACGCTCACCATCGACA
>OBLR010000191.1_pt1 | contig 13079 bp, 12 predicted proteins | sample 1519891 | NCBI WGS metagenome assembly OBLR01 (sample SAMEA3113583, study PRJEB22503) | soil metagenome | reverse complement strand
CTGTTACCGTAACGTTATGTTTTTATGACAATTTAATAACTTTTTGCCTTACCCCACCAGGGGACCGGTCAAAATCCGGGGGTTCTGCTTTACAAGTGCAAATAGGTGCCACCCTGAATGCGAGGGGGTCAGGGGGTGAGACGTCTCGCCTGGGAAGGCGGGGGTTAGTGGAGGGAACGATTCGCAGGCTGGAATCGTAGTTAGAGCGAGAGATTTAAGCCTGGCCCCTAGGTAGAGGGGCACAGGCATAGTGAACTATTCGATAGCGGCGCTACCGCCAAGAGCCTTCAATTTTGAGGATATCTGTGCCTTGTCCTCACTGGCACTGCTCTTAGTCCAGTAGTGCTCTGAAGAGGTGCAAGTAAAACTAGCAGCGCGAGTATAACGAGTGCGAATGTTGTTTCCATAAGGCTTCTCCTAAAATTAGCCATTTCAAGCAGTGGTACTAATTTTAAATGCATATTCTGTGCTAGTTTTCAAGATTATGTAATAATCCTTATTTATCAAACAATTGAATATTCCACCCGGTCCCATGAGACTATCAAGTGCATTGTCTATGTGTACTAGGTGGGTGTAAGGTGTCTAAAGGTGGAGTACAGCATAAACCTTGCTCTACCTTCGTGACTACTTCAGATTGAAAAAGCCAGTTTCAAACTGAAATCAAATCCTAATAGTAAGGAGGGATTCATAAATGACGAACTTTACTGCTGCGGTTTTTGTTCTCTCAATAGCAAGTGTGTCCACCAACGCCGAAGAATTAATCGTGCCTATGCACCGGATCGATAGTGCCGGCGCGGGTAAAGCGATGGGTACAATTACGGTATCATCGAGCCGGTACGGAACCCTTTTCACACCTAAGCTGAGCGAGTTCACACCGGGTTTACATGGTTTTCACGTCCACCAAAACCCGAGCTGTGAACCTGGCGAGCAGGAAGGGAGCCCTGTGCCTGGATTGGCCGCGGGGGGCCACTATGACCCGGCTGGCAGCGGCAAGCACGAAGGACCCTATGGAGACGGTCACCTGGGTGACTTACCCGCTTTATATGTCAACGAAAATGGGCAAGCGACGCAGCCGGTCCTCGCACCTCGCCTGAAAATAGCCGATGTTAAAGCTCGATCCTTGATGCTTCATGCGGGGGGCGACAACTACTCCGATCATCCCGAGAAGCTGGGCGGGGGCGGCGCCCGGATCGCCTGCGGGATGGTGAAATAGTATCCCTTGGGGGACTCCCGGGGGAGGATCGGGTGTAGCCGCCGAGCACTTTACTAAGCAGAAAAAGCCACAACGATGTGCCTGATCTTATTCTCTTATAAAACACATCCGCACTACCCTCTGGTGCTTGCCGCCAATCGGGACGAATTTTACGCGCGCCCTACAGCGACAGCCGATTTCTGGAAAGACGCTCCCTCTATTCTGGCAGGCCGGGATCTGAGAGGCGGTGGAACGTGGCTCGGAGTAGATCGACATGGACGTTTTGCAGCTGTCAGCAATTACCGTGAGCCAGGATCGAATAAAAGCCACAGGCTTTCCCGAGGGCTTCTGGTGAGTGATTTCCTGCAGGGACAACAGACACCGAAGGAATATATGCATCAGCTGCACCGGCGAGGGCAACAGTACAATGGATTTAATCTGCTCGTCGGGGATCGCTCCGAGATCGGGTATTACTCCAACCGTGCCCACGCAGCCCAGAGCCTTGAACCCGGCTTATATGGGATAAGCAATCATCTACTCGATACGCCTTGGCCCAAGGTGAAGCGGGGAAAAGAGCAACTCGGCGATCGGCTGGCCCGGAATAGGACCTTAACTGCCGAGGCGATCTTCGTGATCTTGAGCGATCGCATGCTTGCAAACGATGATGAACTGCCGGACACCGGGGTAGGGATCGAGGTGGAGCGGATAGTGTCACCGATCTTCATCACCAGTCCCTACTATGGCACCCGGTCTTCGACGGTGCTCTTGATTGACAAAGATGAGTGTCTCAGCTTTAGCGAGCGCAGTTTTGAGTCCGCATCAAATCGAGCTCAGACGGTTTATTACCGCTTCAGGATCGAGGCTGAACCCGAGAATAGGCAGGCAATAGCCCTTTAGCCAGGGCTAGGAGGTTAAACCGCCGTTGATGCGCAAGGTCTGCCCGGTGATGAACGCCGCTTCGTCAGAGGCGAGATAAAGCGCCGCCCAGGCGACATCCTCAGGCGTCCCAAAGCGCTTGAGCGGGGTACGCTCAACTACGGCCTGATAGGCCTCGGGTTTCATCTTCTCCTTGGCGAAAGCCGTCTCTATCCAGCCGGGGGCCAATTCATTGACACGCACCTCGGGTGCGTAGGATCGCGCCAGACACTTGCTAAAGCCCAGGATCCCGGCCTTCACTGCGGCGAACATCTCGGGGTTACGCCCCTCCATGCCCTGCAGAGCCAAATCCCACGACATATTGAGAATCACCCCCCCGCCTGCTTCTTTCATCAGCGGAGCAACGCGCCAGCAGCAAAGGATAGTGCCCCTCAGATCCACTTCCATCAGGCGATTCAGTTTCTCCACGTCGCTGAGCCTCGCACCGTTGCCGGTGAGGATATCCGCCCCTGCGATATTGGCCCAGATGTCAATGCGGCCAAAGGCCTCAAGTGCCGCATTGACCAAGCCATCGATCCCTTCAGGGCGAGAGATATCTGCCTGGAAGGCTCGGGCATGTCCACCCTCGGCATTGATCTCTGCTACCAGTTGTTGAGCGGCTTTGTGGGATCGCTGGTAATTGACGATGATCCGAGCACCCTGCTTGCCAAACAACCGGGCGATCGCTCGCCCGATCCCCGTGCTTGCGCCGGTGATCACCGCGGTTTTGCTTTTAAGCCGCGGGCTCGGGTCCATGATCAATCACACTTAAGGCCTTGAAGTCAGGCTCAGTTGACGACCCGATGTCCCCGGTTGCGCAAGCAATTGCTATAAGCCCGGCGATAGGTTTCTTCTGCGCCGTATCCCTGCCGTGCTCCACCGCCTACGCCGCCTGCCGCTGCACCAATGGCGGCACCTTTCCCGGGGTCGCCCACCGCCGCGCCGATAGCTGCCCCCGCCGCTGCCCCGATCAGACCTCCAACCAATGCGCCTTGAGTAGCCTGACCTGCCGTCCCACCGGAGGCCTGGAGCGCCACCTGTTTGCACTCCGCCACATCGGCCGTGAGTCGCTCTGGGTGAGGATCACCATACAGATCGACATTTGGGGTCCAGGCGCTTTGTGACGCACAGCCGGAAAGTGCAAACACCAAGGATGAGGAGATAAGGCCTATAATCGATTTTTTGAACATAATTGCTCCTTTTTAAAGGTAGGTTATTAGACTACTTATTGGACTCTTGTGTGTCATTATTCGTTGCGTTGTATAGCATTATCTATGCCTGTTTTAAGGGAGCTATAGAAGTCCTGCGGACGCCTTACTCTAACTCCCACGTTTTCCAGTAAAGTGTACGATCCGACGCCGATCGCGTTTGCTGGGCCGGCTTGTGAATTGGGGACCGGCCGCTGCCTGGGCCTTGAATTCTAAGGATAGGGCTTCTCGACGCTGGATGCTCTCCGCAAACTCCTGGTAAAGGGTGGCCGCTTGGGAAGCCGGTCCGCGCTTGGGGGTAAGGCCTAGCACAGTGACGATGTACTCATAGGGATCCCGTCTTATGCGCAATTCATCGTTTATCCGCACCATCTTTGCGGGCTTGGCCCGCTGGCCGTTGACCTCTACTTTGCCTCCTTTCACCGCCTGTGCGGCCAGTGCACGTGTCTTGAAAAAGCGTGCTGCCCAGAGCCATTTATCTATACGCAGCGCTTGCTGTTCGGTAGTCTCTTTCATGGTAATCCCTATACTTTATAAAAAGCGAGCTCATGCCCTCAAAGCATCTCCTGAGGATCTACATCCAACGACCAGCGTACCTTCCGTGCTGTCTTCAAATGTTCCAACGACGGGATCCAGGCGCTCAGCATGTGTTGTAATGTCCGGCGGGCCCGGCTTTGCAATAATAGCTGGGCGCGGTAACGACCCGCCCGGCGCTCCATCGGTGCGGGTACAGGTCCATAGATCGTTATCCCCGGTGTATGCACTGAAAGAGCGGTATGCTTCGCCTCCTCGAGAAAACAGATAGGCTCGGCTTGACTTGGAGCTTCGGCACGCAACAAGGCCAAGGATCTGAAGGGAGGCCACTGGGCTTGCTTTCGTTCCCTAAGCACAGAGTCAGCCAAGGTTGTGTAACTGTGAGTTGCGAGAGCGGCTAATAACGGGTGACTCGGATGATGGGTCTGAATAATCACCGTCCCCGGAGCGTCGGCGCGCCCAGCCCGCCCGGCGACCTGGATCACCTGCTGCGCCAGGCGTTCGCTGGATCGGAAATCGATTCCATAAAGCCGGCTATCGGCATCCACGATCGCCACCAACGTGACTTTAGGAAAGTGATGGCCTTTAGCTAACATCTGCGTGCCAACCAGGATGTCAGCCTCGCCGGCCTGGATGTTATCCAATAAGCGTTGCAACACCCCTTTGCGGCGCGTGCTGTCGCGGTCGATACGTACAATGCTGGCATTGGCAAAGAAATGATTGAGCGTTTCCACGATCCGTTCAGTGCCATAGCCAATCTTCAGCAACTCCTGGCCGCCACAATGAGGGCAACGAGTCTTCGGTGGGTGCTCGGCACCGCAATGATGACACCGCAATAATTTTGCTGCCTGATGATGGGCGAGCTTGGCATCGCACCGATCACATTGAGCCATCCAGCCACACTGGTGACAAAGGACCAAGGGGGCATAACCCCGTCGGTTCAAAAACAACAGGATCTGCTCTTTACGCGCAAGATGCGCCGAGATCCTCTCAAGCAACGGCTCGGACAGTCCTCCATGCATGGGCAGGCCGCGCAGATCCAACATCTCAAGCGCAGGGATCTTTGCCGAGCCTGCCCGTTCAGGCAGATACAGGTATTGATAACGGCCGATACGGGCGTTATGCAGTGATTCCAGGGAAGGGGTGGCGCTGCCCAGTATCACCGGTACTTTGGCCCGTTGCGCCCGAACGATGGCTACATCCCTGGCTGAATAGCGGAACCCCTCTTGTTGTTTGTAGGACAGATCATGTTCTTCGTCAACGATAACAAGACCGGGGCTTCGTAACGGCGTCCATACCGCAGAGCGGGTGCCGATAACAATGGCCGCCATTCCATCGCGCGCCATTAACCATGCCTGCAATCGCTCTCGCTCGGTCAGCGCTGAATGGAACACCGCCAGCGGCACATCGAAGCGCTCGCGAAAGCGGGCAATGGTCTGGGGCGTCAAGCCAATCTCCGGTATCAATACCAGGGCCTGTTTACCCGCTGCTACCACGGTCTCGATACTCTGTAGATAGACCTCGGTCTTGCCACTTCCGGTGACACCGTCGAGCAGGAATGTCTGAAAGCGCTCAAGGGAAGAGCCAATCGCAGCGACAGTAGTGGTCTGGGCAGGATTCAATGCTGGCACAGTACCGAGCCTTGTGGAAGCCCACGCGCCTTCAGGTCGGATCTCCTTACCCCGGCGCAGCGGTTGGCCATGGCGCAATAGGCTTGGAAGGCTGGCAAATACGACCTCACCGATCGGGTGGTGATAATAACTGCTCATCCATTCCAATAAAGATAGATGTTCTAAGGGGAAGAGGGGTTGAAGATCCAGGACCTCGAGGATGGGGCGAAGTTGATTAGATGCCACCGGGCTCTCTGCGGCTACTTTCAGCAGTAGCCCGATCCGGGCAGTCTTGCCAAAGGGGACCCGCAGACGGATCCCAGGTTTAAACTGCTCTCTCGAGTAACCTGGCAACGGCAAATAATCGAAGCTTTGGCGCAAAGGGGCAGGGAGCGCTATCCGCAAGATAAGACCTCGCGTGGCGGTCATCTTACGGAACTAAAAGGAGGAAGGATAAACTCCCGCTGGAGGTGTCACTGAGGATTCATCCATCATCCCCTCGAGCGTGAGCCGATCGGCGCGGCGCATAGGTTTGCCATCCACAGGACTTAATGGAGGATGATGGATCTCCTTGAGAGAGAATACCACAAGCTCGACGGGCACCTCGCCCGCTATGAACCTATAACAGGGATAACGCATGAGGGTTGTAGCATTCTGGCGCAGGCGCCGCTCCTCGAGCTTATAAGGAATACCGTGTTCGGACAAGATGAGGGCTATATCTTCCAGGGTATCGGTAAATACATGGAGCGTGACGCTGGTATACTCACAGGCCGTGCCACTTAGGACAGGTCCGACGAGGCGTGGGGAAAAAGGGCTCAAAAAGTGCATCGCGGCAAGCGCCGTTCTGCGTCTTGTCTGCAGGTGTTGCGTTTGAGTCTGTCCCTGAAAAAGCCGCTGATATTGAGCCAAAACCGCCTCTATTTCACGATTATCGGGCAGATGCTGCCGTCCCTTCATGCCAAGACGCTCGGCAGCCTTTTGTTTAGCTAACTGGTAACTGCTGATACCCTCTTCCGCAATTAATCGTGCCGCAAGCTCAGCGACGCTTAACCGTGCCTGGGAAGCAGTATATCGCCGGCGCATAGTTGTCCCCCTCAAAACAGCTGCTCAGTGATCCTCCCACCCCTATCGCCGGTACTGTTCGCCGGAGGCTCGTCAGCCCCTGGTCTCTTAGAGAGCGAACCGATATCGAGCCCATCCATTATGGAGCGGGGATTAGCGGCGATCATCACGTCTTTGGGTGGCTTCGGCAGGATTGATTTAGGCATCCCTTTAAGCGCAACCCTCATAAAATCAATCCACATCGGTAAAGCCGCCCGCCCCCCCGTCTCACCCCGCCCCAGCGAGCGGTTGTCATCGAAACCCACCCAGGTTGTGGTAACGATCCGGGTGTTAAACCCCGAAAACCAGGCATCATGGTGATCGTTCGTGGTCCCCGTTTTGCCGGCCAGATCCGTCCGGCCCAATACCAGGGCTGCCTTCCCTGTACCTCGGCGGATAACATCCTGCATCATGGACTGCATAGCCCAGATGTTTTGAGCACTGACAACGCGTTTTGCATAGTTTCCATCAACCGGTTTTGTCATCCCGGTATCGATTGCCTCCAGTTGCTCCAGCTCCCCTGCTGCTTCCTCACACGCGCGACAGACCTTTGTCGGCTCATGTTGCATGATAACCCGCCCATCATGCATCTCGATGCGGGAGACAAAATAGGGTTCCACGTGATAACCGCCATTGGCCAAGACGGCATATCCCACGGCCAGCTCGAGCGGAGTGACTGAACCCGTACCGAGCGCTAAGGATAAGTTAGGTGGCAATTGCTCAACACCGAAACCGAACTTTGCCGCATGACGGATGGCTTGGTTGATGCCCACTGCTTGCAGCAGCCGGATGGACACGAGATTGCGGGAAAAAGCCAGGGCATCCCGCAGGTAGGTCGGGCCGTAGTATTTGTGAGTGGCATTTTGAGGACGCCAGATACCCCCAAGACCCGGCATATCGAATACCACAGGAGCATCATTGATCAGGCTTGTCGCCGCAAAACCCGACTCCAACGCGGCCGAGTAGATAAAGGGTTTGAAACTCGAACCCGGTTGCCGCTTGCCCTGGGTGGCTCGATTAAACTTACTGCGGGCAAAATCGAATCCACCGACCAGCGCAAGTATTGCACCGTCATTCGGATCCAGGGATACCAGTGCGCCTTCAACGTGCGGGATCTGCGAGAGCCGCCAGGTTCCCTGGGCCGTTTCCTCGATATATACTACATCCCCCGATCGGACAATCTCTTTGGCCTGTTTTGGGGCTAGACCCCGGCGATTTTCATTGATAAAGGGCCGCGTCCAGGCAAGCCCCGACCACTTGATGGGCATAAGACCAATACCCGCCGCATAGATAATAATAGATGTATCAGCCACATGGATCACCAAGGCTGGCGATAGGTCTCCAACGGGTATAAACCCTCCTAGCAAGCGTTGCCACTCCTTTTCTCCTGCGCCCTTTGGCAGGTCGTAATGGTGTACGGGTCCGCGGTAGCCATGACGCCGGTCATAATTTATAAGAGCCTTACGCAGCACGCTATCTGCGGTTAACTGCAGAGGATCACGGACGGTTGTGAACACCTGATAACCGGCATCATAGGCCCCCTCCCCATAATGCTCGACCATATAGCTCCGCACCATCTCAGCCACGTAAGGGGCATTGACTTCAATCGCCCGGCCGTGCAGACGCGCCGTATCCGCTGTCCTAATCGCCGCTTGGTAGCTCTGCTCGGTAATATATCCCCGTTGCAACAAGCGACCGAGGACATAATTACGTCTCTTTATCGCCAAGGCCGGATTGGTAATTGGATTGATCCTGGAAGGCGCCTTCGGCAAGCCCGCGATCAGGGCGATTTGTGACAGGCTGAGATCTTTAAGCTCCGAGCCATAATAGACCTCGGCTGCCGCCGCTACGCCATAGGCTTGGTGGCCGAAGTAGATCTTATTGAGATAGAGATCGAGGATCTCCTGTTTGCTCAAGCTGCGCTCGATCACAAGCGCTAAGAGGATTTCATTGAGTTTGCGCAGATAGGTTTTTTCCTTGCTCAAAAAGAAATTGCGCGCGACCTGCATCGTGATCGTGCTACCGCCCTGGGACTTTTCACCGGTTCTAATCAATTGAAACGTAGCCCGCAGGATAGCCTGCCAGTCGACCCCTGGATGCTCGTAGAAACGATCATCCTCAGCGGCCACGACCGCCTTGACCAAAAGCTCGGGCACTTGGGAGAGCTTGACGGGTGCCCGGCGCTTCTCACCAAACTCTGCGATCAAGGAATGATCATGGGTATATATCCTCAAGGGCGCCTGTAACTGTGCTTCCTTCAAGACATCGATTGAGGGCAGACGAGGCAGGAGGTACGCTAAAACCCCGCCTACCGCAAGCACGACCAGCATCAGTAAGGTCAGCAGGAGATTAAATACAATACGAAACATAGCCTTTTAGCCGATTAAACTTTTTAGCGATGGCGCCGATACCTGTTGCATAAGGGACCTTTGACCGCAAATTTTATTCATTTTTTAGCCGCTTTGGCTACAAATTTAACATAAGGAATAAGTTTAATGCTGTTCGGGCGAAAGAAATCTCCTTTGTTGGGGATCGATATCAGTTCCACGTCCATCAAACTTCTCGAATTTGGACGCAACGGGCAGCGGTACTATGTCGAGAGTTACGGTATCGAACCCGTGCCATCCAATTCGATCATAGAACGAAATATAGTCGATGTTCAGCTCGTAGGTGAAGCGATCTCACGCGCAGTCAAGAAATCAGGAACACGCGCCCACACTGCCGCTTGCGTTGTATCCGGATCAGCGGTGATCACGAAGGTGATCTCTATGCCAAGCAACCTCTCTGAAGACGAGCTAGAGACCCAGATAAGATTCGAGGCCGATCAGTATATTCCCTATCCCTTAGAAGAGGTCAGTCTGGATTTTGAAGTGCTCGGTCCTGCGGAAACCGATCCTGATAAGGTCGATGTGCTGCTTGCTGCATCGCGCAGCGACAACATCGAGGTACGGGTTGCAGCCCTGGAGCAGGGAGGCCTGAAGCCCAGGATCATCGATGTAGAGGCATTCGCGCTTGAGAAGGGGATAAGCTTTATGATGCGAGAGCGAGGGGGTGCAGATCGGGGCGACACGATAGCGGTGGTAGATATCGGGGCCACCTTGACGAGTTTGAATGTTCTAAAAGACCTCAAGATCATTTACACCCGTGAGCAGACATTTGGTGGCCGACAACTGACCGAGGAGATCCAGCGACGTTATGGTTTGTCCTACGAGGAGGCCGGTTTGGCCAAGCGGCGGGGCGGATTGCCGGACAATTATGTACCTGAAGTGTTGGAACCCTTCAAGCAGACACTGGCCTTAGAGGTCGGCAGGGCATTACAGTTTTTCTACGCCTCACGACAAATAAGCACAATCGATCAGATCATCCTCGCCGGTGGTTGCGCCTCTATACCCGGTATCGGCGAACTGGTGGAAACGACGACCGGTATAAGGACAAACATCGCAGATCCTTTTGCTGATATGGATCTATCTCCTCGTGTAGGGGCGGAGGGGCTCAGAAATGACGCCCCTGCCCTACTCATTGCATGCGGTCTGGCATTAAGGGGATTTGACTGATGGCAACTATTAACCTCTTACCCTGGCGAGAAGAGCGTCGCCGAGAACGAAAACGGCAATTCTTCATTATCCTCGGCACAGCGGCTGGGATCACGTTAGGCATCATCGTATTGGTACATGGGCTTTTTACCCAGTTAATCGAGCACCAACAAGTACGCAATAAATATATTGAAGACCAAATCGCCCTGCTCGACAAAAAGATCACAGAGATCCGTGAGCTTGAGAAAGAAAAGCAACGCCTGCTTGATCGCATCCGAGCGATTGAAACCTTGCAAACCAGCCGGCCGGTCATCGTGCACCTATTTGACGAATTGGTAACGACCTTGCCGGAGGGGGTGTTCTTGACAGAGATCTCTCAACAAGGAGACGCCATTGCTATCAAAGGCGTTGCTCAATCAAACGCTCGGGTCTCAAGTTTCATGCGCAATATTGAGGTATCGCCTTGGCTTAAATCTCCTCATCTCGAGGTTGTCGAAGCCACAGCCCAGGATGGACGGCGGCTTAGCAACTTCACCCTAAAGGTTCAGCAGGTGATCCAGACAGCCAAAGACCAGGGAGGTGCGGGATGAAGTGGTCGGATGTCCAAAATCTTGATTTAAACACCATTGGTAATGCTTCCGCTCCCATCAAGGCGGTGATTATCGGCCTCGTTTGTTTGGTCCTGTCAGGAGGTGGGTGGTGGTTTGACATCCAGCACCAGCACCTCGCCTTAGAGCAGGCGGAGAAGAAAGAGCCGGAATTAAAGCAGGGCTTCGAGTTCAAGCAAAAGAAGGCGGCCAATCTCGAAGCCCTTAAACACCAATTGCAAGAAATAAAGACTTCCGCGGGAGAGATGCTGAAGCGATTGCCCAGTAAGACCGAGGTAGCCGCCCTCTTGGTTGATATCTCGCAGCAAGGGCTGGGCGCTGGCCTCGAGTTCGAACTGTTTAAGCCTAGCGCAGAGCGCCCCGCTGATTTTTATGCGGAGCTACCCATTCAGATCCGCGTAACCGGGAATTATCACCAGTTCGGTCAATTCGTGAGCGGAGTGGCAGACCTTCCTCGGATCGTCACCCAGCACGATATTAAGATCCGGGCGCAAGACAAAGCAAAGGATCAGCTAGTCATGGAGACAACGGCCAAGACCTACCGGTACATCGATGAGGAAGAGGTCACCACTAAGTCTACGGGAGCGAAATAAATGAGAGATCAGCAACGATCCGTGTGGGTATCCATGGTAGTTTGTCTCACCACCGGATCCGCACTCACAGGGTGCGGATCCAGGGATATCGGCGATTTGGAGGTCTATGTACACCAGGTTCTGGCACGGAAAGGGGGGCAAATCGAGCCTTTGCCCGAAATGAAGCCTTATGAGCGCTATCTCTACCAATCTGCCCAATCGGGCGTAAGGGATCCTTTCGAACCTTTTTATAAGGCACATCAAGAACAGCTCGCAGCTAAGACGGATACTACTGTCCAAACGAAATACCTCCATGAGATCCAGAATCGCAACCGGGAAGAACTCGAGCAATTCGAGCTCGACAGCTTGCGCATGGTGGGAACGTTACAGGGACAGGGAGGGCTTTGGGGAATTGTGTTAGATCGTGAAGGCACTGTCCATCGGGTACAGGTGGGTAACTATATGGGACAAAATTATGGCAAGGTTACCACTATCGAAGAAAATCAGATCGAGTTACGCGAACTTATTAGCGACGACCAGAGTGGATGGCAAGAACGCCATGCCTCTTTAGCATTAATCGAAGAGTAATCCAACTGAAGGGGGGGTTAATGATAGATCTCTTTTATAGACTGCCTAAGCGGATAAATAACTGCATAGCAAGACCTGGCGCAGTGTGGATAAAAACCATACTGTGTCTAGCATTGTGCCTGCCCAATATCGGCTGGGCCAAGGTGGTAAACCTGGATGCGGTTAAATTTAATGCCTTGCCGGGCAATAAAGTCCAGGTCAAGCTTGAGCTTTCAGGACCGCTATCGCGGGAACCATTGAGCTTTACGATTGATGATCCCGCGCGCATTGCGCTCGATCTGCCTGACACGCGGTTGAATCTCCCAAGCAAAAATCAGCCGATTGGGGTAGGTACGGTGCGCAGCCTCAACGCTGTTGAAGCCGGGGGACGTACCCGGGTGGTGTTAAATCTTTCCCGGCTGGTTCCCTATGATCTCGCTATGGAGGGGAACACGGCGGTTATCACCTTGGGTAGCGAGGCGTCGTCGACCAGCGGCGGGGTAATGCCGGCGATAACCGGGCGGGCGCACGCTATGCGGGATGGCGCCAGTATAGAAGACGTCGATTTTCGGCGCGGTAATAACGGGGAGGGGCGTATTATCGTAGCCTTATCGGATCCTTCGGCAACCGCCAACGTTCGCCAAGAAGGGGGCAAGATCCTCGTGGATTTCGTCAATGTAAGAGTGCCTGAAAGGCTAGACAGACGTTTAGACGTGATCGATTTTGCTACCCCGGTGAAGGAGATCGATATACTTCCACGTGGTAACAGTACCCAGATGGTCGTATCACCCTTGGGTGAGTATGAGCACCTCGCCTATCAGTCGGACAACCTCTTCACGCTAGAAGTCCGCCCCTTGACGAAGGAGGAACAGGAGGTCCGCAAAAGGGAACAATATACCGGCGAACGGCTTTCACTCAATTTCCAAAATATTGAAGTCCGGGCCGTACTGCAACTGCTTGCCGATTTCAGCGGCCTCAATCTGGTCGCGAGCGACAGTGTGGCAGGAAACGTGACCCTGCGGTTGAAAAATGTCCCTTGGGACCAGGCACTGGATATCATCCTGAAATCAAGGGGCTTGGGCATGCGCCAGGTGGACAATGTGATGATGGTGGCGCCGCAAGAGGAGATCACGGCCCGTGAAAAACTCGAGTTGGAATCGCAGACCCAATTGGCGGAGCTTGCGCCTTTACGCACCGAATTTGTCCAGATCAACTATGCCAAAGCAGGCGATATCGCTG
>OBLR010000190.1_pt1 | contig 13083 bp, 12 predicted proteins | sample 1519891 | NCBI WGS metagenome assembly OBLR01 (sample SAMEA3113583, study PRJEB22503) | soil metagenome | reverse complement strand
TCAGGACCCCGCGTAGCCCGAGCGTGCGCGCGAGGTGCGCAACCGCACGGGGCGACGGCGGCAGGAGGGAGGCAAGCACGACCGGCTCGATCGCCTTCCAGCCCTCGACGAGCGGCCCGATCAGGCGACGGTACGCGACGGCGTCCTCGGCGAGCTGGGCGGCGGTCACGTGCACGTCTCGCTCGAGCAGCACGGCCGACCCATCGTCGAGCGGATGCGCGGCCGCCGCCGGCGGCTGGATGAACTCGAGGTCGAGGTCGAGCTCTCGGAAGAACGGTGAGGCCGCACCGAACGGGTAGATGGACGAGCAGATGTCGTGCACGAAGCCGGGGAGCGTCAACTCGGCGGACCGGACGCCGCCGCCGATCGTCTCGGCGGCCTCGTGGACCTCGACCTCCACCCCAGCCTGAGCGAGCGTGATCGCTGCGGCGAGTCCGTTCGGGCCGGAACCGATGACGACCCCGTCAGGCAACCGCTATGAGCGACGAGGCTGGATGATCAAGCGACGCCCGCGAGCAGGAATGCGCGGTCCTCCTTCAGCATCTCGCGGGCGATCACCAAGCGCTGGATCTCGTTCGTCCCCTCGTAGATCTGCGTGATCTTGGCGTCGCGCATCATGCGCTCGAGGGGGTACTCCTGCATGTAGCCGTAGCCGCCGAGGATCTGGACTGCCTCCGTCGTCACGTCCATCGCAACGTCGCTGCAGAAGAGCTTCGCCATCGCGGAGATCTTCGTCAGCTCCTCCTCGGGCGCGTCCTCGTCGATCATCAACCCGACCTTGTAGAGGAGCCCGCGGGCCGCCTCGCAGCGCGTCTCCATGTCGGCCAGCTTGGCCGCGATGATCTGGTGCTCGGCGATCGGCTTCCCCATCGTCTCGCGCGAGCGCGCGTACTCGAGCGCATAGTCGGTCGCGCCCTGCGCCAGCCCGAGACCCTGGGCACCGATGCCCGGCCGGGACCGGTCGAGGATTCGCATCGCGATCCGGAAGCCCTCGCCTTCTTCCCCGAGCAGGTTGTCGGCGGGGACCCGGCAGTCGTTGAAGAAGATCTCGCCGGTGGTCGAGCCCTTGATCCCCAGCTTCGGCTCGATCCGGCCGACCTCGAAGCCGGGCGCCTCCGACTCGACCAGGAACGCCGAGATCCCGGCGTGGCCGGCCTCGGGATCCGTCTTCGCGAACACCGTGTACAGGTCGGCGACGCCCGCGTTCGTGATGAAGCGCTTCGAGCCCGTGAGAACGTATTCGTCCCCCCCGCGCAGCGCCTGGGTGCGCATCGCGGCGGAGTCGGAGCCCGACCCGGGTTCCGTGAGCGCGTACGCGCAGAGCCACTCGCCGCTCGCGAGCCTCGGCAGGTAGCGCCGCTTCTGCTCGTCGGTTCCCGCGAGCTTGAGTCCGAGCGAGCCCAGCTCCTGGACGGCGACGATCAGCCCGCTCGTCGCGCAGACCTTCGACAGCTCCTCGACCGCCACGAGCGCCATCAGCGCGCTCGCGCCGAGGCCTCCGTACTCCTCGTCGTAGAGGATCCCGAAGATCTCGTGCTCGCGGAAGAGCTCGACCACGTCCCAGGGGAACTCGGCCTTCTTGTCGATCTCGGCGGCGCGCGGGGCAACCCGCTCCCGCGCAAGCGTGCGCACGAGATCGCGGATCTCGCGTTGCTCGTCCGAGAGCACGTCGTACGGCACTACTCCTCCCAGGTGAAGACGACCGACGGCGCCGAGCGCCGGGCGGGGCCGTGGTACACCGCCTCGACGTTGTTGCCGTCGGGGTCGAGCACGTACGCCGCGTAGTAGCCGGGGTGGTAGTCGCGCTCGCCCGGAGCGCCGTTGTCGCGCCCGCCGGCGCGGAGCGCAGCAGCGTGGAAGCGCTGCACCGTCTCCTCGTCCGGCGCCTGCAGCGCGAAGTGGAGGTTTCCTGTCACCGGGCCGTCCGCGCTCACGAACAGCTCGTCAGCCGCGAAGTACTCCTTCCCCTCACCGGTCAGCTCGCGCCCGACCGCCTCGAGCACCGCTTGGTAGAAGCGTTTGCTCGCCTCCAGATCGGAGACGCGAAGGTGAACGTGGTCGAGCAGACGGCCTGCGTGTGCTTCCGGCATCCGGCGGCGAGCCTACCGTACAGTGGCAGGGTTTCGATCAAAGGAGACCGGGAATCCGATGAAGATGCGAACAGAGATCATCACCACGCAGCCGCGGCGGGGCGCAGAGGCGATCTTCACCCGCGTCCGAGCAGCCGGGCGGAGCCCTCGCGGCCGCCGGGAACGTGCGCTTTCGCTGATCCGCGAGCATGCAACTCCTCGCAACGTCGCGATCGCCGGCGGCGCGCTCGCCGCAACCGCCGGGCTGGTCTACGTCGGCCGCAAGCTCTTCTGGAAGGCCGTAGCGGTCACGGCCGAGGCGGTCGAAGAGGTGGCCGACACGATCGAGGATGCCGCCGAGGACCTCGGCGAGACCGCGCGGTCGCGCACCGACGGCGGCGCCAAGAACTAGCTGAAGCTTCGGGTCGCTGGGGAAGCCTCTCGGTTTCCCCAGATCCCTTCCACCGGTTCGCTTCCCGGACAGGTACTACTCGGGCCGGTGACAAACGGCCTCGATGTTGTTGCCGTCGGGGTCGAGGACGAACGCGCCGTAGTACTGCTCGTGGTAGTGCGGGCGGAGACCGGGCGCTCCGTTGTCACGGCCGCCCGCGCTCAGTGCGGCGTTGTAGAACTCGTCCACGGTCCTGCGATCTGGGCTCGCCAGCGCGACATGGACGTTCGCACTCGGTTCGTCTCGCTCGCCGATCCAGAGCTCCGGCTTCGCTTCGCGTCCGAGGCCGGCCATCCGCTCGAACTCGAGGATGACCTCGTAGCCCAGCGGCCGTAGCGCTTCGACGTAGAAGCGCTTGCTCGCCGCGTAGTCACCGACGTTCAGGATGACGTGGTCGATCATTCGATTCGCTCCAGGTCCTTGACCGTCGGGCCCTGGATTGCCTGGCCCTCACCCGTGTACCGCGAGCCGTGACAGGGACAGTCCCAGGTCCGCTCGGCCGGGTTCCAGGCGACGATGCACCGGAGATGCCGGCAGACCGCGGAGAGAATGTGTAGCGCGCCGGCTTCATCCCGGTAGACGGCTCGCTTCCGACGTCCCACGCGGAGGATCGCGCCCTCGCCCGGAGCAAGCCCGTCCGGGGAGCGTTCGTCCGCGCGGCCGAGCCGGTCGGCGAGGAAGTGAAAGCCGACGGACGCTCCCTCCTTGACCAGCTTTCCGGCTGAGACCCGCGGCTTCAGCCGCTTCGCTTCGAACACCTCGGCCCACTCGTTCGGGCGCTCCAGGATCCCGTCGGACAGGATCATCGCGGCGGCCGTCCCGTTGGTCATACCCCACTTGTTGAAGCCGGTCGCCGTCGTTACCTGCTGCAAGCGCCGCCGGAGCCGCCCGACGTACGGGACGCGGTCGAGGGACATGTAGTCCTGCGTCGACCAGCGGTACTCGACCGGACCTGCCTCCGGCCAGTGCTCGCGCAGAAATTCCTCGAGCTGCTCGTACCTCCGCGGCGTGTCCTCCTCCTCGCCGGCTTTGTGGCCGTTTCCGCCCACCTGTAGCAGCAACCGATTGCCGTCGTGAATCGTGCGCGCCGACCGAGTCGGCGTGCCCGCGTTGATGAACATTCCGTTGGGGGCGTGCTTCTCGTCGATCGGGGCCGCGACCGCGTAGCTGCGATGCGGATACGTCTTCGCAAAGAAGAGGCCGCGGTCGAGGAAGGGCAGGTGCGTCGCGACGATCACGTCGCGTGCGAGGACGGTTCCACGGTCCGTCTTCACCGCGCACGCACTGCCTGCGTCCACATCGAGCGCGCGCGTCAGCTCGAAAACGTGGCTGCCGTCGCCGGGAATCGTCTGCGCGAGGGCGAGCAAGTACTTCCGCGGGTGGAACTGCGCCTGGTCCGCCAAGCGGACGGCGCCGGCGACTTCGTACGGCAGCGGCGTGTCCTCCACGAACGAGGCGCCGAGGCCACAGCTCCTGGCCGCCTCGACCTCCCGCTCGAGCGATTCGATCTCTTCCCGCGACTCGGCGTAGACGTAGTTCGCCTTGCGCTCGAAGTCGCAGTCGATGCCGTCCTCGTCGACGAAGCGCGCAACACGTTCGAGCGCCGCCTGATTCGCCTCCGCATACCTGCGGGCGCCTTCCGCGCCGAACGTCTTCATGAGCTCGGAGTAGATGACGCCGTGGCCAGAGGTCACCTTTGCTGTCGTATAGCCCGTGGCGCCGCGCACGATGCGCTTCGCCTCGACGACGGCAACCGTCTTGCCTTCGCGCTTGAGCAAGGTCGCCGAGGTGAGCCCGGTAATCCCGGCTCCGATCACGGCCACGTCGACAGAGACCCGCCCGGCGAGCGGCGCGTAGTCCGTCTCGGGCGTCGACTCGACCCAGAAGGACCGACGGGGCGGCTTCAGCTCGGTCACTGGGCGGCAAGCATACGATGAGCCGTCGAGTGATCCTCGAGAACGGGATCGTCCGGACGATGGACGTCGCGCTGCCGACGGCGCGGGCGCTCGCGATCGCCGGCGACCTGGTCGTGGGCGGCGTGGGCACGCACGAGCGGGCGTTGCCGACCCCCGGGCGGGTCGACCTCGGCGGGCGCTGCGTGGTACCCGGCTTCAGCGACTCGCACGTCCACTTTCCCACGTGGGCGCTCGCCCGGCGGCAGCTCAGCCTCGAGGGGACGCGCTCGCTCGACGAGGCGGTCGCGCGGGTGCGCGAGGCCGTGGCCGAGGTCGAACCGGGGCGTTGGCTGCGAGGGCGGGGCTGGCGCGAAGGCGACTGGTCTCCGGCGGACGTGCCCACGTGCCAGGCACTGGACACGGCTGCCGCGGACACCCCGGTGGCGCTCGAGGCGCACGATGGGCATTCGCTCTGGCTCAACTCGGCCGCGCTCGCGCGGGCTGACGGCGACCTCGAGGTTCACGGGGGCGTGGTAGAGCGCGATGAGGGCGGCGAGCCGACAGGCGTCCTGCGCGAGGAAGCGGCGTGGCGCTTCCGCGACCGCCACGTCCAAGTCGACGAGGAAGAGACGCTCGAGGCGATGCGCGAGGCCCTTCGCGTGGCGAATGCCCGCGGCATCACCGCCGTCCACGACAAGGACGGCGGCGTCGGCGCGCCGGCGCTCTGGCAGGCTCTGCTGGGCAAGGGGGTCCTGACAGTGCGCGTATGGCAGTCCTTACCTGCCGACCGGATCGAGCACCTGGCTGCGATCGGGCTCTCCTCGCCGCTCGGAGAGGGACTCCTTCGCATCGGCTACCTGAAGGCGTTCATGGACGGAACGCTGGGGTCGCGGACGGCGCGCCTCCACGACGGGAGCGGAGTGGAGATCACGAGCCGCGACGAGCTCGCCGAGATCGTCCGCACAGCCGCGCGGGCGGGCTGGCCGGTGGCCGTCCACGCGATCGGTGACCGGGCAAACCGCGACGCCCTCGACGCGTTCGCCGAGACCCGCGAGGAGTGGGCGGCGCGCGGGCTCCGGCCTCGCATCGAGCACGCGCAACTGCTTGCCTGGGACGACGTGCCCCGATTCGCGGAGCTCGGCGTCACCGCCTCCGTCCAGTTCAGCCATGCACCGTCCGACCGAGACCTCGCCGACCGCTACTGGGCGGGGATGACCGACCGCGCCTATGCCTACCGCTCCCTGTGGGAAGCGGGAGCCGTGGTCGCGAACGGCTCGGACGCTCCGATCGAGGACCTGGATCCGCTCGCGGGGATCCGTGCGGGCGTGCTGCGCGACTGGCACCCCGAGCAGCGACTGACGGTCGAGCAGGCCCTCGAGGCGACCATCCTCACGCCCGCGTGGCTCGCGGGCGAGGAGCGGCGGCGAGGGAAGCTCCTCCCCGGCTTCGTCTCCGATCTCGTCGTGCTCGACAGCGACCCGCTCGCCCGCCGTCCCGAGGAGCTCGTCGACGTCCACGTCGTGGCGACGATGCTCGGCGGCCGCTGGGTACACAACCCGCCTCCGTGGGACTGACGGCGCCGACTCCGCGGCGCCGACCATCAGAAGCGCGGGCTTGGCCCGCGCTCCGTCTGCAATGACCGGTCGAGCGCAGCCGGGCAGTCTCAAACGGCTGAACCCGTGGCCGCGGGGCGGCCTGTGGCGCGATCCCGACTTCCTCCACCTGTGGGGCGCAGCGACCGTCAGCCAGCTCGGCTCACAGATCACGCTGCTCGCGCTTCCGCTCGCGGCAGTGCTCGTCCTCGACGCGAGCGCCTTCCAGGTTGCGCTCCTGATCACCTTCGACTTTCTTCCCTTCCTCCTCTTCGGCCTGCCCGCGGGCGTATGGGTCGACCGGTTGGCGCGACGGCCGGTGATGATCGCAACGGACGCCGGGCGTGCCGTGGCGCTGCTGAGCGTCCCATTGGCGTACGCGGCGGACGTGCTGACGCTCGGCCAGCTCTATGTCGTCGGCTTCCTCGTCGGCGTCATGACGGTGTTCTTCGAGCTCGCGCAGACGTCCTTCGTACCCTCGCTCGTCGACAGGGACCGGTTGATCGAAGGCAACTCGAAGCTGGAGATCAGCCGTGCAGGCGCCTATGTCGCGGGTCCCGGCCTCGGTGGTGTGCTCGTCGCAGCGCTGACGGCTCCCGGCGCGATCGCATTCGACGCAATCAGCTTTCTCGTCTCGGCGTTCCTCGTACTCCGCATTCGAGCGCGAGAGCGATGGGTCGCGAGCGTCGATGCACGGACGGGCCTTCGCCGCGAGCTCGCCGAGGGGCTCCGCTTTGTGGTCGGCCACCCCTATCTGCGGCCCGTCGCGACCTGCACCGCGATTCTCAACCTGTTCTTCAACGCGGCCTTCGCGGTCTACTTCGTGTTCCTGGCGCGAGAGCTCGAGCTGGAGCCCGCCGTGATCGGGCTCGTGCTCACGCTCGGCAGCCTCGGCTGGCTGGCCGGTGCGCTCCTCGCCGGCCGAGTGTCGGGCCGGCTCGGAGTCGGGTGGACGCTCGCCGGCTCGTCCTTCCTGTTCTGTCCGGCTCACGTGTTGGTCGCCGTTGCGCCCCAGTCGGCTCCGCTCCCGTTCCTGGTCGCTGCTCAGGGACTCGGCTCGTTCGCGGGCGTGCTCTACACGATCACGTCGATGACGCTGCGCCAGTCGGTCACGCCGGATCGATTGCAAGGCCGGACGGTGGGGGCGATTCGCACGGTGGTCTGGGGAGTGACACCGCTCGGTGCTCTCCTCGGCGGCGCGCTCGCTTCGGTGGTCGGGCTCCGCGCGACGTTCTGGATCGCCGCAGTGGGAGGTGCGACCGCCGCCTTGCCGATCGTGCTCTCGGCCGCCCGCTCGCTGCACGGGATGCCCGAGCCCGAGCCCGAGCCGGCTACCTGAGTGTCGCGAACGCGGTGTAGAGCTCGCGCGCCGAGTCGATCGCGAGCGCGAGGTTGTCGAGCAGGAGGTTTTCGTTCGGCGAGTGCGCACCGCAATCCGGTAGGGCGAAGCCGGTGAGGACGGTGGGGATCCCGCTGTCGACGAGGGCGGGCAGGATCGGCAGCGTCCCGCCTGCGCGTCCGAGGAGGGCGCGTCCTCCGACGGCTCGCTGGAGCGCGTCGAGAGCGAGCTGGATCACGGGGTCGTCCGGAGACATCAGCGCAGGGCGGGCGCTCGACTCGAGCCTCACCTCGAGCTGCGCACCTTCTGGTGCAGCCTCTCGGAGGAGCTTCTCGGCGACGCCTGCGATCGTCTCGAGGTCCTGACCCGGGGCGAGGCGGATGGTGAAGTTCGCCTGCGCGGCGGCCGGGATGGTCGTATTGATCAGGCCCGGCTTGCCGCCGACGATGCCGTTCACGTCCAGCGAAGGCTCGGCAAACGTCCGCAGGTAGAAGTCCTCCGCGGCGCGTTCGTCGTGAGGCGTCGCCCCGGCGGCAGCGATCACCTCGGCGCCGTCCGGCAGCTCGCGCCAGGCTTCGAGCTCCTCGTCGGCCGGAGCGGCGGCGCCGTCTCGGAGCGGAGCGGGGAGTCGGCCGTCCTCGCCGGGAAGGACGCCGCCGAGGGCTTGGTGGAGCGCGTGGATTGCGTTCAGCACGGCGTTGCCGTAGACGCCCGAGTGGAGGTCTCGCTCCCCGGTGCGCACGGTGACGTTGAAAGCAACCAGGCCGCGAGTCGCGATCCAGACCGAGGGCACGTCCTTCCGCTCCATCAGGCCGTCGAAGATCACGCAGGCGTCGGCGCCGCGCTCGTCGGCGGCAAGGAAGTCCACGATCGAGTGGCCGCCGATCTCCTCCTCGCCGTCGCAGGCGACGCGCAGGTTGACCGGAAGCGCGCCGGCAGCGGCGAGCTCGGCGGCGGCCCGAAGCTGTGCGTACAGCTGGCCCTTGTCGTCGGCGGCGCCGCGCGCGTAGAGCTTGCCGTCGCGAACCGCGGGCTCGAACGGCGGCGACACCCACTCGTCGAGCGGCGCCGGCGGCTGCACGTCGAAGTGGCCGTAGATCAGCACGGTGGCCGCGTCATCCGGCTTCTCGGAGGCAGGAATCTCGCCGACCGCGAGCGGAATCGTCGTACTGCCGGGGACGACCTCGGCGGTGCCGCCGGCCCGTCGCACGAAGTCGCACACCCAGTCGCACGCCCTCTGAACGTCGTCCCTGTGAGCGGAGTCCGCGCTCACGCTGGGAATGCGCAAGAACTCCTCGAGCTCCGCAAGCCAGGCCGGATCAAGCGTCGCCATGGTGGAGAGAGTCTAGAACCGCTCGATAGCGAGAGCGATCCGCCGCCGGAGCCGGGCTCTGCCCGGCGGGAGGCTCACAGACGCCTGTGGGGGAACCAGGGTTCCCCTACGCTACATCCTGGAGCTTCTGTGCATCCGCCAGCGCCCGCAGCTTCTTCAGGCACTGGTTCTCGATCTGGCGGATGCGCTCGCGTGTGACATTGAAAGCGCGCCCGACCTCGTCCAGCGTCCGCGGCTGCTCCCCGTTCAGGCCGTAGCGCATCTCGAGCACGCGGCGCTCGCGCGCGGACAGCATGCCGAGGATCTTCGTCAGCATGTCCTTGCGCAGCGACTCCTCGGCAGCCTCGTCGGGCAGAGGGGACGAGTCGTCCGTGATGAAATGGCCGAACTCGGACTCCTCCTCGTCTCCGACCGGCTTCTCGAGCGACACCGGAACCTGGGACGAGCGCCGGATGTGCTCCACCTCGTCCGGCGAGAGATCGAGGTCGCGGGCGATCTCGGCCGACGACGGCTCGCGCCCCAGCTCGCCACGCAGCTTGCGCTCCGAGCGGACGATCTTGTTCAGCTTCTCGACGACGTGCACGGGCATGCGAATCGTCCGGGCCTTGTCGGCGAGCGCGCGTGCGACAGCCTGGCGGATCCACCACGTCGCATAGGTCGAGAACTTGAATCCGCGCCGGTAGTCGAACTTCTCCGCCGCGCGCACCAGCCCGATCGTGCCCTCCTGGATCAGATCGAGGAAGGGCAAGCCCTGGTTGCGATACTTCTTCGCGATCGAGACGACGAGCCGAAGGTTCGCCTCGACCATCTCCTGCTTCGCGCCGTGGTCGCCGCGCTCGATCCGCTTCGCGAGCTCCACCTCCTGGGGGGCCGTAAGCAGGGCAACGCGGCCGATGTCCTTGAGAAACAGCTGCAGGGCGTCGGTGGAGACCTCGTGCGCCTCGATCTCGGCCTCGGGCTCTTCGTCGGGCTCGACCTCGATCTCGAGCTCGTCGAGCGCGGTGTAGAAGTCGGCGATCTCGTCGGCGTGGAGGTCGAGTTGATCGAGGGCGAGCGCGATTTCCTCGGGCCGCAGGCTGCCCCGCGCCTGGGCGGTTTCGAGCAAGCCCTTTGCCTCCTCGCTCTCGAGGATCTGCGGCACTTCTCCCCCCACCCTCTTCGTCCCGACCTCGGCTGCGCTCACACGGCTCTCCCGGGAGACGCGTACCTCACGGTAGCTGTGGCTCGAACCCTCGTCAACGGCTGCACGGGCTGCGGAAGTCTTCCATGCCGCAGCACTGGTCCGCATGGGCCGATCGGCCTATCTTTTGTATCAATTGGTCCTATCTCGATTCGCCTCCGCACTCTTTAGACGGATGAGGATGCGCGAACTTTCCTTCGCGTGCGTCGACCCCGGCGCGAGCCGGCGCGCCAGTACGAGCTGCCGCTTCGCGCCGTCGACGCGGCCGAGCCAGAGCAGGAGCAAGCCGAGGTGGAATCGCACGGTGGCCGCCTTCGGGAACTTCCGCGCGAGCGGACCGAGTCTGGAGAAGGCACGCTCAGGCGCGTCCTTCCGATAGCGGCCCACTGCGGCGGCCACCTGTGCCTCGGCATTCCGCGGCGCGAGGGCGGCGGCCGCCGCGTACTCGCGCTCGGCAGAGACGGGCCGGCCGAGCCGCTGGAGCGCGAGGCCGTAGAGCAGCTTCGCCCGCACGTCGCCGCCACGGGCGGCACGCTCGAGCGTCTGGAACTGCTTCGGAGGCGGGAGCGCGCGGAGCCGCTCAGGCGGCTCGAAGGCGGGCAGGAAGAACGGGAGCCCCTGTGGCGAGTCGGGGTGGAGCAGGTCGTTCGCTCTGATCGCCGACGCCGAGTCGGGCTGCTCGCGGACGGCCGTGCGCCAGGCGCGGAACGCCTCGTCCGTCCGGCCGGCCCAGAAGCGCGCGAGTCCGACGTGGAGCTGGACGACGGCGCTGCCTGGATGCTCGGTTCCGAGGCGCTCGACTCGCGACAGGCTGTTCTCCGGCCAGGCCGCGAACGCCTGCCCGATCATGGCTTGCGGGGAGGAAAAGCGCGCGAAGACGCGCGCCGCTCTCGCCGCCTCACCCTCGGTGTAGAGGCGCTGGCCGCGGCGCAGCGCGGTCGCTTCGGCATCCGTCCGAACGCCGAGATCGAGCACGAGCGGCGGATTGCCCGAGCGAATGTCCGGCGCTTCCTCGCCGTCCGAGCTCATCACCGTCACACCGACCGTCACGGCCACAGCCGCGGCGGAGACGCCTGTCACCAGAGCGACGATCCGCGTTCGGGCACTCACCGCCGGCGACGATAGCCGTGGACCACCGCGACGCGGCTATTCTCCGGTCGTGAAGCCGGAAGTCCGGGAAATCGAGGTCGAGCGTGTTCGCGAGCTGCTGGACGGCCCCGAGCCGCCCGCGCTCGTGGACGTCCGCGAGCGCAACGAATGGAACCAGGGACACATCCCGGATGCGGTGCTGATCCCGATGGCCGAGCTCGAGTCCCGGATCGGCGAGGCGGCGCCCGACCGGGCGCGTCCGGTAGTTCTCTATTGCGCGTCCGGAAACCGCTCGGCCCGCGCCGCGCGGACGCTCGAGGAGCTCGGCTACGAGGATGCGGTCTCGGTCACGGGCGGCTTCACCGAGTGGGCGGCGCGCGGCTACGCGTCCGAGCTCGAGAGCTCGCTCGAGCCCGCCCAAGTGGCCCGGTACAGCCGTCATCTCCTCATCCCGGAGATCGACGAGCCGGGACAGGTGCGGCTGCTCGAGTCCCGCGTCCTGCTCGTCGGCGCCGGAGGGCTCGGCTCCCCGGCAGCGTTGTACCTCGCGGCGGCCGGCGTCGGCACCCTCGGGATCGTGGACGCCGACGTCGTCGACGCGTCCAACCTGCAACGCCAGGTGCTGCACTCGACCGAGACGCTGGGCGTCCCGAAGGTGCGCTCCGCGACCGACGCGATCCGCGCGCTCAACCCCGACGTCGACGTCGTCGGCTACGAGGAGCGGCTCACCTCGGAGAGCATCGACCGCATTCTCGACGACGGCTGGGAGGTGATCGTCGACGGCGCCGACAACTTCCCGACGCGCTACCTCGTCAACGACGCATCCGTCTGGCGAGACGTGCCGGTCGTCCACGGCTCGATCTACCGATTCGAGGGCCAGGTGACAGTGTTCAAGACCGGTCGAGCGACTGACGGAGACCGCGGCCGCGACGAGCCGGGGCCCTGCTACCGCTGTCTCTTCCCGCAGCCGCCGCCGCCCGAGCTCGCACCGAGCTGCGCCGAGGGCGGCGTGCTCGGCGTGCTTCCCGGCGTGGTCGGATCCCTGCAGGCGAACGAGGCGCTCAAGCTGGTGCTCGGGATCGGCGAGCCGCTGGTCGGCCGCCTGCTTCTCTACGACGCGCTCGAGGCGTCGTTCACGGAGGTGCAGATCCGCCGCGACGCCGCCTGCCCAGTGTGCGGCGACGAACCCACGATCCGCGAGTACATCGACTACGTCGAATTCTGCGCCGGATGACGACGGTCCGGATTCCGCCGACACTCCGCCCGGAGACCGACGGCGAGCGTGAGGTACGCGCCCGCAGTGGAACGCTGCGTGAGGTCTTGGACGACGTCGCCGCCCGCTTCCCCGCCCTCGGCAGCCGCATCTTCACGGACGGCGAGCTCGCGCCCTTCGTGAATGTCTACGTCGAGGGCGAGGACGTGCGCACGCTCGGTGGGCTCGAGACGCCCGTGGAGGAAGGCTCCACGGTCATCTTGCTGCCGGCGATGGCCGGCGGCAGTTCTTGAGCTCATTTCGCAATGACGCTTCGCCGGAGGGCTGCGATGGGCGGTGCGAGGGAAGGACGCAGGGAGCGTGCGTATCCGGAGGATACGAACGCGACTGAGGACGCGGCCTCGCGCCGTTCAGTGCAGGCCGCCGGCACAAGGCTTCGTTGCGAAAGGAGCTCTTAAAAGTGCCGACGGTCGAGGAGCTCTACGGCGAGCTCTGGGCCGGCGACGAAGCGCTCGAAGCCGAGCTGGACCGCAGCCTCGACCCGCGGCCGGTCGAGAGCCTGTACGACTCGTTCGCCGAGCTTGGCGTGAAGTCAGCGGACGTCGTCCTCGACGTCGGCTGCGGAGAGGGAACCCACAGCGTCGAGCTGGCCCGCCGGTTCGGTTGCGAGATCGTGGCCCTCGACCTGATCCCCCGTCACCTCGACTCTGCTCGGAAGCGAATCGAGCAGGAGGGGCTCGAGGGACGGATCCGCGTCGTCGAAGCTCGAGTCGAGTCGCTGCCGCTCGCCGACGAAGCCGTCGACCACATCTGGTGCCGCGACATGCTGAACCACGTCCTCCTCGGCAACGCGCTTGCGGAGTGCGCGCGAGTGCTCAAGGACGGCGGGTACATGCTCGTCTACCAGACCTTCGCCACCGAG
>OBLR010000189.1_pt1 | contig 13084 bp, 16 predicted proteins | sample 1519891 | NCBI WGS metagenome assembly OBLR01 (sample SAMEA3113583, study PRJEB22503) | soil metagenome | reverse complement strand
TGATAGTTAACGGACTCAAAACTTAATCCAGAGATAACTCAGAAATTATCCCCAAAATTTCTGGTCTGGTCATCGACCTTCCCTTGCGGGTTAATTTTTTTGTCGCGAACATGTTCCCATTTATGAGTTCTATGGTCTACCTTTTTCTCGTGCTCTTCTCTCACGTGGTGTAGCCTATCCTTCTCATGAATGAATTCTTTGCCGCAGTCTTGGCATTTTACAATCGGATGATGGTGAACATGTCTTGCATGAGCTATAAGTTCATCGTATTTTTCAAACTTTTGACCGCATTGATCACATACGTTGTTGTTTTTTCTATGAAATAGCATATCAAAGAACCGAAACGGCATTTGTACATAGAACCAATAGGTACTATTAAAGCAATTAGTGAATTAGAGAACCAATAGTAATAATATACTACAAGATGCAAGAACGCAGCCGGACACACAAGGATACTTGAACCGAAGTAAGTTATGTAATATTGTCCTCAGAAATCCTTTTTGTATATTCTTGTATATTTTGAGCGTATTATATTCAAGCCGCAGGAATTCCCTGGAAATGTCTTCAGAGTGACATCTATTGAGAATTGTCAAAAGAGAGTATAATCCCCTTGCACACATACCAAATTGTCAAGTTTCAATAGGGTACTGATCCTTCATTTGGTAGCAGCAAGTTCGGCATAGTGGCAACTAGGTTTGTCAATGAGCGCATTGAAGTTATAAAGCAGAGGAGTACGAGCGCCCGGACTTTAACGATATGATTAACGGTGTAGAACAACCTGTAACTCCAATTCCAACTCCAACGCAACGTACTATAGTTAGTTGGGGGGATTTATTGTATAGTTTAGGGTTAGTACTTAGGACATACAAGAATTGGATCCAGTCATTCTTCATAGAAATGAGGGAAATTCTAACTGACCCGATGGCGTTTGGAAAAGTGGTATTGGAGGAAAAGAAGAGTATTAAAAAAATGAAGATGGAAAAAGTCCTAGCGCAGTCTTAGTCTGTATACACATTTTCGTTTCCTGATCTATTATTTCTTCTGCTGAACGAAAGGTCGTGGATCGAAAATCACCCTAATCGAACTTATTTTCCCATCATTACCGACATGACACCACACACACACAGTTTGAGAATTCCACTCGTGAAGAATGCAGACATCGTTGCTATCCGCGAACACCTTCTTGATGTCAAATTTGACTAAAAATCCAGTCCGGTTTAGATGTTCTAAGTATTTCAGGTAGGGTTCAGCTCTATCAAACGAATTAAGAGGCGACACGTACGATATGTTATCGCTCAAATAGCCTCTGGCCGATTGAAAGTCCGTGCGGAACGCAGCCTGAAAATACTCCATCACTATATCCTTTGCACTTTTTGTCGTAGATTCATTCTTTTGCATGGCATTCCCTCGGTAGCATTGGATATAAGATTGGGGGAAGTAAAACTCCCAATATCAGACAACTTTATTATAATCTTGTGTAATAAAGAAAGGGATGATATTAGATGGAGAGAATGATACTTGATACGATTGATCTCAATATTCTCTCCACTTTAGCTAGGGACTGTAGAACTTCTTATAGCCGCATAGGTTCGCAGATTGGCTTAACATCAAAGAGTGTAAAGGCGAGAGTTAAGAATATGTTACGCAGTGGAGTCATAGAAAAGTTCGTAGTTAGAGTTAATCCTGCAGCCTTTGGTTATAGAACAGCTATTGTGCTAATCAGGACTAGTAATGGAATAACTAAGGATGATGTCATCCAACGTATCAAGGAATTTGGAGATCTTGCGTATCATGCGCATCATGTGGGGAGCACCTCTGTGGCTGCCCTTATCATCAAAAAACCATTAGATGAAAAGATTATCCGATCATTAAATGATCGCCTAAAACCTGCAACCGTTGTAAGGACTTCTGTTGCTGAACTATCTGTTCCATCTACTGATCTAAGCGACACAGATTTAAGAATAATAAAATGTCTGCTGCTATCAGGTGCTAGGATAGAGATATCTGATATTGCCAAAGAAGTAGGCATCTCTGAAAAGACCACAACAAGACGCCTCGATAGGATGAAGGAGGGGCGTTTATTGGACTTCTCTCTTCAGTGCAGTCCGACTACTATGATAGGGTATATTCAATTTGCTATTCCAATAATTGTTGCAAAGACACATTATCGCAGTGTCCTTGAACGTATGTACTTAGAATTTCAAACAAATATCCTATACAGTCCTAGTGTAATCGAACCCGAGAACCAGCTGACTTTCATACTCTTTGGCGAAAATGTGTTTGTGGTTGATTATGTTTTGGCCAAGGTGAACTCTTTTGCAGGGGTTAAAAGTGCAGATGCCTACATACTTACCAAATTGCAATATTACGACAATTGGATAATGAAGGAAATTAATAAGAGATTACTACTGCGTCCAGTTTTGCATAGCTCGAGGTAAATAACTAATAGACCAATTAAAGAGGCATGTAAGTAGTTTGACTACTTATCATGGTTAATGAACAGGAACATTTCAAAAAACTAAAATCCAGAAGGTTTTCTATTGCAGTCTCCTACTAGGAAATAATGCCTATGATACTTTACAGATTAGTCATACCATATACTCAAACACACTTAATCTTTTGATCCTAAAATTGAGTCCGAGTATGATGACAGAGCATGATCACGACAACAATAAAAACGAGGACATTCTCCTGTGATCTCGGATATCTCAAGTAATATATCAGACAAAGACCTATCTGAGGTCCTTAACGCATTAGAGTCTATAGGTTTTAGGTTCCCAAAGATTATCGATACTAAATCCTATTTTATTAGTTTAGTATGAATTGGACTGGGAGACATTATTATTAATTCTAAGTTTAGTGTGTTCTCCAGCACTACATAATGGGCAGTCCTTATTCTCACGTATATTAAGATCGAAGACAGTACCACACTTCCTACAAACCTGTATATCTTGGCTCAAGACGGTCAGTTGTACTATTACTATCTAATAGTTATAACAGTTGGCTGGTAGAGTATTAAACGGCAGCTATGAAAAGGTACTATAGCAGCAATAGAGGAATCAAAACGGGGACGACGGAACCGCACGCATGTCAAGTATCTCCCAGGTATGCTTTTGTCTGACTCCTTTGAGCCGGACTTATCACATACATCTATCCTCTATTACTGTGTACAATAGTACAACCATCTAATGAAAAAATACCGATCAACAAATGAAGTCATTTTCGTCAACCTATGTAGACTAGTCATGCTAAGTCAATCAGTTTTCTCTTAGCTCTGACTTTTTCCTTGTATATTTTGCCACGGTACGGACTAGATCTTAGCCGCATCCCACAACATTTACAGAACATTTCTTGAGTGATTAAATAGCATTCGCACCTTCTGCAGTATTTCCCGCCAGTCATATAATGTGACCCGCTTGCTTGAGTACTAACGTATAATCTCAGGCATATATTACGACGATACAATGGGGAATCGAAATAGCTAGCTGATGTTGCCAATATAGAAGGAGTGGATATCAGTTTGGGATAGGGGGAGAGTTCTTCCAATCCTGCCAGATCCTCAGTGTCCTGTCAATGTTCCCGTGTTATTTAATGCATTATAAGGTACAAGTTCTCTAGCAACCTTAATCATTGATAGATATCGTAGGCTTAGTTGCAATCGGTATCGCTGCCTTTGCAGCTACCAATATCGATGACATTTTTGTGCTCATGATATTCTTTTCCTCTTCCTTAAGTTTTCCAATTCGTAATATAATATTGGGCCAATACCTAGGAATTGGTTTGCTAATTGCGATCAGTATAGTCGGATCTTTGATCTCTTTAGTGGTTCCGACCCATGTTATTGGTTTGATGGGCATAGTACCCATAATAATAGGTATAAAAAACCTAATCGAAATAAGAAGAAAGAACAATTCTTCTGCAGGACAGCTGGTAGAGAACAAGAAGAACAGGTCATACCTCTCGTTTCTGTCCGTTACTGCGGTGACGTTTACCAATGGTGGCGACAATATTGGTGTTTATGTTCCTCTGTTTTCAAAGTACAATATGGGGGCCCAAATTTCTGGGCTTATTGTTGTTTTTATGATAATGACTGCTATTTGGTGTATGGTAGCGTATTATTTTGTAAATCATCCTTTGATTGCTTCCCGGATACGCCGCATTGGAAATATCGTTTTGCCTTTTGTTCTCATTGGGCTTGGAATATTCATATTGGCTGAATCTTTTATATTTGTTTGAGGTGGCACACGGGCTAGAGAGATAAAGTGGAATGACAGAAGAGATTAACTATGTAATATTGTCGATAGTCTTCTAGCTGCAACCATTATGAAGGGGTATTTGAAAATGAATTTCCCAACGGTTACCCCTCTTCAATGACTCTATATCCTAGCTTTGGAATAACTTCAGAACATGATGCAGAGCGGCATAATCATGTTAATAAATAATAAGAAAAAACGTACCATCGTCACTATTATTGTCGATGCGTGCTAACCAACTATGAACATAATATGACATATTATTGTTCACACCGCAATGCCCTTAGCTCTTTGTTTGCTTCTTGATCTTTTAGTTGTTCTAGCTAAGCAAGAAGAGGAAGTCGACTTTCTTTTAGCTTTTTTGATAATGTCAGCTAAAGCCATCCTTACTGCAGATATTCCTGTCCTGAATGGAAACGAACCGTCTGGATGGTCTGTAACAGGATTTATCCATTCATAAAATGTATGTATATGAGGATGTTCTTCAGATGCCAGTTTTGAAAGTAAGATATCACATTGCCTATGTTGCTCAAACCTACTTCTTGCGAGCATTTCTATCCCGGTAGTCCAGGGCCAGAATGTCTGGTTATGATATTGGTATGGCTTAAGAGTCCAAGGGCCTGTAGCCTTTAGCTTAGTCTCAGTTACTAGCGGCCACTTTTCTTTCCATGCTCTGGCTTTGATTGCATCAAGGGTGCGTACTGATCTATCGTAAAGACTCTGATCTAACACCTCAGCCTTCCCATTTGCACTTTTATTATGGTTTGCTGTAATCATTAGGCTATCCTTTGATGTATTCTCTGTAATGGCTACCAAAAAAAGAGATACATCTTGTGTAAGAGTTCTGTAAGGGCCTCCAATATGATGCGTTTCCTTTATATCAAGATAACATCCATCCTCTTCTGACCATAGTTTCTGATTCACCGCATTTATCGCTTTATCTTTTAATCTTACTATCATGGCGAGTTTATTCTTTCTTCCAAGCATTGATAATAAAATAGATAAATTACTTAATGCAAGGATCCAACATGCCTGGCTGTAAACTATTTTACCAGCTCTCAGAATAGTATCCATCCAATCCTCATTATGGCCTTGTTCTAACAATCCATCATTGTCAGTATCACGGCTTTTCACATATTCAACTGCTTTCAGCATTTTAGGAACTACAAAATCTAGAACTTTCGAAGGATCTGTTATTCCTACTTTCAGGAGTAGGCTGGAAATATAGTCTGATGAATGCTCAGAGGCTATGATTGATTTTGCAACCACTCTTGAAGGAGTCTTAGTTATAGCTTGTCCATCTTTTAAAGATCTGGCTAGTATCCAAGAAGAGGTGGAGATCATTAAAGCCGTAGAATCAATATCCGGATTTTGTCCGTAGACTTCAGAGAATCCAGCTTGGTATATTGTAGTAGGCAAAGCTCCCTCAAACTCCTTTTGTTTGTCTTCTCTAGCTACTTCGGACAAAAATTTCATTTCTGGTGAGCCCCTGCCATAAACTAATTTTTCGTTATTAGCCGATAATATTTGGTGGGACCATATTTGATAAATCTGTTGAATTACTCCAGGAATATTACCATATAGAAACCAATCTTTAAGAATATATGCTGCGTCTCTGCACCATATAGCCTGGTAGACACCTCCGGGATTTACACCTTGAAGTGCGTGCTCCTGTGTTTTACCTAGAAACTTCCCTGCCTTCTTAACGATTAATCTCGATATAGCTGAGTTGTAGTTACTATTTTGCACTGTGCTTGTGTAATTATCCTTTTTAATAAGATTTACAGCCAAAGCAGTTTCTTTGATTAAATCCTTATCAGCTATGTTGTGGTATTTGAGTACAGGTGGGGGTAGGTACAGCTAAGTGAACCCAATTATAGAAAATCAGAACAGTAAGGGGGAGGATCTCTCTAGATATTTCAAATGTAGATCATGTGGAAAACAGTTTGACAATTTAGGCGATATGCAAAGACATATAATGTCAGAACATATGCAGAAAGGAGACATTCCATAGGAAGGAAGGCAAGAATAGTAAGAGTTAGAACCATACATCAAAGTACTTATCAATACCATACTGCAAAATCTGTCTCTCGTTCCGTCTCCTTTAAAAATATTATTAAATGAACTGTTTCTTCATGTTATTCAAAGGGAATCTAAATGGTTAACATGAATAATATGGATGAGGGAAATAACAATAAGAATGCAAGTACTATTTCAATTTCAACAGCATATCATGATCTGTCTCACTTGATAAGTCAAGATATGCTAGTTTATCCTGGCGACCCACAACCCAAGTTTGAACCAATTGCTACAATGGAAAGGGATAAGATCAATGTTACACGCATAGTAATGGGCTCACATACAGGCACGCATGTAGATGCCCCAAAACACTTCTTTGCCTATGGAACCGGTGTTGATAAAGAACCTCTAAACAAATTCATAGGAGAAACCATGATACTAGATTTATCAGATGTAACTAGTGGTAAAGGAATCACAGATGTTGACCTTGATAACTATTATAAAGTAATCAAAAACAATGATATTTTGCTTCTTTACACGGGAACAAACGATAAATGGAAAAAAGAAAAAGATCCTGAAAGTAACAACTTTACATATTTGGATTTGTCTGCTGCGGAGTGGATTGTAGATCGTAGAATAAAGTGTGTTGGCATAGATACATTGAGTGTTGAAAAGTATGGATTTAAAGAAGGCTTAACACATGAGAAGCTATTATCGAATAACATTGGAATAATTGAAAACCTTAATTCAAACATAAGAGAGTTTGCAGGTAAGAGAATGTTTCTTGTTTGCTTGCCGTTAATGCTAAAAGGTATAGATGGTTCTCCGGCCAGAGCTATACTTTTTGATATCGCAGGCTAAAGTAGAGGACTAACTAACTGACTAACTAAAACGCGTATGTGATTTACCTTTATAGCATACATAATTGCAAATGGATCAGATGGTTATAGTTAGAAACTGGAGAAATGTACACCCTGTAATAGCGCATAAAAGCGGTTTGGATTGGAGACTGCTCTCAATGGCTGGTTCTAAGACTAGCGGGGACATAGAGACTGAGGTTGAACCAGAATACAAATGCCTAAAAACGATAACATATATTTCACTAGCTAAATTGCAGCCTAGCCTTTCTTACGAGCGCCACACCCATGACGATCATGAAGAAGTATATTATATAATTGCAGGCAGAGGCAATATCAAAATAGGAAATGTGGTGACAAAATTCAGAGATGGCGATATTATTTACATACCGGAGAAGACTGCTCACTCTATTACAAATGACGGAGAGGAGATGGTTGAATTTTTAGCATTTGGGGGCCATACTGCAAGGAAGGGATAGCACTGTTGAGCCAAAGAAGAAAAATAATAATGACATACAACTAACTTCTAATTAAAAGATTATTTACTTGAGACGGCTTACCAAAACCATAGACTTTGTCATCTGCACCTGGATCAGCGTTCTCATCCAAAATAGGACCATCATCACCAGAAAGTCAAAGTATGGAACTAGGGATAATAGGACTAGGAAAAATGGGTGCTAACCTTGCACTTCAGGCCCTCGATAAGAACATTAAAGTTGTTGGTAAAGCTAGAAGTAAAAAACCTGAGCTAGAAGATAAAGGTGTCAAGATTGTTAATGATTACAGAGATTTTGTTTCACATTTAAAACATCCAAGAACTATTTACCTTTCTTTACCTGCTGGCTCAACTGTGGATTCTGTTCTAAATGAACTTGTACCGTATCTGAAAGAAGGGGACGTTATAATGGATGGTGGCAATTCATTTTATCTGGATTCTATTAAGCGAGAAAAAGAACTATCAGAGAAAGGAATCTATTTTCTTGATTGCGGAACAAGCGGAGGGCTTGGTGGAGCACGATATGGTGCCTGTTTTATGGTGGGGGGGAGAGACAAAGGCGTTAAGATTGTTGAACCAATTTTGAAGATTTTGGCGATTAATAACGATGGATATGTACATACTGGTAAACCAGGAAGTGGCCATTTTGTAAAGCTAGTTCATAATGGGATAGAGTTTGGGATGTTACAAGCTATAGGCGAAGGTGTTGCTTTGTTAAGGCAGAATGAATTCGGACTTGATATTGCTGAAATATTTAGGAACTGGTCTAATGGATCGGTGATAAGAAGCTGGCTTGTGGAGCTAATGGAAAAGGGTTTGAGAGAACAACTAGACATAAACAAAATAGATAGTTATGTCGAAGACACTGGAGAGGTAGACTGGTTAATACAAGATGCTATCAATAAGGAAATTCCAATTCCTGTAATTTGTCAATCTGTAATGGATCTCTTTAGGTCCAGAACAAAAGATAGCGATACTTACAGAGCAATTACATTGATGAGACATGGTTTTGGTGGTCATCCATTTGGCAAAGATGAATCAATAGCAAAAGAAAGAAAGACAAGTAGGATCCAAAAGATCTAAAGGCATAAGAGGATGAATATAGATCTGAAAGACCTGATTTGTTGTAAGGTCATCTTTTTTCTCTACTTTTTTCTGCTTTGCATTTTCCTCTTCTTGCTTTTCCTTTCACCATTACCTTAATACAAGTTTTTAGGCTAAATCTGGATCTCGTGCGTTCTAAAGGTCAAGAAGTACTAATAAGTTATCAATTTGCTTATGCTTCTCTTTTGGTCCTCTTATTCCTATTATTATGATAATATCTAGCCACAAATATTATTGCAATTCCTAATAATATCAATATGGCTATGATGTTAAATATTGAAGACAATTGGTCGGAGAATGTGTTCCAAGCTTCTCCTAACAAATAGCCAATAAGTGTTAGGGCTATGCTCCAAATAGAAGAGCCAGCGAAAGTAAACACAATGAACTTTGGTAAATTCATCTTACTTAGGCCTGCAGGAATCGATATAATTTCTCTAACTCCAGGTGCCATCCTTCCTATAAATACAGCTACTGATCCATGTTTATCAAACCATGATTCAGACCTTTCTATGGTCGACTCTCCCACATGAATATACATTCCTAATCTAAGTATAGCAGATTTTCCGATCCTCAGAGATATAAAATAAATAATTATTGCCCCAACGGTTGAGCCCAATGCTCCTGTCATGGACATTCCAATTACATGTTCTATACCTAGATTTTGGCTGTAGGCAACAAATCCTACGAGTGGAAAGATTACTTCACTAGGAATTGGGGGAAATAAATTCTCAATGAGAGCAGCGGCAAATACTGCAGGATATCCATAATTTACTATCCATGAGGTTATTGCATTAAGTATACTGCTCAGAGGACCTGCTGTATTTCCTACATCCTCTAAATTTCCTGCTTCTCCATCGATTGTGCCTACTGTTTTGACTGCACCCATTATGAGCATTGATAACAGAAGACAATAAATCAAATACACAGTAGGATAAGATAAAATCATTACAGTGTAGACGTTCTTGTCTTCACAATAGCGCATGTTATAAACCTATTTCAATTCGCTTTACATCTCAACTGTGTTTTATCGCAATTCCGTATATCTGTTGGAGAAAAGTTTGGTGCCCATAATAATAGCATAATTCTTATTGTGATTCTATAGCAAAGAAGAGAATGTCAACCTCCTCTCCTTCATATCCTGGTGTATACATTGAAGAAGCCCCAGCTCCAGTTAATATTGAACATCGAGTTGCAAACGAATCGAATATGCGCTATCCTATTAAGTACATAACACACGCCGTCCACACAAGCGCTATCAGAAAGAGGCAGAAAAGAAAGGGGTTTGTGAATGGGACATACGTGGTCCCACTATCCAACGTATAAAACAACATCATATATTCTGCTACTCTCGGTAAGACCGGACAAGCGACAACGACAGCTAACCCTTTGACCTATGTTGCAGTATCTCGTATGTCATCCCACCACTACGGCATAGGTCTAGTGCGAGTTAATTGTTAAAACTCATGACTCGAACAAATAAATGCACGCACATGGGCTAGGAGGTGTTTTCTCGTAATCATGCATTCCCCTTTTACTTTTCCATAAAGAGTAGAGCCGAACTGTCAACGACTGAACCCAGCAAATGGATTGTATATCTGTGGAGCAAAACTTGTTAGCACCTTTTGTAATTCCTCGCTAGGGTTCCCGTAAACATCAAATCTACTTATCCTGGAGACACTGAATATCTTTGGGAGTATTGTTTGCGATGCAATGCCGGTATTGTGAGCAAGTACAGCCTCTGAATTTGCGTATGTTTCACTTACAATACACTTTGTCTTATCTCTATTAAGATAAAACTGGTAACTTATTGTATCTGGCTCGTTTGCTTCCACCACTCTGCTCATATCCTGTACCAGTTTCTTATATTCTTCTATTTTTCCTTCTTCTATAGTAAATTCTGCTCTAAAATGTATCTGATTGTGCTCCATCTGTACAGATTAATTACGGTCTTTTGAATAGTTAACCCTTTTTCGGATTCCAATAGTTCTCATGAATTATTGGTGTGTATATCATATGTAGATATGTCCATACAGAATACACTAAATATTCTCCTTCTTCTTCACCTAGGGATCCATTTGTGGCTAACATCAACATAGGTCCAAAGGTTGCTCCATTATCTGTTTAAACTCTCACCAGTAAGCAGAGCCGCAGGAATTTCAATCATTGCTTTTTCTTTAAATATATGATTCTTTCAAATAGCGACTATGGCATTAGGAGAACTAATCGCAGATTCTACAGGCAAAATAACGGGTCAAAGAGTTCTGGATGTAGAGATACCAAAAATGGAAACTTCTTTCGCAATGGAGGGGAACTATAGGGGAATTCCATGCACTGATGTTGGGACTTACACGTCTGTACTAAGAGAAGGAGGAGTGTTGTATGGTGAAGGACAAGGAATAATAACAACTAAAGATGGTCAGGGAATGGCAACGTGGACAGGTCAAGGAATAGGCAAATTTACGGCTCCAGGAAAAGTCAGTTTCCGTGGTTCAATATTCTTGCGAACACCATCAACATCTCAAGGAGGAAAATTGTCGTCTCTCAACAACATGGTAGGAGTGTTTGAATATGAGGTAGATGAGATGGGAAGTTGTTTCACCAAATCTTGGGAGTGGAAGTAAGTGTAGAGAAACCAAAGAAGACCCAACCAAAGGAAGTGCACCAAACCATAGTTGAGTAGTACCTTCCTGCAGTATGTGGTACTGGGAATCAAGTCGAGAGTTTGCTCAATATTCTATTATGATTATGAAGTCTTGTTTCCGATCTGTGAACCTACAGACAATTCACCTTGCGCTTTCGTTAGTCTACCATATTCCAAAAGCATTATCTTCTGTATCGACAGACTGCTAAGTAATCCATTCGTGGTACTTCCATTTTAGGAACATGTACCTTACCTCCTAACTGAAATATTTTCAGTTAATCTGACAGTCTAACCGCTTTCTTTATACAACTATAAATTCATACTAATGGTCTTTAGTATCTAGCGATTGTTTGAGTAACAGGTAATATAGCCTATTGTAGGTTCTTCCAAGTACTTTTAGAGAAAATATAACAGTAAGGCCTGCTGGTATCAGTGCAGCTATCGTCAAAACGATTACAATAGATTCAGTTTGGATTGCACGAAGAAATATCATTGTAAGGAAAAGGGAAGTTGACAATACGGATATAAAGAATATTAGAACTATCGCTGCAATTACACTGTTAATAAGCAAAATCCTATTATTACGACTCATATGGGAAGTGTATTGCGTACTTAAATAAAGTGCTTAATATATTATGAACCATAGACTATTCGGGTATTAGTGTATCGCTAGTGGAGAACTCTATCAAGTCATTAGTAGATAATCGGACCCTGCACGTAGAGGCAATAACTCAGGTATTTAATCTGTTACGAAATCAACAATCCGAATTACTTAAACTAACTCAGAGGCTTCCCTCCTGTCAAGAATAAACAATGATCAAGCCCAAATCTCTGAATATCCAAACATATATTCAGCGAGTAACAATTGGATATTCCTAGTCTCAATTATACCGTATTAACAGTACTTTTCTCTCTCTATGTTTATAGATAGCTAATAATCCAATCTTGGCACAAGTAAGAACTGTTCATTAATTGATGTTATTGCTTATTTTATCACTTGAAGTGATTCTATCATTCTCTTAGCAATCAGCAAGTCATTTTGGAAGTCTTCTTCAGGTGCTATATATGAGATAGTATATACTTTATCATCTTTAATTGTCCATACTTGCATGGTTTTTAAACCCATATCAGTAAATACTATCTCACGAGCAGGCAAGCCCGCAAGACTAGTGGAGTTCGACTCCATAATTTGGCCTTCAATTAAATCAATATTTCTACTGCTGTATTGCTCAAATGTCAAATTTTGTGCTGATGGTATAGTCTCAACCTGTATTCTTATATGCGTGGATCCTGAAGTATCGTCGAGGGGATAAAAGTCAATATCTGCAGAATTGTTTAATAGAAAAGAGAGATCCAATCTTCCCCAATCAGCAGGATACTCAGCTCTTATTCCAAATGTCGGATTACTATAGGGTACAAAACTTGGTTCAGCCGTTTGTGCTATTGCTATTATTGTTATCTGTTGGTTTATCGCAAAGAATAATGATAACCAGACTAAAATAATGGTTAAAGCAAAGATTAGGACATTTGACAATTCGTTATTATTACATTACACAATAACGATATCTTAAGGTTTTGAGATATAAATTCCTGTTTAATTAGATTTACGGATTTAAAAAAATTGCTCCCAACAACAGATATTTTACCAAAGAACCCAAGAACGCTATTGTTAGGTATATGTCGATCCCGAAAGGAACTTAATAGTGATCTAGGG